>OLQW01000445.1_pt1 | contig 24451 bp, 24 predicted proteins | sample 1672901 | NCBI WGS metagenome assembly OLQW01 (sample SAMEA3136735, study PRJEB25190) | human gut metagenome | reverse complement strand
AGATACAATCAAAAGACTCCCCGTCAAGTACTCCAGGAACAATCAAAAAAACTGCGCCGTAGCATCTATGAGATTGATGAAACAATGAAAGAAAAATTTCCTGATAAAAACACAGAGGATTCTTTAGAAAAAGAACTAAAATACTGTAAACAGCTTATTGATGTTGTAAAAGGAAATGAAGAAATTTGCAGTTATCCAAAAGTGCAGGAAAAATTAAATCTACTAGAAGAATCTGTCACTGATGACATGGAACATTTAGAAACTTCAAAGGATGAAGATGCAAAAACTGGTCATAAGACAGCCGACACTTCATTTTTTGGATATAAAACACACATAGCAATGACAGAAGAACGGATCATCACAGCTGCCACAATCACCAGCGGCGAAAAAACAGATGGCAAAGAACTGCCAAAACTTGTACAAAAAAGTAAAGCTGCTGGGATACAGATTGAATCAGTCATTGGAGATATGGCTTATTCTGAAAAGAAAAATATCGAGGCAGCAAAAGAAGGTGATTATGAACTGATAGCAACACTAAATCCAATTATTACACAAGGTAACCGAAGAAAGGAAGATGAGTTTGAATTTAATAAAGATGCCGGAATGTATCAGTGTAAAGCCGGACATTTAGCCATTCATAAATATTTCGATAAAAGGAAAAAAGATAAAAAAAACAAAAACCCACGTATGGTCTATTTTTTCGATATTGAAAAATGTAAATGTTGTCCTTATCGTGGTGGCTGTTATAAAGAAGGAGCCAAAAAGAAAACATACACAGAAACAATCATTTGCGATTCCCACAGTGAACAGGTTAAATTTCAGGAAACTGAGCATTTCAAAGAAAAAATGCGGGAACGCTATAAAATAGAAGCTAAGAACAGCGAACTAAAACATCGGCATGGTTATGACGTAGCGTCATCATCAGGTCTTATTTGTATGGAAATGCAAGGAGCAATGACGATCTTTGCAGTAAATCTTAAGAGAATAATTAAATTAATGAATGAAAAATAAGAACTTTGGCCGAAAAAGACAAGCAATTTATATTTTGTCTAACAGAAAATCCACCAGAATCATAAAAACTCTGATGGATTTTTTCTTTTTTATTAAAGCCAAAATAAAAATGGTATGTTTTTCAGTGCCCTCCAGTGAGCTTCTGGGAGGCGATGCGTTCAAAAATATGCTGGAGGTGCTGCGGATGAAATACGATTATGTCATCGTAGATACCCCGCCTCTTGGCAGCGTCATCGACGGCGCGGTAGTAGGTGCGATCTGCGATGGAACGGTACTCGTTGTCGAAAGCGGAGCCATCAGCTACAAATTTGCCCAGAACGTAAAAGAACAGCTGGACAAGGTAGGCTGCCGGATTCTTGGATGCGTCCTGAACAAGGTCAACACCAAAAAGAATCCTTATTATGGAAAATATTATGGCTATTACTATGGCAGCTATTACGGCTACGGAAATGGCGGTGCAGACGAAGCACAGGACGAGCTGATGCTGGATGCAGGCTCCAAAACCGACGCGACAGCTGCTGAGACAGAAACTGCTGTACCGGAACAGAACACGGGAGAAAAGGAGGATGCAAAATGAGTACAAAGGGTCTGACCATCGGATTTTTTATTGCAGATGCAGCTTTAATTGCGGTTTGCGCATTCTTCTACTTACAAATGGACCGGACAGCGCCGGTGATCACCCTGCCGGATGCCGAGCAGACCTATACAACCGGCACAGATACCGATCAGCTGCTGGAAGGCGTAACCGCTTACGATTCCCATGACGGGGATGTGACAGCCTCCTTACTGATTGAAAAGGTGACAGAAACCGGAAATAGCGAAGTGATCGTAACCTATGCAGCTATGGATTCTTCCAATAACGTGGCAGAACTGTCACGAATTCTGAAGACTGCGGGACATTCTGCATCGGACCCTGAGGACTAAAATACATGGGGAGGAACCGGTTAAAAAGACTGAAATTTCATAGTCAGCTATGTGTTGCAACACTGACGATTGTTCTGTTTGCAGGATATATCAGAATAAGTGGTTCCATTCTGAATGCACTGATTGCTGCAGCAATCGCTCTGGCCTGCTGCATTGTCCTGAAAGGCACGGATGTCGGAATCCGCAGCGTCAAGGATCTGATCCGGAGAAATCTCCCGGCAGTACTTGTTCCGGCACTTACTGTTTTCAGAACGCAATGGGGACTGAAAACAGTTTTTATGGCATTTCTTTTGGGAGTTGTACTGCTTTTTGTCTGGAGTTTTTTGGCAAAGCGCTGGATATGCCATGAAGTGACGCCTGGCTGGACGTTGCTGATCTACGACAGCGAAGAGAACCTGCGGCGGGCGAATGCAATTGCCAAAAGCAGACCGGATCTGATAGAAAACGCAGGAACCTATCGTTATCGCGGCAAACAGGATACGCCTTCGGAGCCGGGAGCGAGCAGCCGCATCGATTTAGCAGAAATCGATCATCTGGTGCGGGTATTTCGAATCCCGCAGATGGTAATCTGCATGGAACATGGCGAAGAGGTGCAGGAATACTGCCGGAAAAACGGAATTCTTGCATTCCTGCCGGAAGATGTAGAAACAAATGGAACCCTCCTTTATCCGGATAAAATCCGATGCGTCAGACCGAGGCTGCAGAAATGAACTGGTGAAAACGGGGTAGAGAACAAATGATCAGTATCGTTGTGCCTGTATACAATGCAGAAAAATATATTGCGACTACAATTGAAATGGTACAGCGCCAGACCTATACGGACTGGGAGCTGATTTTGGTGGACGATTGCTCGAAGGATCACAGCGTGGATGTAATGAAAAGCTGTATTGGAGCAAATTCGGACAAAATTCGTCTTATCCAAAAAGAAGTCAACGAGGGTGCCGCGATGGCACGCAATACGGGAATCGATGCAGCACGTGGCAGATATATCGCTTTTCTGGATGCAGACGACATCTGGTATCCGGGAAAATTGGAAAAGGAACTCGCTTTTCTGGAAAAGCATGATGCAGCCTTTGTGTTTTCCTCCTATGAATTCGGAGATGAAGACGGCGTCCCGACCGGAAAAGCAGTCCATGTACCAAAAACCTTAACCTATCGGCAGGCACTGAGCCGTACAGTTATTTTTACCTCAACGGTTCTTCTGGATACACAACAAACCGGGAAAGAGCTGATTCACATGCCGAAGATCGGCAGCGAGGATACAGCAACCTGGTGGAAAATTTTAAAAGCAGGCTTCACAGCCTATGGCCTGGATGAATCCCTTGCGATATACCGCAGACCGCCCCAGTCCCTGTCCTCTAACAAAGGAACGGCAGTGAAACGGATCTGGAACCTGTACCGGACAGAAGCAAAGATGTCCGTTGCGACAGCGTTTATCTACATGTTCTTCTGGGCATGGAGGGCAACGGTGCGCAGAGTGGTGGCGGACACGATCCGCAGCCATGTGGAATCCGTCAAACGGTTTGTAACGCTTGAATTATCACTGGTAGGACTGATCGTACAGACCTTACTGTTCGCACATGTCTGGTTCCAATGGTATTACCCTTTGATCAGCAGCTTCCGGTTCAGCCAGGAAGGTTTTGCGTTCGGTACGGGCTTAAAGCTTTATTTCAGAGGACATTTACTGATCCTTGCAGTTTATCTGGTTGTCCTGCTTTTTTTGAGCAAGATCATGGGAGCCCTGAAAACCGGTTATCTCAAACCGGCAAATATCTTTGCTTCCCAGATGACTGCGCTGGTCATTACCAATATTGTGATTTACTTCCAGCTTTCTCTGATGAGAAACTGGTTGATCCCCGGAGAAATTATGGCATTTCTTACGGTGGTACAGATTGTTGTAGCGGGTATCTGGTCGTATTTGAGTAACTGGATTTATCTGTCTGTATTTCCTCCGATCGAAACGCTTGCAATCGAAGGAGAAGAAAGTATCAATTCCGTGGTTCGGGCATTTGATACCAGACGAGACCGGTTCAAAATCATGAGAACCCTGAAATTACAGGACAACAATCTGGAAGAAATCAAGGAAGAATGCCTGCGCTGGTATGGTGCGGTTATTCTGGGATCGATGGAAGAATCGATCCGAAGAGAGCTGTTGGAATTTTGCTACAGCCATTATATCCGGGTTTATCTTTCACCGGATATACCGGATATCCTGATGCAGGGAACGGAAACGATGGATCTGTTTGATACGCCGCTTCTGGAGCTGAAGGAATATCCGATCAGCTGGGAAATGCGAGTCCTCAAAAGACTGACAGACCTGGTGATTTCAGGCGGACTGATGCTTTTGCTTTCCCCGATTCTTCTGGTTCGGATTCTGTACGGCAAAGCAGTCTGCGGCACTGTTTTTGAAAAACAGGAGTGTACAACAAAGGATGGCAAATCCTTTTTCTTACATACATTTGTCAGGAAAGATGGAAAGACAACCTGGATGACATCCTTGCCGATGCTCTGGGATGTTTTCCGGGGAAAAATGTCTGTTGTCGGTCCGCGTCCGTTGACCAAAAAGGAAATGGATGCGCTGATTAAGGAAAATCCCAGATATTTTTATCGCCTGAGAGTGCAGGCAGGTCTGACCGGCTATGCACAGGTTTATGGTAAAAAAACGTCCGTACAGGAAGACCTGCTGAAGCTCGATCTGATTTATATTCAGCATTTTTCAGCACTGATGGACATGAAACTGATGTTGCTTTCTCTGCAGGGAGAAAGTCGGCAGTAATAGCTTCGGGGTGGAGGTAGTGGTTGACAATGAAAAAAATGAAACATGACGTACCGACCAGACTGGTCAAAGTGTTAAATCTGATTCTCATGATGGTAGCGTTTGGCTTTGTATGGTATGGATATTATGCCGCACGGGCACAGGTGCATTATTACCGCAGGGGCGACTGGGTCGTGATCCTGTTGTTTGGAATCCTTTACTACGGATTCTGCAGATCCTATGACGCGTTCCATATTTCTATCAGTCCGATTTCTGAGATTATTTACAGCCAGACGCTGGCACTGATCATTTCCGATTTTATCATGTATGTGGTTATCTGGCTTTTGTCCCTGTACATGCCGAATGCCGTGCCGCTTCTGATTACGTTTGGGGTACAGCTTTTGATTTCGGTGCTGTGGACTTTTCTGGCGCATCAGTGGTACTTCCACAATTTCCAGCCGGGCAGGACAGCCGTGATTTATGACCTGCGTGAGGGCATGGAATCTCTGGTCGGCGAGTACGGAATGGAGAAAAAGTTCCATATCGAAAAGGTACTCGGTGTAGAAGAATGCCTTGAAAAGCTCTCTGTATTGGATGAAATGGATACCGTATTTTTATCCGGCATCCACAGCCATGAAAGAAACATTATTTTAAAGTATTGTATGTATCAGGATATTCAGGTTTATGTGATTCCGAGAATCGGCGACGTTATCATGGGCGGAGCCAAGAAGGTTCACATGTTCCACCTTCCGATGCTGCGCATCGACAGATACCGTCCGATTCCGGAATATACCATTGCAAAAAGAGCATTCGACATCCTGTTTTCCGGAATCGCAATAGTTATTGCATCGCCTTTTATGCTGGTAACCGCAATCGCGATTAAGAGCGACGGAGGACCGGCTCTCTATAAACAGAAGCGCCTGACCAAGGACGGAAAGGAATTCAACGTCCTGAAGTTCCGCAGCATGCGCGTCGACGCCGAAAAAGACGGCGTTGCCCGCCTGAGCACCGGCGACAAGGACGACCGTATCACACCGGTTGGCAAGGTCATCCGCAAGATCCGTTTTGACGAGCTGCCTCAGCTGTTCAACATCCTGCGCGGCGACATGAGCATCGTTGGTCCCAGACCGGAGCGCCCGGAGATTGCCAGACAGTATGAAGAGGAAATGCCTGAATTCCGGCTTCGCCTTCAGGCAAAGGCAGGCCTGACCGGCTATGCCCAGGTCTACGGCAAGTACAACACCACGCCGTATGACAAGTTGCTGATGGACTTAACCTACATCGGAACTCCCAGCCTGTGGGAAGATTTCAAAATCTGTCTTGCTACAGTAAAAATCCTGTTTATGCCTGAAAGCACCGAGGGAGTGGCTGAAGGTGCGACTACGGCAATGGGCGGAGAAAAACACTGATTCGCCGCAACCTACCGGATTGAGTGAAAATATTGAAACGGCTCAGACTCTTGGAGAATGAGTCTGGGCTGTAATCTTTGATATGCGGAGAGGAATTATGAGCGTTGTGGAATACAGAGAATACTCCGTTCTGATGTCGGTTTACCACAAAGAGAAGCCGGAGTATTTGAAGCAGGCGATTGAGAGCATTCAGGCACAGACATTCCCAACGGATGATTTTGTGCTGGTATGCGATGGACCGTTGAACGAACCATTGGATAACGTTATTACTAAAAAGCAGCAGGAGATGGGTACAACGTTGAGCGTTGTTCGGTTAGCGAAGAACGGTGGTCTTGGTAATGCACTGAATCAGGGAATCAAGCACTGCAAAAATGAGCTGGTCGCCCGGATGGATAGCGATGATATTGCCTATCCAGACCGTTGCGAGAAACAGATTAATATGTTCAATACGCACCCGGAAGTGAGTATTTGCTCAGGTGTCGTGGAGAAATTTACGACAGACCCAGAGGTTGTAGACACGAGGCGCGTTCCGCCGGAAACCCATGCGGAAATTGTAGAGTTTGCAAAGAAGCGGAATCCGTTCAATCACCCCTGTGTGATGTATAAGAAGTCCGCAGTCGAAGCAGTTGGCTCCTATCAAGATTTCTACTTACTGGAGGACTATTACCTTTGGCTAAGGATGCTGATGGCAGGGTATCAGGGCTATAACATTCAAGAGCCGTTGCTCCATATGCGGGCAGGCTCGGATATGTATAAACGGCGTGCGGGTTGGAAATATGTTAAAACGCAGAAAAGACTATTTAAGTTCATGAAGGACAGCAGGTTTATTGGGAACTGTCAGTTCATCAAGGGTTGCGTGATCCGTAGTGGATCGGCGCTGGCTCCCAACTGGCTGCGGAAGTTTATGTTTGAGAAAGTGTTGAGAAAGTAAAGAGGAGTTAATTAGATGAAGATTGGAATCCTTACTTATTACGGCGTACATAATCATGGTGCTGTTTTACAGGCTAATGCATTGAAGACAGTAATGGAAGGTAAAGGGCATGAGTGCGGTTTCCTTGAGTTCGAGCGTAGTTACTCGAACATTTCTCAGCAGCAAGCTAATAAGTACAAATTTGGATTGGGCAGTATTGGTTTCTATGCCAAGTACATGATGGAAAAGGGCTTGGGAAATATTCTTTATAATGTAAGTAAAAAACGGACACTAGGGAAATTTAGAGCTGTCAATATTCCGATGATGGGTAAGTACGAAGATTTTACAGGGGACTTGGCTGTAATCGGGAGTGACGAGGTGTTCAGCCTTGAAATCGGTGTTAATCCGTTTCTGTATGGTAATGGTTTGAAGGCAAAGCACATCATCAGCTATGCAGGGTGTTTTGGTCCTACGACGTATGATGAGGTCGTTAAGCAAGGACAGCAGAAGATGATTTCAGATGGACTTCGTCGGATGGATGCAGTTTCCGTGAGAGATCAAAACTCGATGGATACTGTGAAAAAATCTGCCGGAATTGACGCAACACTTGTATGTGATCCAGTCATTCTCTACGGATATGAGAAAGAGATGAAATCCTTTGTGCCTCCGATGAAGGACTACATTCTTATCTACTCGTATGATAAGAACTTGAATGATGAAGCAGAATATAACCATATCAAGAAATACGCAGAAAAGCACAATCTGAAGATTGTATCAGTGGGCTACTACCATAAATGGTGCAAGTCTATTGATGCGTCACCGTTTGAGCTACTGGGATGGATCAAAAATGCAAAACTTGTTGTAACAGATACATTCCATGGTTCCGTGATGTCTATCATTTGCAATACCCCGGCAGTTGTAAAACTGCGTGGCAATCAGAATAAGTTGCGATTCCTTTTGTCGGAATACGGTCTGCTGGACAGAACAATTTTGGATTTTTCGGAAATGGAAAGCGTTGCAGACAAATCTGTGGATTTTGCTAATGTGAATGCCGCAATTCAGGAACGCCGTGCTGCTTCTATGAAGTTCTTGGATGATGCACTTGCTGGCTGCCGGTGATGAGGAAAAAGTATGTTGACGGTTGATTATGAAAAATGTACAGGCTGCGGGGCGTGCGTTCAGCGTTGTCCGAAGCGGTGCATTTCATGGACAGAGAGAGAGTTTGGATTTCGATATCCACAAATTGATAAAGATGCCTGTGTAAATTGTGGTCTGTGCGAAAAAGTGTGTCCTATCGATAAGGCACTCGAGGTTTCTGCCGAGCAGAAAGCGTATGCGGCTGTACATAAGGATGATGAAGTGCTGGCGAAAAGCACAAGCGGTGGGGCGTTTACTGCCATCGCCGATGCCATCTTTGCGCAAGGCGGCATTGTGTATGGTGTAGCGATGCTGGATGGTATGCGGGTTAAGCACATTCGGACAAGCGGTAAGGATGACTTTGAGGGACTGCGGAGCTCTAAATACTTGCAAAGTGATACCGGTACCACCTATCAGATGGTTGAGCAAGATTTAAAGCAGGGAAAAACAGTCCTATACTCTGGGACTCCTTGCCAGATTGATGGGTTGAAGAACTTCTTGGGGAAGGACTACGAGAATCTTTATACCGCAGATATTGTGTGCCATGGAGTTGGTTCTCAAGCCTACTTTGACAAGTACATGGATTATGCCAGAGAAAGATACGGCAAGATAAAGGTGCTACGGTTTCGATCCAAGGAGTACGCGGGGTGGAGTTGCGGCGGCGTCGTCGTCGATACTTCTAATTGCCTGAAAAAAATCCCGTATCGGGATTTTGATAATTATTACTACTCCTATTTTCTGTCTGGGGATATTTATAGAAAGTCCTGCTACACCTGTAAGTATGCAAATACGAAAAGAGTCGGTGACTTTTCGCTGGGAGATTATTGGGGTGTGGAAGCCTTGAATCTACCGCTACGGACTGAAAACGGTTGCTCCTTGCTGCTTGTAAATACTGAGCAAGCAGAAAAACTGCTTGAAACGGTGACTGATCTTGATAAAGTTGAAACCACAATTGAGCAAGCGGCGCATTGCAATAAGCAGCTTAATGAGCCATCGAGATTGCCGGGAAGCCGACAAAAACGAATCGAAGAATATGAGTCGATGAATGGGAGACAGATTCAGAAAGTGTATTTAAAGACTCATCGAAAGACAGTTGTAAAAGGAAAACTGAAGGCTTTGATGCCGTACAAGTTGAAATTGTTAATTAGAAGTAAAAGAACGTAACGGAGGGAAGGCTGTGGTAACGATAAGAATCAAAGGCGGATTGGGAAATCAGCTTTTTCAATATGCTGCTGCGTATTCACTGGCCAAAAGACTGAATCAAAAACTGAAATTAGATAGTTCTTTTTTTCCACAGCAGACGCTTCGTGGTTTCAAATTGGGACAGATGAATGTATCCTGCGCTGATATTGCGGGTGTTCAGTCTTCTATTGTTGAGTTGTATAAAAGTAGATACCTTAATAAAGCTCTCCGTAAGGCTAATATTAGGGTTCTTCCTTGTGGCAGCAAAAAAAAATACTTATTAGAAACACGCTCAGACATTGTACCAGAATTTTTTAGCATTAGCCAAACCGATATTTATATGGATGGATATTATCAAAGTGAAGAATATTTTGAAACTTATAAAAAAGAGTTGATCGAGCAGTTCACGCCCAATTATCCAAGTGAGCAAGAATATGAAGATGTACTCTCTAAAATTATAAAATGTGAATCTGTCGCCGTTCATATGAGACGTGGAGATTTTCTCAGCGCCCAGAATGATTCGAACCCCAATCATTATTTATTGGGAGAACAGTATTACCACAATGCTTTGAAGTATGCAAATGAACATCTGGAAAATCCTGTGTTTTTCTGGTTTTCTGATGATATTGACTGGGTAAAACAAAACTTTGGTGAAAGAGAGTACTTCCGCTTTGTTAGTTTGCATACAAAACATTCAGATATTGATGAAATGATGCTGATGAAAAATTGTAAGCACATTATTGCAGCAAATAGCACTTTCAGTTGGTGGGCTTCTTGGCTTAATGAGCATAAGGATGCCTTACATATTTGCCCAGCAAAACGGTATGGCAATTTGCGCATGATTCCAGAAAACTGGATCAAGATTGGAGTTGAGTGACTGAAATGAAAGTAATCCATATTGTGGATAGCCTAAATGTAGCAGGTGGTGTAAACAGCTTCGTATACGACCTATGCCTTGCTATGAAAAAACAAAATGTAGATGTAAGTCTGATTGGAATTCTTGACTCCAGTGAAAAAGATAACGACTCGGTGAAAAAATTGAAGGCTCATGGCATTGATGTCATTTGCCTCGGAGCGAAAAGCAAGAAGGACGCATTAATGCGATATCGTCCTGTGCTTCGAAAAGCTATCGCACAGATAGCAATTGATGAAGCAACAGTTTGCAATCTTCATTTGAAATTAAGCGTTTTACTTGGTGGAATGGCTACCATTGGGTTAAGAAATGTTAAATGTGTTGAGACGTATCATTCGCAATATAGCCATTATTCATTGGAATATAATTTGATGAAGCCTAGAATATTGCTTTATATTCCGTGCTCAAAATCGGCAGGGGTGGAAATGCAATCGCGCTTTCATGTGCCAAAAGAAAAAATGTGCGTAATTTCAAATGGAATTGATTGCGAAAATGTTAGTAAGGTAGTACCAGAAAAAAACAATAGTATAACGATTTTGTCTGTAGGAAGATTGACAAAACAAAAAAATTACCCAGTATTGATTGAAACATTCAATGAAATGGCTTCAAAAGATATTGAATACGATATTATAGGGTCGGGGGAAGATGAAGAAAAACTGAAACAGATGGCAACATCGGATTGCATTAAATTTCTCGGAACAATGGAACGAGAAAAAGTACTATTGAGAACCGCTGGTGCGGATTTGATATGTATGCCCTCATTGTGGGAAGGATTGTCAATTTATATGATGGAAGCATTTTCGCTTGGTAGACCGATGATGCTTTCTGATATACCAAGTTTCCGAGAAGCTGTCGATGAGTGTGCATTAGAGGGAAGACCTTATCGCAGATGCGCATGGGGTTATTTGGTAAAAGTTGATGATCCAAGTGCTTATCGCGCGGCAATATTTGACTTCATTGAAAATAAGACCGAATGGGTTAAAATGCAAAAGTCCAGTCTTAAAATGGCTGAAAAATTTAATATCCAAACAACTGCTAGAAAATATATAGAGGCATATTCATCTTTAATGGATTAAGATGAACAATGTATTTGTGGAGGGATGGATATGCAAATAGCATCAAACATAGTGAGGGATGGATATGCAAATAGCATCAAACATAGTGGGGAGATGGATATGCAAATAGCACCAAACATAGTGGGGGATACGCCGCCCTAGTAGCCTTTTTATGGGTGTCAGTGGCTGTAGAGTATCAAGATGGAATTCATGCAGTCATTGTACGTATAGGAAATAAATATCTAAAGTTAAATATAATCGTACTGTGTGCTGTGTTTTATGTCGGCGTTTCGTGGCATGGATATTACAAACGACACGGAAGCGTATTATAGAACATATCAAAAAATTGCGTATAGTGGGTTTGCAGGTGAGACGCGAATGGAACGTGGATATGTAGCACTAAACTTGCTCTTATCTCGTGTTTTCCAAGAAAACATGGTGGGATTTCGTGTTCTTTTGTTCATAACAGCTGTATTTAGTTATTTGGCATTAGAACAATGGATTGAAAGACATGCAGCAACCTATGGGATATGTATTCTCGCATTTAATTTTCTCTCAAATCAAAGTATCATGTCAGCTATTCGTCAGTCAGTAGCGGTTGGCTTTATTTTGTGGGCATTGATGGATTGGGAGGATTTGAAAGGGTGGAAACGGTATATTGTATACATCTCTTTGATTATTGCTGCGATGTTTTTTCATAATACAGCAATAGTAGCTAGCGTATTACCACTATTATCTTCTCGGAAATATACGCGTAATACAACAGTGCTGATAATAATCGTGACGTTGATAATGACATCAACAAATCTTGTGAGCAGTATGATTTCGTTCATTGACCTTGGAAAAGGATATGTCACCGCTGAGATTGGTAACGCTGTAAATGTGGGTGTAGTGTCCTTATTGTATTTAGCTTTACTTTTGTTGAGATTGATTGCTGCCAATAGAAGCGGCTGTTGGTCCTCTGAAAGCAACAATACAGGAAATACTGCTTATAGTGATGATTTTTTATACATATTGCATAGCACTATCCTTGGCGATTACAGTGATGTCACTGCGTGCAGCAGGGATGAGCCGCCTTACTATGTATTTACAGCTTGTTGGTCTTCCATATGTTTCTAATATTATGAATCAAATAGAAGATCAAAGAATGGCTATTATTATAAAAGTTGTCTTTAGTGTAGTAATATGGGGTTATTCCGCTATAGTTTTAATTTATAAACTAGAATGGCAACATATTTGGCTATATCATTTTTAGTGGCAATAAAAACATGAAATAAGCAGTAATCCAGACATTATACTATAAAAGAAATGGAGAATTTAATGGTTAAATTGGATGTAAATAAAACTGCTTTTTTGGTAACGCTGCTTTTTATTCTTGCATCGCCGATAGAAAATATACTAAGAACTGAACAAGTTGTTTATGTTTTAGGAATTGCAATTCTCGTATTTTGCGTTATTCAGAGAAAGTATCTGTTACTCAACAATTCAAAATATATTGTTGTATTAATGGTATATATATTTTTAACTTGCTATTGGAGTGCAGAAAGACAGGCGTTTAATTCGTTGCTTGTCATCTATGCAGAATTGCTTTTTTTGTATTTGCAATTGCAATTTCCATACACAGAAAGTCAGTATAAGAAGATAAAAGTTGCGTTTTTGATACAAAACTGGATTCTACTTATTTTGTGCTTTACAAGTGGAAGCTATATGGACAGCAGATTTTGGCTAAAATCTGCTACGTCAGGGGCTGATCCTAACTACTTGTCAGGCTGGTTTGTTATACCGTTGTGCTTTGCAGTAGAGTTGTTGTTTTCCGAAAAAATAAAGAAAGTCTGGAAAATATTAATTACAGTTCAGGTTGTTTTGTCATTTTATTTTATTATGCAGACCGCATCCAAATCGGGCCTAATTACGAATGCATGCGTATTTGCAATTGCTACAATTTATACATTTCGAAGTATGATAAAGGAGCATCCGGGACGCGCGTTGGCAGTATTAGTGGCTTTTGCACTGGGTGTGATTATTGCAGTCAATAATATGCCCGCATATTTGGTGCAGCGTTTAACAAACGGAGATACAACAGGCACGGGAAGATTTCCAATGTGGGTTACGCTTGCTGAAACAATGTTGAATAATCCGATAAAGATGATTTTTGGATTTGGGACAAGTGCGGTTAAATACTATACCGGAACAGGGCTTGTATCGCATAATACATATCTTGATTTGCTTTTTAATGAGGGTCTAGTTGGCTTTATACCACTTGTGATTTATATAGGCAAATCGATACGAATCAAAATAAAAAAATGCCCATACACAGTAATAACTTTTCTGGGTATGTCAGTGTTGCTTTTGACATTGTCGGCATTTAATACGCGATTTTTCATGTTGCTTCTTTTCTTAATAGGAATGGATGTAACAGAGAATTTTGAATAATCCAAAAAATGAGAGGATACGTCAATAAATATATGGCTAAAGAAAAAAAGATTCTATTATCAACTCTACAGGTGACATTGATAACCTTGTTCGTTAAATTTTTGGGTCTGGTAAAACAATCAGTCCTTGCCGCATCTTGTGGTGCTACAATGGAAACAGATGCCTTTTTCATTGCGACAGGAACAATGGTTAACCTTAGCACGGTGATTTTTTCTGCCATATCAATTTCGCTCTTGACAATTCACACAAATGTCCTGATTAATGACGGCAGAAAAGAATCAAATGAACTCATTAATGCGGTTCTAAAATTTTTTATCCCGGTTGCCTTTGGATTGACGATAGTAGTCTATTTTGGTTCTTCAATTGTAGCGAAGATATTAGCTCCGGCATATCAAGGTGAAGAATTGAGATTGTTGTCTGAGTATATTAAAACAATGTCAATTTCATTTGTATTGTGGTGCTACTTCTTAACAATCAATGTGATCTTAGAAACAGATAAGCAATTCGTTCAAGGAAAAGGACAAGGTTTTTTTCAGAATGTGTTTTTGATTTTCGGCGCTTTAATCTTTTATCCTAGATATGGGATGAAAACACTTGTTTATGCTTTCCTTCTTTCTGGTTTGACACAGTGTATTTTAGTGACATGGTGTGCACGCGATAGATTTAAATTTGTTATTACGAAAAAAAAACCCAATAAATATGTTTGTTCTTTGATAAAAGTTGCATTCCCATTGCTCCTTGGAAATGCAATGTATGAGGTGAATACAATCGTTGATGGACAGGTAGCAACAAGTCTTGGGGCTGGAGGGGCATCAATCTTAAACTACGGAGCAACAATTAACGATATGGTTGTAGGCGTCATAGTAGCGTCAGTCTCAACGGTAATTTTTTCACATTTTAGTACATGGATTGCAAAAAATGAGATCAAAGAAGTCGAAATTAATCTGAAGAGGGTATTGGAAATACTTACATTACTGTTATTTCCAATAATGGTAATGTGTATTGTTGCTGGAGATAAAATTGTAGAAATTTTTTATGGTCGTGGTAATTTTGGTGAAAGAGAGATATGGATGACATATGGTGTTGTCATTGGCTATGCAGTCGGATTTGTGTTCCAAGCGACAAGATCCAATCTTGTAAAAGTGTATTATGCGTTTCAAGATTCAAAAACACCGATGATCAATGGAATGCTTGCTATTGTATTAAATATAATACTTAGCATAACATTATCTAAATTTATTGGTGTTGCAGGGGTAGCACTAGCGACAAGTATATCGATGCTGTTCGTTACAGCTTTGCTTTTTGTCGGAGTAAAGAAATATCTGCCGTCCTTTACGCTAAGAGAAAGTTGTAAAGAACTCTTCAAAGGTGTTATGGCAGCATGTATAACCACCATAGGTGCTTTTGCTTTAAAAAGTATCCTTTCAGTTGGCTTAATGATAACATTTTTGATTATTGGCTTTTTTGTGGTAACCATATATGCAATACTTCTCTTCCTTTTCAAATCGGACAATTTAGAGTGGCTTTGGAAAGGTATGTGTCGAAAAATCAAAGGAGAATAATCTAATGTCAGTTAAAGCATTGTATAAAGAGATTCGTTTCACATTGAGAGATTTAATATATAATAGCCGATGCAGGAAGAAGCTTTTAAATAATGACTTTTCTCTGATCACATGTGATTGCACGGGCGGCTGTGTTGCGAAAGACTTGAAAGTGCGGATGAATTCACCAACGAGAAATTTTTATTTTAATGCGGATGATTATATTAAGTTTTGCAAGAATTTGGATTACTATCTATCACTTACGCCGGAACCATATGCTGGGGATTATTCAGGGGGAGGATCAGAGTATTTAATGGCATCTCTTGGCGATTTGAAGATGTTCCTAGTTCATTACCCAAGTGTTGAGCAGTGTCAAAAGGAATGGATTCGACGCCGTGATAGAGTAAATAAGAAAAACATGTTCTTTGTGATGAATGATCGTAACTATTGCACTGAAGAGGATATAAAGGCTTTTGATGCGCTTCCATATGATAATAAAGTCTGCTTTACACATGTCAGATATCCACAGTATAAATCCACATATTATATTTCGGGAAGTGAAAAAGACAATTATCTAAAAAGTGTTATGAATTATGTACATCAGTGGTGGATTAAAAGATATTATGATCAATTTGACTTTGTAACATGGCTTAATAATGGCGGTTCGAATTGGACAAAAAGCGTTTGACAGGAGACCAAGAGTGAAAAATAGAGTTAATTTTGAGACGCACTTAAATAAAGGGTCGTAAGTCCCCGAGTTAAAAAGAATATATAGCCGAATATTGGTTATTAGTTATCGTTGCATCTAACTAATTGGCTGGTATCGTATCATCTGGATTCAAGATACGCAAAAACATTTTTATCATTAAGTACAACACGTTCATTGCGTAAACGTCAAATCCTGCGCCTTGGCTAATTGATCTATTTATGCCACACTCTAAATGACACGAAAAAACTATTAGTTTTTTAGAGGAGGCTAAAGCGCATGGATCAATTAACTCACACTGTCCGCAGGTCGAACTGGATAAACATCATTCGACAGTGCCAGGACAGACCGGCAGGCACTACGGCAAAGCAGTGGCTTGCTGAAAACGATATTTCTGAAAAATCTTACTATTACTGGCTCCGAAAGATCCGCCGGGAAGTCTGTGAACAGGAGGGACTCCAGGATGTCACCAACCCGTCTGCTCTCTCTTTTGTAGAAATCCCGGTAAAAACTGCTCTGGACACAACACCGGTGCCAACCGTCCCGGCAGCAATGACTCCGGTTGCAGTGATCAGATCAGGCCGCCTGACGCTGGAATTATCAAACGATATTTCAGAGTCCCTGCTTTGCAGGCTGTTGCAGGAGGTGCTTCATGCTTGAAGATGCTGCCGGTATCCGCAGAGTCGTGATTGCCTGCGGATATGTGGATCTGCGCAAAGGGATCGATGGGCTGTCCATGATCATCGGAGACAGATACCATCAGAATCCTTTTGAAAAGGGAACTTTATTCCTATTCTGTGGCAGACGGTCCGACCGCATCAAGGGACTTCTATGGATGGGAGATGGTTTCCTTCAGTTTTACAAGCCTATCTTGGCTAAAGCATATAATCGTCAATTCACTCTTTGGAGGAGGAAAAGCTATAATGGGAAAATATTTTGGAACTGATGGCTTTCGTGGTGAGGCTGGAATCACTCTGACTGCTGACCATGCCTATAAGGTTGGTCGTTTTCTGGGTTGGTATTACAACGCTCTGCGCGAGCGTAACGGCAACAATGAGCCTGCCCGTATCGTCATCGGTAAGGATACCCGCCGCAGCTCCTATATGTTCGAGTATAGTCTGGTTGCAGGCCTGACCGCTTCCGGTGCAGATGCCTATCTGCTCCACGTCACCACTACGCCCAGTGTTGCCTACATTGCCCGGGTGGATGATTTTGATTGCGGCATCATGATCTCTGCCAGCCATAACCCCTACTACGACAACGGCATCAAGCTGATCGATTGCTATGGCGAAAAAATGCCTGAGGAAACTCTGCTGCTGGTAGAGGACTACATTGACGGCAAACTCCATGTGTTTGATAAGGACTGGCCGGAGCTGCCTTTTGCTCACCGGGAGCATATCGGCTGCACGGTGGACTATGTGGCAGGCCGTAATCGCTATATGGGATACCTGATCTCTCTCGGTATCTACTCCTTCAAGGGCGTGAAGGTTGGTCTGGACTGTGCCAACGGCTCTAGCTGGAACATCGCCAAGTCTGTGTTTGATGCGCTGGGCGCAGATACCTATGTCATCAATGCACAGCCCAACGGCACCAACATCAACAACAATGCTGGCTCTACCCATATCGAGGGCCTGCAAAAGTTTGTAGTGGAGAAGGGTCTGGATATTGGTTTCGCTTATGACGGAGATGCTGACCGTTGCCTGTGTGTAGATGAAAAGGGTAACGTGATCACTGGTGACCACATTCTGTACATCTACGGCTGCTATATGAAGGAGCGCGGAAAACTCCTGACCAACACTGTGGTCACTACCGTCATGTCCAATTTTGGTCTGTACAAGGCTTTTGATGAGCAGGGTATCGGCTATGCTAAAACGGCTGTGGGCGACAAGTATGTCTACGAGTACATGGCGAAAAACGGCTGCCGTATCGGCGGCGAGCAGAGCGGTCATATCATCTTCAGCAAGTACGCCAGCACCGGTGATGGTATCCTGACCAGCCTGAAGATGATGGAAGTTATGCTGGCAAAGAAACTGCCTATGAGCAAGCTGGCTGAGCCTTTGAAGATTTACCCGCAGGTTCTGGAGAATATCCGTGTGACCGACAAGAAAGCCGCACAGGACGACGAAGCGGTGCAGGAAGCAGTCAAGGCTGTGGCGGAAGCGCTTGGTGACACCGGTCGTATTCTGGTGCGCGAGTCCGGCACGGAACCGGTGGTTCGTGTGATGGTGGAAGCCACCGACCACGATACCTGCCAGAAGTATGTGACACAGGTTGTGGAAACGATTAGGAGCAGAGGCTACGGAGCTTGAGTGCAAACCTGAAACGAGGATGTGGAATCCTGCTGGGTGCAGCTTTTATCATTCTTTCCATCTTGGCACTGTTGCCGGAGGCTGATGTAGACCATGATGCAGGATACATTTCCTCAGAGCTGAATATCCAGGAAACCGTAGATGGAAGCGTGACCGGAACGAGCTATGTGAATTCGGATGGAGTAATCACAGAGGCTATTGACATGGACTATGCGACCGTGTGTAGAATGTGGGATGAAAACGGCCGAATTATAGGGGAACGTTATCTTGATGCAAACGGAGACCCTGTGGCAAGGTATGACGATTATTACGGGGTATCGTATGAATACGATGAAACGAGTACAGTAATCACATATCTTGATGCCGAAGGTAATCCAATAATACGCAGTGACGGATATTCTACTATTATCAGAACGCAGATTGACAGCATGGCTTCCGAGGATTTCTACTACGATTTGGACGGACAGCAGGTACAGTGCTCCGGTGGATATTATGGGCTTCAGCATTGGTATAACTCTGATGGCCAGAATACTGGCATGACCTTTCTCGATAAAGACGGTCATGCGGTGTGTAGTTCATCTGGCTATGCCGGTGTGACTTATCAGTGCAATATGGATGGAACTGTTGTCGGTCAGCAGTATTTTGACACAGAAGGGAATCCTGTAAGAGCCTCGCTTGGTCAGTATGGCGAGTTATACCAACGCAACGAGCAAGGATACATCAGCCAGATCACTTTTCTTGACGCAGATGGCAACCCTGCCCCTACCAATGCAGGCTATACCATCCTCAAACGTATCTACCATAGAGATGGCACAATAGATACGGATAGGTATTTTGATGCGGAGGGCAATCAAAAGGCATTGTCGAAAGGGCAGTATGGCATCAAACGCAGTGGCAAGGTGAACCTTCTGCTTGACAGAAACGGCAACGTTATGCTGTGTGTGGACAACCTTCTAAATGGCTTTCCGTGTATGGTAGTTGTTTTGGGCTGCGTTGTCTGTTTGCTGATCCTGATTCTGCCGAAAAAATTGAGCGTATTCCTTACGATTTCCTATGTGGGGTTCATCCTTTATGAAACACTGATGTTTCGGGAGTCGGGGGATGCAAGAACGAACTTTGTTCTATTTTCCTACGCTGGGAAGTTTTTGAAAGAGCAATCTGTGAGAGTGGGGGTTATCAATAATATCTGGCTGTTCATTCCACTTGGAACGGGACTATATAGGTGGTTTCAGAAGAAGTGGGTGTTGCTGATTCCCTTCGTGATGTCTGTGGCAATCGAAGCGACCCAGTATCTTACGGGACTTGGCATCGCAGAGTTCGATGATGTGTTTGGTAATACGATGGGCGGATGGATTGGCATTTTGGTGGCAAAGGGAATGTTGATACCTTACCGCTTTGTGGATACAGAGCAGGAGTTTCAGACTGTCGTCAAGGAACTTCGCCCATGAGAAAATCATGCCGTGTGGACAAACGAAACTTCAGGAGTTCACACGGTATATTTTGAAGGATGTCATATAGATTGTGATGGAAATAAAAAAGGATAATATGGGAGCGAAAAGAGCATATAAACCACGGAAGCCCGGCGGCGGTCGAAAGAAGCTGAAGCCGGAGTTCAATGCCGGAAAGAACCTGAAAGAGCAGATGGAAAGTGCTGTGGCGCTTTATGATTCTGAGATGTCCTTGCAGGCCATCGCCGATGAGCTGGGATTAAATCCAATCAAGGTACGGAAGCTACTCATCACGGCCGGTGTGTATGAGTCGGATGTGGCGGAGAAGGTGCAGTGCACTTTTGAAAAGTACCGGGAAACACAAGACTATAAAACCGCATTGCTATCAACCGCAGCAGCCCTTGACCTTTCCAAAGTATCCATTACCTCGTACCTGCCTTATAAAAAAGGCGTGTACTTTCCAGGTACAGAAAAAGAGAAGATTAGTGTTGGAGCAGAGCGGCAGCGGAGATACAGAGCAATGAAGCGATGGAGGGCTGATCCGACAGAAGAAAACTTCTGGAGTGTAGTTGTGGCCTATGCTGGGGTAAAATTTAAAACCTATTCCGGCTTGCCGTTTTCTTATGAGGTACGCAAAGGTAAGAACGGCGAATACACAAAGGAGCTCTGGATCGACCGCAGAAAGAACGGCAAAAGTCTGGCATGGAGCTCGGTGCTGCTGGCACTGGGAAATAGGAAAGAGAAAGTAGTGGATAGGCCAAAGGCTCTGGGGGATATCCGAGGCGTAACTTACATATTCGGAATGTTCTACCGGTTCGGCCTGATCGATGTGCCGGACGAAGTGCAGGAGAAGATGAAGCATCCGAAGCAAAAGACTGATAAGCAATGAAAAATTTAAGGTGACCGGAGCCCGCCGTGAGCACAGTGGCAGTACGTGGACTTGTTGACTTGCTATTTGACCTGCTAAATGGTAAAATCAATGCACAATGGGTGAGTTGTAGCCTTTTATAAGAGACAGCTCCAGAAAGGAGTTTGAACTGCATGGGAAGATTTGTTAATCCAGATAACAGTGCATTTCAAGTTGCTCTGAATTCCAGAATATACGTGGATAAGACCGGACTGATCAATTTTACCAATAGCGTTCTTGATACGATGGATGGCTATATTTGCAATAGTCGTCCTCGGAGATTTGGAAAGTCATATGCAGCTAATATGCTGGCAGCGTATTATAGCAAGGGTTGCGATTCGGAGAAAATGTTCTCTGGTCTGGAAATAGCAAAAGCATCAGATTTTAAGCGGCACCTCAATAAGTACGATGTGATTCATATTGATATTCAGTGGTTTCTTGCCAACTGCGGAAACGCTGATGAAGTGGTTCCATTTATCACTAAAAGCGTATTGGATGAGCTTCGGGAAATCTACCCGGGAACTCTTCCGGCAGAGGGGGTAAGACTTCCGGACGCTCTATCACGAGTCAAAGAAAGAACCGGTCAAAAGTTCATCATCATTATTGATGAATGGGATGTTCTGATTCGAGACGGTGAAGTGAGCGAAACCATTCAGGATGAGTACATTAACTTCCTGCGTGGGATGTTCAAGGGAACTGAGCCGACAAAATATATCCAACTTGCTTATCTTACGGGAATTCTGCCAATAAAAAAGGAAAAAGCTCAGTCTGCGGTAAATAATCTTGACGAGTTCACTATGCTTCAGGCGTTCGGATTGGCACCGTATATTGGCTTCACTGAAAATGAAGTGAAAGACCTCTGTAAAGAGTACAACAGAGATTTTGAAAAAGTGAAGAAATGGTACGATGGATATTTACTGGATGGCTATCAGGTCTATAATCCCAAAGCAGTTGTTAGCCTGATGACAAAAGGAAAGTTCAGAAGTTATTGGTCGGAAACTGGCTCGTATGAGGTTGTGGTTCCGTTGATTTGTATGAACTTTGACGGATTGAAAACGGCTATTATTGAGATGCTATCTGGTGCAGAGGTCGAGGTCAACACAGCAAGCTTTAAGAATGATCCAGCGAAAATTCAGAACAGGGATGACGTTATAACTTATCTGATTCATCTGGGCTATCTTGGATACAACGAAGAAAATGGAACAGCCTTTGTGCCAAATGAGGAAATTCGCCAGGAGTTGAGCACGGCGGTACGAAATAGCCATTGGAATGAGATGATTACATTCCAGCAGGAATCCAGAAAACTGCTTATGGCGACATTGACGAAGGATGAAAAATGTGTCGCACAGGAAATAGAGAAGATTCATAACGATTACGTCTCCATTATCCAGTATAATAATGAAAATTCTCTGAGTAGTGTTCTTGCGATTGCATATCTTGGGTCGATGCAGTATTACTTCAAGCCGATTCGGGAAATGCCAACAGGCTATGGATTTGCGGATTTGATTTTTGTACCGAAGCCTGAATATGTCAATTCTTATCCTGCAATGGTAATGGAGTTGAAGTGGAACAAAGATGCTCAAACCGCAGTGAAACAGATAAAAGAGAAAAAGTATCCGGAATCTTTGCTTCAGTATACTGGTGACATTCTGCTTGTTGGAATCAACTACGATCCAGACAGCAAAAAGCATGAGTGTTTGATTGAAAAGTACGAGAAAACATAACCCACCGTCTTTCCATTCCAGCTAATTCATGCGACAATCATTCTAATCCAAGTGAGATAGAATCAGAAAGGGAGTGATACCATGGCACCATTAGCAGCAGTAGACACAACAGTAAATAATTGCACATATGACTATACGGAGAAAGATGCTTTCGATGCGCTCTATCAGGAGTTGGCAAAAGGAGTGCAGAGTATGAAAAATGGTGAGGTATACACCATTGAAGAAGCATGGGAGGAAATCGACAAGATATAGTATATGGATAAACCTAAAAAATATAAAATTGTCTTGTCGAAGAATGCTTTGCAAGATATTAAAAATATGAAGACTTATATATTGCAGACCTTTATGTACATGGAATATGCAGAAAATTTTCCAAGAAAATAAGGTCTGCAATCAAAGCCTTAGATCCTTTTGCCGAAGGGTATGAGAAAACAGGATACAATATTGAAGGATTAGAAATTTATTATAAGCCATACAGTACATATTTGATCTTTTTCGTAGTAGAAGATGCAACGGTAACTGTCATCAGGGTGCTGAAAGATAGGATGTACTGGCAGGCTATCATAAATCGAATGAAGAGAATAAACAGGTAACATTAAGATAGTCACATTATGAGAATAGTGTGGCTATTTTTAATGATTATTCCGGGGCTCTCTGAGCCACCTGTCCGGACTTTGGGGTTCTTCCGCAATTATCCGTTTTTGCTGCTTTCGTATATCTCAATTTTGCCTCTAGTAACTGCTTACCACAACGACCATACATCGACCTTTTTATCATTTTTAATCTGCTGTTAGTTCCTTCGACAAAACCATTACTAAAATTATATGCAACAGCATTCTCTACAGCATCTATATCACGCTTTAATCCTTCAGCAAAACTCTTCAGTGCTTTAATACTACTGTTACTATATTTCTCTACAAACAAATAAAGCAGTGGAACATTTCGGTTTTTGAAAATATTCCGAAACTCTTTTATGCAGCAATGAAGTTCCCAGATATTTGGATACTTATCATAAATATATTTTTTATGGTCATCTGTTAATTCTGTATTCATCCACATATGCCGGAATATGCCTTCACGTGTGATATAGTCTTCTCTTTTCCTGTACTACCTGTTTTATACTTTAAACATTCTGTCATTGTTCGGACATACGGCTGAGGTTCAAAACATTTATTTTTCTTTTTCTCTATTTTACACAACTGTTCAAAAGCATTACTGGTTGAACCGGAATATCCCTTTTCATATATTGCTTTTACCGTTTTACTTTTACTCCATCCAGAAGCTAAGCATTGAATAATAAGGATCCAGTTTGCTCTGCCGGATTCCGAACATACTTAATTCCTTTGGATCACCTTCACGATATTTAGCAATCGTATTTCGACCTACTCCCATTCGCTTTGAGATTTCACGGTAACTACAGCCTTCTTTTAAAAATTTCTGTATCTGGAAGATCATTTGATAACGTTTTTCTGAAAAAACAGGACAGTTATCCACATTGGATTCGATTTTTTTACACGATTGCTCAAAATCAGTAGACTTATCATCATGTGGAATACTTATTGTTGCAGGAAGTTCATAATTTAAAGCCTTTTTTATTGCTTCCAGAAGATTCTGATGCAGGTGAAATCTATCTGCTACCTGCAAACCAGCAATCAATAAAAAAAGGATAATGAATATTCACACTATCCGTTGATTGCTTAATATGGAAAGCTAGAATAAGGGTCGTTATATCGACTTTGAGCTTTATATTTGGTGTCTATTTGGATATATGCTGTATGGAAATTAGCAAGCAATTCACTGTCATTTTGTAATTCCTCAACAGCCCACGGTTGCAACATATAAGGAAATACAGCATTGTTTAAATCTGAAACAAGGTATTGATTTGTAGTTTCAATAATTATCATGCTTTGTTTAAGCCATTTTACAGCTCCGTCATGGAATGGTAATTCAGAAGTATGATTATCTTCTATGTACAAGCCATATACAATAGCTTTTTGGTAGTTATCTAATTTTTGCAATCTTTCTTTAGCAGTTGCTTTAATTTTTTTCATAGAGTGTTTATGGCTGAAATATTTATAAATACCTAT
>OLQW01000440.1_pt1 | contig 24518 bp, 20 predicted proteins | sample 1672901 | NCBI WGS metagenome assembly OLQW01 (sample SAMEA3136735, study PRJEB25190) | human gut metagenome | reverse complement strand
CACGGTGATATAGGGTTGTCGCCAAGCGGTAAGGCACAGGGTTTTGATCCCTGCATTCGCAGGTTCGAATCCTGCCAGCCCTGCTTTTTGGTCTCTCTTATATCAATAATTTAATAATGGGCTATCGCCAAGTGGTAAGGCAACGGATTCTGATTCCGTCATCCGCAGGTTCGAATCCTGCTAGCCTAGCTAAGTTGAGAAGGTTTTTACCTTCTCTTTTTTTGTTTTAAACAATTAAATTTTCCCACTATAAAAGAGCTATCTTTTCAGACAGCTCTTAAAATTCACTTTTAGCAATTGCTAAAAATCTTTCAAATTTTTCATTTTCTAATGTTATATCCCCCATTTCATATTCTCTACCTAAAGCCTTATACTTTCCTTTACCAAAGCTATGATATTTTAAAGGTTCGTAAGTTACATTAGGTTTATCCTTTATAAACTCAATTATTGCCTTTACATCTTCTTCACTATCATTAAAATTAGGTATAATAGGTGTCCTCACTTTTTTAGGAATTTCCGGATAATCTCTGCACAATTTAGTAAAATTTTCTAATATTACTTTATTATCCATTCCTGTATATTCCTTGTGTTTTTGGCTATTCATAGACTTTATATCAAAGAATATTGTATCCAGATATTTTGCTGAATTATATATCGTTTCATATTCTGCATATCCACAGGTTTCTACGGCTGTATTTATTTTTCTTTTTTTAGCCTCTTTGAGAAGTGAAACTACAAAATCCCCATGAGTAAAGGGTTCTCCCCCGCTTATTGTCAAACCACCATTACCATATCTATAAAAAACTGAATCCTTTTCAACAATATCAAGTATTTCTTTTATTGAATAAGTTTTCCCCTCTGTTTTTATAGCCTTTGCCGGACAGGCTTTTGCACATTTAAGGCAGTTATTACACTTTTCTCTGTTAATAACAGCCTTTTCTCCAAAAGTAATCGCCTTTTCTGTACATACATTTCCACAAAAGCCACATTCCTTAAAACCTATACACTTATTTTCAACATATGTTATCTCTCTATTATACTTTTGAGATTCCGGATTACAGCACCATCTACATCTCATAGGACAACCTTTTAAAAACACGATGGTCCTTATACCTGGACCATCGTGAAGCGAGTAATGTTGTATATTAAAAACAAAATCTTCCATTAAATCGCCTCGTGTTCTGTTCTTGAAATAATGTCATCTTGCAAGTCTTTTGTAAGCTCTGTAAAGTAAGCACTATACCCAGCAATACGAACAAGGAGATTTCTGTAATTTTCAGGGTGCTTTTGAGCCTCCCTTAAAGTTTCAGTATTTAATACATTAAACTGAATATGCCATAACTTTAAATCTCTCCAAGCCTCAATAAAATGCACAAGTTTTTCTGTACCACTTTCTCCCTTAACGCAAGATGGACTTAACTTAATATTTAAAAGTCTGCCAGCGTGTTCATTATGATTAAAGTTCTTTGTTGCATAATTTGATAATAATACAGCAGTTGGACCATTAATATCTGCCCCCTGTGATGCACTAGAGCCGTCAGAAAGTGGAGTATAAGCAAATCTACCATTAGGTGTTGCACTTACAACCTTGCCAAAAGGTACATGAGATGTAAATGGAACTAATCTTAAATCCATATGTACTCCCAATTCATCGCCATATTTCTTTGTAAACTCCTGTGCTTCTTTATCAAGTAATTTACCTATCCAGTCTGTGTAAGGGTCATTATTTCCATAGCTAGGAGCATTAACTAATAACTGGCGTATTGCCTCATAGCCCTCAAAATTATGTTCAAGAGCCTCTTTAAGCTGACCTAATGTAATGGTCTTATCCTCAAAAACTATCTTTTTTATAGCCACCAAAGAGTCAATAATTGTTGCAAAACCCATATATTCAAAATATCCTAAATCAATGCCACCCTTAATTTTAGACTGATGTAAATCAATGTAATTTTCTCGGCATAATTTGTGAAGTGCTGAACCAAGAGGTGTTGCAAAGTGTTCTGCTCTCAATCTTATAATTTCTCTCTGCTGTATAAATGCGTGTTTTATAAAATATCTCTGCTGTTTTAAGAAAGCCTGAAGAAGTTCATCAAAACTCTTATATTCTGTAAACCCTCCTGTTTCAATACCCAAAATTTCATCGCCATATTTCTTCATCTTGCCATTGTATATAACCATTTCAAGAGCAGCAGCAAAGTTTATATAAGCATTTGGGCTGGTGTAAGTATCCCTGTTTGGCATACGGCATTCTGCACAGCCTGAAACACTATAATCATAGGCTTCTTCAAAATTTGCACCTTTAGATAAAAGAAGTGGAATTACATCTTCATCATTTATAAGTTTAGGGAAACCCTCTCCAGCCTTAATTGTTTCAGCCACTTCATACAAATATCTTTTAGGGCTGTTAGTATGCACTCTGGCTGCAAGGTCCGGATAATTTAGAGGAAATTCTCTCTTAGATTTCAGTAATATATAAGTAAGCTCATTTACAGCATCATAACCCTCTTTAGTCTGACCACCTATTGTAACAGCCTCCCAATGAGCATACCCCTCATTAAAAGCTCCACCTGTTTCTGATAGATAAAGGTCTATGAATTGTGCCATAGATACCCACATACATTCAAAAAGTTCCTGAACCTCATCATCAGTAATTATTCCATTTTCTATATCTCTCTTATAAAAAGGATATAAATATTGGTCCATTCTGCCGTTTGATATAATAGTACCTGTTTTTTGCTCTATTCTTGAAAACATCTGTGTAAACCATTGTGCCTGCATAGCCTCATAAAAAGTTCTAGGAGGATTTTCAGGAACATAATGGCAAATTTCAGCTATTTTTCTAAGTTCAGCTTTTCTTACTGCGTCTGTTTCACTTTCAGCCAATTTTTCTGCAAAATCTCCATGTCTGTTTGCCCACAATATTATTGCATCGCAAGTAATAATTGTAGCCTCCAGAAAAGGCTTCTTTTCTGTATAGTCAATAGGACTGTATTCATCTAGTTCAGTAAGTCTTTCTTCTGCATCTTTTTTAATACCTTTAAAACCCTTTTCCAACACAATTTCATAATCGTGAACCCATTGAATAGAAGAACGAAAAGAGGCTGTTTCATTTACTATATATCTTGATGTTAACTCCTTATCATTGTTATATGTAAGTTTTGTTGTTTCTTCTGTAAGAGATTTTGCAAAACTTTCGTTGAATGTTTTTCCTTTCCAATATGGAGATATTTCATTAGCTATTATTTCCATATCTTCTGATGAAACATCAAAAGGAGAATTTTTTCTCTCAGGCATGCGTTTTATAACTTCATCATATATGTTGCCGTCAAGCTCCGGATATAATATTCCATATCTACCTTTTTTACCACTTCTGCCTACAAGTAATTGGTTTTCGTCAATGTAAACTGTGGCATTTTTAGCATAGTGATAAAGTGCCTTTGCCCACCTTAAATTAAGTGGTTGCCCTTCTGTTTCCTTAAAAGATTGTGTAAAATATAAACCTCTTTCAATATCTATTTGAGGCTTTACACTCCTGATTTTTTTAAGTATTTCCCCTGCTCTGTTTTTTCTATTAATATTTTTTACATTACCATTAATTTCGTTTTGTATTCTCTCCTCCTGTGGAGATAAAACAGTTTCAAATGACATATATGTTTCTCCTTTCTATATGTTGTACTCAATAGGTATTTCCGTATCTTTGAAAAATTCTTTATATATATTCTCTCTGGCTTGATTAAATAAATTGCCTGTTCTTTTTCTAGGCACACCCAAATCTATATTAATAACTTTCTTTATTTTTCCTGGTCTAGGTGTCATTACAACAACTTTACTTCCTAAATAAACAGCCTCGTCTATGTCGTGAGTAACAATTATCATTGTTATTTTTTCTTTTCTCCATATTTTAAGCATCTGTTCCTGTAGGTTCATTCTTGTAATTGCGTCTAAAGCTCCAAATGGTTCATCTAACAAAAGTATCTTTGGTTTATTTGCCAATGCTCTAGCTATAGCAACTCTCTGTGCCATTCCCCCTGATAATTGTCTAGGATAAGCATTTTCAAAATCTGCAAGCCCTACAATTTTAAGATTTTCCTTTATAATACTGTCTTTGTTTTCTAAATTTTCAGGTAAACTCAAAAGTATATTTTCCTTTACAGTAAGCCATGGCAAAAGTCTATGGTCCTGAAATATAAATCCTTTTTCTCTTGATGGTTTTGTAACACTATTTCCATCTACAGTTATTACGCCACTATAATCTGTTTCAAGTCCACCTATTATTCTTAACAATGTGCTTTTACCACAACCACTACCTCCAATAATAGATATAAAATTTCCGTCTTCTATTTCCAGATTTATATTTTCAAGAGCTGTTACTTTTTTACCATTACTTTCATAGACCTTTGTTAAATTATTTATTTCAACAATATTTCCCACTTTTGTCACCACCTAACTCCAAGTTATAACTTTATTTCTTAAAATTTTAAGCAAGTCATCCATTATTTTTCCTACAATACCAACTATAAGCATACCCAAAATAACAATGTCCGGTCTTGACATACTTCTGCCGTCAGAAAGCATAAAGCCTACACCACTTGTTGCTCCAATCATTTCGGCTGCAACAACGCAAACCCAAGCATTTCCAAGTCCTAGCCTTATTCCTGTCATAATTGTTGGTAGAGCTCCCGGAACTATTATTTTGTTTATAAGTTTATTTTTAGGTATTTCATATACCTTTGCCAGTTCAAAATATTTTGTATCAATATTTTTTACTCCGTCAACTGTATTCACAAATATAGGGAAAAATGCTCCTAAAAATATTATGAATATTTTTGAACCCTGTCCTATACCAAACCAAAGTATTGCAAGAGGTATCCAAGCAATAGGTGGAATTGGTCTTAAAATCTGTATAACTAAATCTGTAAATGTATTAAATTTAGGAAAAATTGATACTCCAATACCAAATATAAAAGCCAAAACTAAAGCCAATAAAAAGCCCTCTACTACTCTTATAAAACTCACAGCAATATTGCTAAATAAACTTCCGTCTTTTAAATACTCTAGGGCAGTTTCTAAAATAGCCACTGGAGAGGGCATTGTATATGAAGTCAATTTACCAGCTAAATCATAACATTCCCATATAGCAATTAAAATAATTGGTAATGCTATATACAACAATATGTAACCTAAATTCACTCTATTTTTTTCTTTAACATTCATTACTTTGCCCTCCTCAAAAATATATTATTTTATAGCATCTAGGTATTTCTTGTTAATAAAGCTGTCAATATCTACATCTTTGCTTATAATGCCTGACTCTAATGAAAAGTCTTTTACATTCTTAATTTCTGCTATATCATCTTCAGTAAATTCAGTTGAAAATGTAAAATTAGGTATAATTTTCAACATTAATTCCTTGTTTACACCAAAATCCTCTGCAACGGCTTCTGCTGCCTTTTCCGGTTCATTTTTTATAACTTCATCAGCTCTGTTTAATGCCTTTATATATGCCTCTATTACCTTAGGATTTTTATTTGCATAGTCAGAAACTGCATAAGTAACCATATTACCTCTTTTTACGCCTGTACCGTCAGCAATAACCTTTGCTGTACCGTCACTTGTAAGCTGTGAAATATACTGTTCCCAAATAACAATGGCATCAACTTCTCCACTTGCAAGAGCTGCTGGTTGGTCGCCTGCTCCTAAATTTACTGATTGAACATCATTTAATGTAAGACCTTCCTTTGATAAAAGAAGTGCTAATAGATGTTGTGCATATGAACCTGTAGCGTAAGCAACTTTCTTACCCTTTAAGTCTGCTACACTTTTTATTGGCGAATCAGCTTTTGCAAGAACTGCAATACCTTTTTCTCCATAAGCCACATTAGAAACAACTTCTATAGGAAGTCCTGTAGACTTAGCAATAATAGCTGGTAAATCTGCCATAAAGCCTAAATCAGCTTCTCCTGCTGCTACAGCCTCATTTACTAATGGACCTGATTTAAAGGATTTCCATTCATACTTAGCTCCAACTGCATTAAGCTCTTCATCTAAATAACCTAATCTGTAGGCTACATATACTGGTGTATATAGTGGATAAGGCTGTGCTGCTATTCTAAGAACGGTTTCATTATTTTCATTACTACTTGCCTGTGTACTTTTATTTTCTGAGCATCCTGTAATCACCGATACAGCTAAAATAGCAGATACTAATACTAATAACAATTTTTTTCATTTTTAATTCCTCCCTTATGAATAGTTTTATTAAATCATATAATCTTTATTAATATTGCTATATGATTTTTGTTTTTTGATTTGTGTACTATTATACAGAGAAATTTTTTTAAGTAAATATGAAAATATTTTTATTTTTTTTAGTATGAAATTTTATAGAATTTTTTCATAAGGAAATTTTTATAAATTTTTTTATAACAAATATTTTTAAAATTTTTTCACTATTCAGAACATTTTGCTTCTCAATAATGTGTCTTGCACTCAAGGCATCCGATTTATCTTTCCGATTCATTGGTCAGAACTTTCAACTTCGTTGAAAGCCACACTTCGTGTGTCCGATTTATCTTTCGGTTCATTAAAAAAAGTGTAAAGTATCTCATTTAATACTTTACACTTCTTACTATCCTTTATATATTCTCTTTTAAGCCTTAACCATTAATATAACAGCTATTCCTCATCGTCATCTACAAGATAAACCTCATACAATTCAATTTTAGATAATATATAATCTACATCTTCTTGCATTTGCTTATGTTCTTCTTTTGTTAAGTCATCATCATATAAGCCGTCTAAAAATCTAGGAATGTGATAACATAACTCGGTATGAACTCGTTCTTCTAAAATATCGTGTCTTACTTCATATTCCCCGATGGTTACTATCCATATGGCTAATGATGTACTATCTTTAACCAAAAGGTCATTATCTTCATCTGTCATATAATCTGTTATCTTATTAGGTGTCATATAGTTTTTATTCCCTAACAAATGAAAAGCATCTTCAACCCCATCCTTATAGTCTTGATATGTCAACTCTGGGTCTACTCTCATAATTATTCCCTTCCCATAATACCTAAATTTTTATCTTTTCACTATCCTGTTCACTAAAAATGCCACGGCATTTAATACTATAGCAACCACGCCCATAGTCATCACATCAGCTTTTGCAAAGTATGTTACAGTATAAATGTATTGCAAAGGCTCAAGTATTTTTAAATACTTACTTACATCTATAAATATAGGGCTAAGAACTACAGAAGTTACTGCCAACACCGGCAATATCCCAAACAGAATTTCCTCTTTAGGCAAGGCACTTAATAAATAAGCAAAACCACTTAATACAAATAAATATATGCCATACCTTAAAACAGCCTCATTTGTCAATTCTCCGGCTATTTTTGATGAAATAATAGAGAATATAGTAAACAGCAAACAACCTGCAAAAATACAAAAATAGCCATTAATTCTAATACCCTTTTTCCTATCTCTCACAGCATTTACAGACAAAAGCACAACACCTAGCATAGTATAAAGAGCCACTACATTTGACACGCTAAAAAGTTTCTTAGATGCAATCTGTGGAGAATCTACATATTCTGTATCAACGGTAAACAGCTTATCACTGTCCATATACTTTCCATAGTCCTCATCTACTGTTACAGGTATATTCTTATCCTTTAAATAGTTATTTGCTATTTCAGGAGCTTGTTTTGTTATAATTGAAGAATACACAACTTCATTTATCATTTTGTGAAGTACAGAGGAATTAGATGTTATACAGCCTATAGACCTTGTCAAATCCCCTTTTTTATATCCATCTTCAAAGGAATTTTCAAAGACATAACCACACTCTATTGTTTTAAATTCCACATCTTCTTTCATTTTTTCTATGCTGTCATACTTTTCAAATTTAACAACATAGTCCTTACTTAACAAATCTTCACAAACAGCCTTACCAACTTCTCCTGTAGCATAAACACCTACTGTTATCCCCTTGTTTTCAAGAGTAGTAAAGTTCTTTATTCCGTAGGCTATTACTGGCATTAACAAAAGAGCAATAACAAAGGCTGGCATTTTACACAATCTTTTTATATAAATCAGTATTCGCCAAAAGACACTCATCTTTTTATCGCCCCTTTCAATGCTGTAACAACATAGAGAAATACAGCAAATACAATTCCGTATTTTAAGGAAGCATAGTCATAGGCAGAAAACATACCCATAATTTGGCTACCTACAATGTTTACGGGAGAGTATGGGCTTATAGCCTTTATAGTATCCGGAAGAAGTGAAACTGGTACAAAAGCACCACCTAAAAATCCAAAAACCATACTAAAGGCAAATATCAAAAGCCCTCCATAACTTCTATCTCCACATAATGTGTAAATAGCAGTTGTAAAAATAGAGCCAATAAAACAAGGCATAACAAAGGATAATATATTAAACTGTATATCCACTCTTAAAATACAAAACAGCCCTAAAATTATTAAATAAATAACCGCATATATTAAAAATACTATTATGTTTACTACAAGAGAATTAAGTAAAAAGCCAACTCCTGACATTTTCAACTTGTTGTAAAAAGCTCTATTGTGTCCGCTTACAACTGGTGCCATTGCCATACCGGCAAGAAGTATAACCATAGCCAAAGCCATTGCTAAATAGTATTCCTTTACTGTTAAATCACTTTCACTATTTACCATATTTGTATCAAAATATGTTGCTCTTGGCAAAACTGTGTCTACATATTCCATATCCAGTTCAGCCAATTTAAGTATAGAAACCTCTTGGCCGGTTTTAGCCAACAAAGCATCTTGAACAGAATATACACCTGCCTGAACTGCTGCAAAAATGCCACAACCACCCTCTGCAAGGTTTTCAAAAAGCTTATTGTTTAAATCTGTACCCTTTGGCAATATAAGTATTGGGTGGAGATTTTCTCCTTTTAATATACTATGAATATAGTCACTAGGCAAAATGACTCCGCCTAAAGCAGAGCCATTTTCAACCATATTTTTCACTTTATCTCTACTGTCAACTACTTCAAATTTGCACAGCGTACCTACACTTTCCATATTTTCCACAATAGAAAGTGCCATATCTTCTGTTGCACCACCATCAGGAATATACATAGCTACAACTGACTTTTTTATTTCAGCTGAGCTTTTATCCATAGCAGAAATACCAACAAAAGACACTATACCCATAGCCAAAACAAGAATTTCTGCACCTATTAAAATTTTAGGCAAAAGGTACAATGACCTTTTTAATTCCATAAATAAATATCGTAAAAACATTTTTATTTTAATCCTTTAAATTTTGACATTATCTCTGTAAATTTATCTTTAGCAGAGTTCATTGCATTTTCAACAGTTTCCTTGTCAACCTTAAACACTTCCATAGCCTCACTGTCAGGAGCAGCTATATCCTCACTTAAAGGTCTGACATCTAAAAGACCATTACCTGAACAAGTTACACCCATCATATCTACATTAAATTCGCTTATATCAGCGTTTAATGTATCCTTAGCTGGAACAACCTTAGCTTTAAGACTTATACCCTGGGTATCTCTACCAGAATTACTCTTGTCAATGCTTGCTAAAAGCTGATTATTCTTTGTATCATATCTACCATTTGCTACAAGTTTAATATTATTTCCAAGAGCATCGTCAATGTTTAATTCCTTTGAAGAATCAATAGAATTTTCCTTATTTTCTGCTCTGTCGCTGAGAGAGAATTTAAGTACACTACCGTCACTATTGAAAGCAACTTCACTATTTATTAAATCTATAGGATTTTCACTGCCGTTAAGTGCCATATTAGCATTAATGTCCATTACAGAATTGTCTACTGTTACATTCATACTGCTTTCGCACTTTACAAGCATACCACCATTTATGTAGAAGTTAATACTTAAATCTCCAAACTTTGCATTTTTCTCTACATTTGAAATAGACTCTTGTATACTATTCTTTATATATTTTTCTAAGTCTGCTTCATTTTCAAAGAAATACTGGTACATAGGCTGTGAAGTATACATATATGTGGCATATTCAGTCAAGAAATTTTCAAAACCTGAACCCTTGCTTGTATCTCTTACAACACCTATTATAAACTTGTTTACATCTTCATAAGGTACTGTAAGTGTATAGCTTTTACACTTTAATTCCTTTTCCCCTACAGTAACATCTTTATTTTCATTCTTTTTTAAAGTAGCATTTTTAGTAGCCTCTTTCCAATGAAGATTAGTATAATACTGTAACTGGCTTGTAAAATCACTATAAATATTAAAATATTTGTCAGCCTTTTCTGTTACCTTATTGTCATCAAAAAGCTTAACTGAAAAATCCTTATCCTTGTTATATTCAGCACTTGAACCTTTCATTAAAGGAGAGTCAAAGTATTGTTTTAAAATATTGTCACAACCAAACTTAATCGCCTTTTCATAAAGGGCAGGAGCATAAATTACAATGTCCTTATTATCTGTATAAGAATATAAATCAATAAGGGCGGTATTTTTATATAAAGCTGATACCTTACTTTGAGCAAGTTTCTTATCCACATCTTTGTCAAAACTAAAGCTAATACCACCGCCATTTATGCTAGGCATATATGAATTGTCATTTACATTTAATTCAGCATCAACAGAAACTGACTTTGTATCTATCATATTTACTATATCTTTCAAGCCTATAGTATTTATTATAGATGTTCTGTTTACATACTGGTTAAAAGTCTTTGTAGTAGCTCTCTTTATAATATTTACGGGATTTAAAACTGCATAAGCTGTAGTTGCAACCATTGCTACTGCAACAACAGAAATAACTACTTTACCAAGATTTTTTAATGGTTTTCTTTCCTTAGTATCAAATTCAGATTCTGTATTTTCCTCTTTTGTTTCCTCTGAAGTATTTTCGTCTACACGATTTTCTGTTACTTCATCAGTATTTTTTTCTGAAGTATCTTCATTTGCACTATTTTCTGTTACTTCTTCTGCACTTTCATCTGAAACATTTTTTGTCGATTCGTTATTAAATTCCTCTACACTATTTTCAGGGTTTTGCCCCGAAGGCTTGTTTTCAATATCCTCCATATTTTTAATATTATCGTCCACTTTTTATCCCTCGCATTCCTTTAAAATTCCGTCTTCTATTTTGTATAGTTTATTACATAAATCTATTTCATCTCTATCGTGGGTACTCATTACTACAGTTCCACCATTTTTTACATAATTTGAAATATAAGAATTTACTTCCTGTTTGCCATAAATATCTAAGGCTGAACCTGGCTCGTCTAATAGCATTATAGGTGCATTGTTTGAAAGTGAAATACCGATGCTTAATCTTCTTTTCATACCACCTGAAAGCTCATTAACTTGCTTGTTCAAAAATTCGTCAATACCCAAATCCTTTAAAACGCCATTTTCAAATCCATCTTTTATTTTTCTATTACTGCCAAGCCACAAAAGTAAATTGTCCTTTGTAGTAAGTTCATCAATAAGTGGATTTTCCTGTGGTACATAAGCAATATACTTTTTGAAAACGCTTTTCCTGTCTGCAAGTTCATTGTTGTAATATATTTTTCCAGACTGTGCCTTGTTGACACCAGCCATAATAGAAAGCAATGTGGTTTTTCCACAGCCATTTGCTCCTATTATGCCTATACATTGACCTTTTTCAGCAGTAAAACTTATATCGTCCAAAACAGTGTTCCTATATCTTTTGGAAATATTTTTTACTTCTATCATAAAATATACCTCTTAAAACTTATTCGCTTCTTCCTTGCCTTCTTTTATAGCTCTTGCTTCTTCTTCCTTAGCCTGTTTCTTAGCTAAAGCTCTGGCCTCTCTAGCCTCTTTTTCTTCAGCAAGTTGCTCACAATAAGCATATTCGTCAAACTCTACATTGTTGTCATAAGGCTTTAAATTTCTATATAACATAGCACAAACAAAGCAAGTGAAAGGTATTGTAAACAATATACCTATACTACCTACAAGTGCCTGTAAAATTTCAACAACTATTCTTTCCTTGTTAAGAAGTTCTGTCATTGAACTATTGTAAACTACAATAAGCACAGTAACTGTAAGACTACTACCAATATATGCAAGTACAAGAGTGTTAGCCATTGTACCCATCATATCTCTACCAATAACCATACCACTTTTGAAAAGTTCCTTAGGAGATATGCTCATAACCTTTAACTTTAATTCGTGAAGTGATGAAGAAAGTGACATAGCAACATCCATTACTGCACCCATAGCACCGATTATAATAGCTGCGAATATAATAGCAAGCAAATCAATAGGGTGGTCTGGATTTACTGTTGTAAGAGAATATGAAGATTCGTCTACAACACCAGTAAGGGCAAGTATCTTTGTCATAAAAAATGTAAGAATACCGGCCAATACAACACCACCAAAACAGCCTATACAAGATGTAAGAGTTTTTGTGTTAGGACCATTTACAATAAGTAATGTCATAATTATTGTGTAAGCACATATGCCTACTGACCATAAATAAATATTCTGACCACTTATAACCGCCGGAATAAATACTGCAAAAATAGCAATACAAGTAAAGCCTAATGAAATAATTGTGTTAAGACCTTTAGTTCTGCCAAAGAATAAAAGTGCAATCAAGAATATAGCACCTAATACTAAAAGTGCGTCAGTTCTTATATATTCTGTAAACTGCCAACCATTAGTATCATCATAGTCCAAAAGGATTTTATCCCCCTTTGTAACCTTTCTGTAAGGAACAGGGTCGTAATCATCAACAACCTGTGTACCCTCTATTTCCTCTCCCGTATCTTTTAGGGTACATTTAAAGGAAATTTTACTACCACCAAGACCATTCTGGTAAGTGTAGTCCTGTTCATTAGTTATTTCAGTAATAACCCCAGGATGAGTGGCATCTACACCTTGATTATTTAATAACTTATAATTTGCCATAGTGTACTTGTTGCCAAAATAGCAAAATAGTATACTGAATATAACAACAGCAATATACACTATAATATTTTTTGTTTTATAACTCAAAACAAACACCTCTTTCTCATTCCTAGTTATTGTATCACAAATGCCGAAAATTGTCATAAAAACTTTGATTTGTAATATTTTTATAATATATTTAGGCAATAAAAAAAGCCCCTTTCGGAGCTTTTTCTATATTGTATTATTTCATTTTAAGCATACTTTCGTTTGCTTCTTTGCCTGATTTATTTACACTCTTACCTAAAGCAAGTTCCCAATAGTTAGAGTCGCTAATAAGTGGAGTCTGGCTATTGTTCTTGTATTCCTTATTGTAATTTTCAGTAGGAATTCTATCAACCGCACCACCATTGTATGAAACAGCACCAGTTACAGTATAGTTGTACTGGTCAGCCTTATCTGTAAAGAAGTTAAAGTTGCTTTCAGCATTGTTGTATGCCTTAACATCAATAAGAGTAAGACTAGGGTTGAAGTTAGTTGTAACACCACAAGCTAAGTTATCGTAAGCAACACAATTTTTAAGAACATGGTTTACAGCAATATTTTCGCCACCCATTTTGAAACCGTTGTGACCACCAGCACCGTAAGGAGTTTCTGTACCATCTTCATTTAATCTAAGACCCATTTTGTAAGCCTGACAATTTTCAAGAGTTACAGCACCAATAGCACCAGTATTTACCTTTGTATAGCAATCCCAACCGTCATCAAGGTTATGGTGTGATTTACAATTTCTGTAAACATTACCGTCGCCAGAAGTAAGTTTAGTACCAAAACCGTCAGCATTAATCATAGCTGGGTCACAGTTGTTGAAAGATTCACAATTTTCAATAAGGTTATAACCTGGCCAAAATTCTCTAGTCTGGTCATCATCAATTCTACTAATCTGGAAACCTGTATCTCTGTTATCATAGAAACGGCAATTTCTAACTACACAATGAGAACCACCTAAATTAAACGCCTTTAAGTTATTACCAGAATTTCTGACATCCATATTTTCGAATACCCAGTAATTACCGCCTGTATAGAAACCTGCACAAGTAGCACCTAGGTCAATGATGGCTCTATCATTTTCGTCAGCTCTAATTGTCTTTGGCTTTTCTGCTGTACCGTCATCGCCTATAGAAATATCAATTCTTGATGTTCTGTTGTATACACCACCGGCAAGCTGAATTGTCTGACCAGCCTTGCAAAGACCGATTGCTGTATCAATATCAAAAGGATTTTCCTTTGTACCATCGCCATTGAAACTACCCTGTGGAGAAACATAAAGTGTAGTAGCATTTGCTGGAGTTTCCTTGCAATAAACAGTCTTTCTAACAACAATAGGTTCGTAGCTACTGAGGTTGAGAGATTTATCTGGAGTATAAACAGCTACAATCTTGTTTGCTGTATTGTTTTTAAGTTTAGCTGTAAAGTGCTGAGTATCAGCCATATCTACATTCTGAGCAACAACAGCATCATTTACCTTAATTGTTACTTTACCCTTGCTGTCAGATGTAGCTAAATCAAAGCCATAGTTTTCGCTTGTTGAATAGCCCTTTGTCTTAAAGCTAATACCTGCTGTAGCTGGTTCTTCTTCCTTTTCAGCAACTTTCTGGTCTGTACTTCTGTCAGAAGTTCTAAATTCTACATTTGATACATCAATGTCAGCCCATCTTGAAGTAAAGAAACCAACATAAACCTTATCACTCTGAACTGTAAGGAAACTATCGTCATTGTAAACTGTAGTCTGAGTTTTACCTGTCTGATAGTCATAGCACTTAGCATAAAGACCACCATTCATTCTTTCGAGAGTAACTCTGTATGTATTACCCTCCTTAGGGAATTCACTATTAATAGCGTAAGGTCCTATTCTCTTACCACCACCGTCAGTAGCAGTAACACCTTCTCTTACAATAAGGTTAATTCTGTTCATATTAATAATCTTATCGTAGTCCTTAGTGCTTTTATCTGCTGGATAGCCTGTACCAGAATAACCGCCACAGATTACCATATTAGATGCAAAAACAGCACCGTTATCAAGAGGCTGTGAAACACCCTCGCTATCTTTCTTTGCCTTGCTTTCATCAGTAACAATCTTACCATCTTCGCCAGTCAAAGGAATAACATCTCTGGCCATAATACCAAAGGCTTCCTGACCACTTCTCTTAGTATCGTTGTTATCGTGTTCAAGGTACTTGTTTACCTTAATATCAGCAGTAACTCTGAAATCTTCGTTACCGTCTACAGTTGTATAGTAATAGCTAATACCGTCGTGGTCCTGTGTAATCTTACCAGAGCCGTTCCAAGACCTTACATTAATCTTGCCATTAACTGTGCCATAGTCATCAGCTGTAACACCACTAATGCCCTCGTCCTGCTTGTCGTAATTAGAACTCTGACCAAATACAACCTTTCTCCACTTAGCATCTTTAGCCTCAACTACTGTACAAGGTAATTCTACACTACCTTCCTTGCTACTAACAGTAACAGAAGTCTTACCAACCTTAGAAGTATCAAATTTATCTGTGTTTACAGTATAATCTGTTAATTCATCTTCATCGCCGTTATCATACTTAACAACAACAGCCATATCTTCCTTATCAAAACTTTCGCCTACATTGTATGTAGTCTTAGGATATTTTGTAATCTCAATACCTGTAACCTGCTTTTCCTTTACAGTAACAGTATTAGATACATCTAAACCACCGGCTGAAATCTTAACTTCCTTTTCGCCTGCTGTTTTAGAATCGAAACCTGTTAAAGTATAAGAACCTGCTGGAACAATTTCAGAAACAACCTTGCCACTATCATTTGTATAGCTTGCAGTTACTTCTATAGTGTTTGTATCAAACTGGTCATTTAAGTAATACTCTGTATCAAAGCCCTTACCCTTAGCCTCAAGAGAAGAATAAGCATTTTTATTTATGTAAATATTGTAACTACCTACAGCTGTAGTGTTGATACCCTTTTGTGGCTTTACATTTACTTTAACAATCTGATGACCTATACCTGTTACAGCATCGCCGTCTTTAATTGTCTTACCGTTAAGAGAGAATGTATACTGGTCGCTGTCAAGTTTCTTTGTAGTACCGTCTGAATAAACAGCCTCTACAGAAATACCTGTACTACTGAAAGGACCATTTAAGCTATAATCTGTCTTTACTGGAGTGAAACCAATTTTAACATCAGTTAATGCAACATTTGCAACACTAACATCAATGTTAGCCTTTGCCTCGCCATAAGAAAGAGTAATTGTCTGCTTGCCTGTCTTAGTTGCATCGTAACCAGAAGCAAGGAAACCAGTTACATCTTCCTTTGTACCGTCATCATATGTAACAGTACCAGTAAGACCTGATAAATCGAGCTTTTCGCCATAAGAATAAGCTGTCTTGCACTTGCCCTTTAAAGTAAGAGAAGTAGCCTTTCTTGTTTCAGTTTTAAGAGAAACATTTGTAAATGTAGCCTTTGCATTTCTTGCAATATAAAGGCAAGGATAAATTTCGTCTTCCATTGCAGTCATTTCAACAGTTGTTGACTTGTCCCCACAAGTAAGAGTATAAGCATTACCTACTTTTTTAATAGATAAATCAAATGTACCTAAATTTTCCCCTGTATTTGCAAAAGTATCAGATAAAGCATCGCCAACCGTTTTCTTACTGCTGTTTGCTCTTACAAGAGAATGAATTGCCATAGGACTGTCTTTCTGAGAAGCATAAGAGCCTAAGAAAACACCGTCATCATATGTCTTATCATCAGTTTTATTGTAAAGTGAATCAAGTACACCAATACCAACAGAACCCTGCTGAGGATTACTGCCGTCTTTTGCTGTATTATAAGAATCAATGTTTACTGTAGCCTTTAATTCAAAGTCTTCATCAGCCTTTAATTCATTAGCATAGTAAACAATACTATCTTCGCCATCTGTAAATTTACCATTATTAACATTATCATTTGACATTGTAACAGTTGAGCCGTTTGCATTTACTGTATATGCAGCAGCATCAGCTTTACCAGTCCAGCCTTTTTTCCAAGAGCCTTCTGCAAATGAAATTGCACTAAAACTACTTAAAGAAAATGCTAAGGCAAGACCAAAACATACTAATCTCTTTTTCATATATCAGAGAACCTCCTATAAAAAGTGCATAAATTTAACACCAAATCATACAGTATAATTATACAAGTCTTATGGTTAAAATGCAATTCTTTTTTTCATTGATTTATGTAAAATTTTATCTTCTATGTAAACCTCTCCATATTCCTCAAAGCCCAGAGAACCATAAAAGCCTAAGGCGTGAGTTTGGGCGTGAACAATAATTTCCTTATATCCACACTCTTTTGCCTTTTCCAATAGGGAATTCATAAGTAGTTTACCAGTTCCTGTGCCTCTGTACTCCTTTAAAACTGCTACTCTGCCTATTCTCATTTCATTTTCCACTTTTATAAGTCTGCCAGTAGCCACAGGGCTGTTGTTATCATATACAACAGCCTGTATTACACCTATGTCACTACCGTCAAATTCATCACATTCAGGAATATTCTGTTCTTCTACAAACACCTTTCTTCTTACATAAAAGGCATCTGCATTTTCGTCTTTATAAAACTTTACTTCCATAAATACACTCCTATAAAGGACTTGAAGAAATCTTCTTTGCTCGTCTTGGGTATTTTTCATCAGTTGATTTTACCTTTGTAATTTCAACTATTGTGTGGGTAATATCAGTTTGTGGAAGTGTAACTTCCTTTACAGAAGTTATTTCGCCACCTAATATTTCAACAGCCTTTTCGCCCTCTTTTATTTCATCATAAGCTGTAGGTCCTTTAAGAGCTACAAACTTTCCACCAACTTTAACATAAGGCAAATCATATTCACTTAAAACATTAAGAGAGGCAACAGCTCTTGAAACAGCTATGTCATACTGTTCTCTATGCTCCGGCATACGACTGCCTTCTTCTGCTCTTGCGTGTATATAGTGAACATTTTCAAGTTCTAAATCCTGACCAACAGTTTCAAGAAAGCCAATTCTCTTTTGCAAAGCATCTAAAAGAGTAAGCTCAATAGTTGGTTCAGCAATTTTTAATGGCAATCCAGGGAAACCTGCACCAGTACCTACATCAATAACACTTTTCCCCTTAAAGTCAAAGTACATAAGAGGAGTTAAACTGTCGGCAAAATGCTTTATGAAAACCTGTTCCCTTTCTGTAATAGCAGTAAGGTTCATTTTTTCGTTCCATTCTACCAACAAGTTCATATATTGAACAAACTGTTCTTCTTGTCTGTCATTAATTTCTATATTTAACTTTTCTAAATATTCTTTTAAGCTATTCATAAGCACCTCACATATTTAAGTGAACTAAAAGCATATTTACATCAGCAGGAGATACACCACTTATTCTGCTTGCCTGTCCAATATTAACAGGGCGAACAGCCTCTAACTTCTGTCTAGCCTCAATTCTAAGACCCATTACCTGTTCATAATCAATGTCTTCAGGTATTTTTCTAGCCTCTAACTTCTTAAACTGCTGTACCTGATGTTGCTGTCTTGTAATATAACCCTCGTACTTAATCTGTATATTTACCTGTTCTCTAACATCGTCTGGCAATTCTGGTCTGTTAAAATCTATTGGTGCAAGTTTGTCATAATCCATCTCAGGGCGTTTAATAACATCGGCCATTTTAATACCATTGTTTAAAGGTGTTGAGCCATAGCTTTCCAAAAGTGAATTTACTTCTGGTGTAGGTCCTAAATTAATTTTCATTACTCTTGCAATTTCATCTTCAATAGCCTTTTTCTTTTCACAGAATTTAGCATATCTTTCGTCAGTAATAAGACCATATTCGTGACCCTTTTCAGTTAATCTTAAATCTGCATTATCCTGTCTTAAAAGCAATCTGTATTCAGCTCTTGAAGTCATCATTCTATATGGTTCGTGGCTTTCCTTAGTTATAATATCGTCTATTAATACGCCAATATAGCCCTCTGACCTGTCAAGTATTAAAGGCTCTAATCCCTTACAGTATGCACCGGCATTTATACCACCCATAATACCCTGTGCTGCTGCTTCTTCATAACCACTTGTACCATTAAACTGACCAGCACTAAAAAGACCAGCAATATTTTTAAATTCAAGAGAAAGTTTAAGCTGATTTGCGTCAATGCAATCGTACTCAATGGCATAAGCTGTTCTCATAAAACGCACATCTTCAAGACCTGGAAGTGTTCTGTACATAGCAATCTGAACATCTTCTGGAAGTGATGAACTCATACCCTGAACATACATTTCGTTAGTGTCTTCACCCTCTGGCTCAATAAATATCTGATGTCTGTCCTTATCAGCAAAACGAACTACTTTATCTTCAATAGATGGACAATATCTAGGACCAGTACCAGTTATTACACCTGAATAAAGAGGAGAACGGTCTAAGTTCTGTCTAATAATTTCGTGAGTTTTTTCGTTTGTGTATGTCAAATAACAGCTAATCTGTTCTCTAGCAATATCTTCTGGCTTATTTTCAAAAGAAAATGGAACAATCTTTTCATCGCCTGGCTGTTCTTTCATTTTTGAAAAATCAATAGTTCTCTTATCAACTCTGGCCGGTGTACCTGTCTTGTATCTTCTTAATTCTACACCTAACTTTTTAAGGCTGTCACTAAGATGATTAGCTCGTCTTAAACCATTAGGACCACTTTCAATAATTGTATCGCCATAAAGGCAACGAGCCTTTAAGTAAGTACCAGTACAAATTACTGCTGCCTTACACTTGTAAAGAGCATTACTTTCAGTAATAACACCTGTTACTTTGCCGTCTTCAACAACAATTTCGTTTACTTCCCCTTGACGCACAAGTAAATTTTCTGTGTTTTCAAGAGTCTTTTTCATTTCATTGTGGTACTTAGCTTTGTCAGCCTGTGCTCTTAAAGAGTAAACAGCTGGACCTTTACCTGTGTTTAACATTCTAGTCTGAATATAGGTTTTATCAATATTTTTACCCATTTCGCCACCTAAGGCATCAATTTCTCTTACCAAGTGACCCTTAGAGCTACCACCTACATTTGGATTACAAGGCATCATTGCAATACTATCCAAATTAATGGCAAACATTATAGTATTAAGTCCCATACGAGCAGATGCAAGAGCAGCCTCACAACCTGCGTGACCGCCACCAATAACTATTACATCAACTTCATCAGCAATATATGGCTTTTCCATTTGTTTTTCACCTCAAATAATTTTAAAAATTTTATTTACCTAAACAGAATTCGCTGAATATTCTGTCAATAATATCTTCTTCAAGTGTTTCGCCAGAAATTTCGCCTAACGCCTCATAGGCATCTGTTAAATCCATAATCATAAAATCTTCTGGCATACCATTAGCTATAGTTTCAATAACATTTTCAAGAGAGTTTTTAGCCTTTACTAAGCTAGCCTTATTTCTTTCTCCGGAAATAAGAACTTGGTTGTCCACATTTATATCGCCTTTTATAAACATAGACTTTATGGCATCATATAATTTTTCAACACCCTTATCAGCTTTTACTGAAATGTTTATAAATCCACCAGTAAGTTTTTCAAGTTCGTCAGTATCTATTTTCTGTTCCAAATCCAACTTATTAACAAGTACAATAGACTTTTTGTTTTCTGTCAACTTTATAAGTTCTCTGTCCTCGTCTGTTAATTCCCTAGAACCATCAAACATAAGGAGTACCAAATCAGCCTCCATAGCAAGAGTTTTTGACTTTTCAACACCTATTTGCTCAATAACATTGTCCGTATCTCTGATACCGGCTGTATCAATAATATTAAGAGGAATACCTCCCACATTTATCATTTCTTCAAGCACATCTCTTGTAGTACCGGCAATATCTGTTACAATGGCTCTGTCCTCATCTAAAAGAGTATTTAAAAGTGATGACTTACCTACATTTGGTCTACCTAAGATTACTGTCTTAATGCCCTCTTTGTATATTTTTCCTGTGTCTGCTGTAGCAATAAGTTTATTTACTTCCACTAACATTTCGTTAGCACCCTTATCTACAGCCTCGTAATTCATTGTTTCTTCTTCATGTTCAGGGTAGTCAATAGACACATCAATATTTGCTATCATTGTGAGAAGTCTATCTCTAAGTCCTTTTATCTTTTCTGAAAGTTTACCCTCAAGTCTTAAAACAGCTGCATCTTTTGCCTTGTCTGTCTTTGCATTAATAATATCAATAACAGCCTCTGCCTGTGTCAAATCTATTCTGCCATTTAAGAATGCTCTCTTTGTAAATTCGCCAGGCTCTGCCATTCTACAGCCAGCCTTTATTGTTGCATTTAAAACAGCTGTTACCGCTCTATATCCACCATGGGTATTTATTTCTACTACATCTTCTCTTGTGTAAGTATTTGGAGCTTTCATAACTGACACAAGAACTTCATCAACTACTTTTCCGTCAACTTCTATTGTACCAAAATGTATAGTATGGCTTTTCTGTTCACTTAACTTCTTACCCTTTGGGGATACAAAAAGTTTATCAGCTATTTCAATAGCCTCTTTTCCACTCATACGAACAATACCTATACCACCGTTGCCAGTAGCCGTAGAAATAGCTGAAATTGTATCTTCAAGATTAACCTTTAACATTCCTCACACCTCCTGTAAAATTTTCCTATATATAAAAATATAGGCATAGGCTAAAAGCAAGCCTACGCCTATTAATTCTTATTCCTCAGTTGTTTCTGTTGTATTATTGCGTTCCTGTGGTCTGTTGTTATATCTCTTTTTACTAGAATAGTTATTCTTTAAAGCGATAACAACATATCTAAAAGGTTCAACACCCTCACTATAAGTTGTAACATATCTGTCATTTTGGAGTGTTGCGTGTATAATGCGTCTTTCGTAAGGATTCATAGGCTCTAAAGTAACATTTCTTCTGTTATGTTTAGCCTTTTTAGCAAGGTTAAAGGCTAAGTGTTCAAGAGTTTCTTTACGCCTTACTCTGTAGTTTTCAGTATCTATTGTTACATTCATATAAGCATATTCGCCCTTGTTTACAACAAGGTTAGTAAGATACTGAAGTGAGTCAAGAGTTTGTCCTCTCTTACCAATAATAGCACCCATTTCTTCGCCTTCAAGGTTAATGAGTATCTGCTTATTATCTTCGAAAGATGTATTGATTTTAACTTCCATACCCATAGTATCGAAAATACTCTTTAAAAAGTCAGTAGCTGTACCGAGAATAATTTTCTTATCTTCTTCTGTAAGGTTTGCTCTTGAGTTTTCAACTGGAGCTTCAACCTTTTCAGTTTCAACAGTTTCTTCTACAACAACTTCTGTAACTTCTTCTGTTGCCTTTTCTACAACTGTTGTTTCTTTCTTGAAGAACTTTCGAGGTTCTTTTACTTCCTCTGCTACTTCTTCAATCTTAACTTCTTCAAGAATTTCCTCTGCCTCGTCTTCGCCAGTAACAGTAACAAGTACCTTAGCTGGTTTAGCACCAAGACCTAAGAAACCTCTTGAGCCTTCGCTAAGAACCTTATATTCTACATCACTAAGCTCAACGCCAAGTTTTTTAACAGCAGTCTCAACAGCTTCGCTGATAGTTTTGCCTGTCTGTTCAATCTGTCTTGCCATATTATTTTCCTCCCTTAGCCTTTGAACCCTTTGCTTTAACTGTTACAATAGGGTGCTTTGAAAGTCTTTTGTTAATAAAGAACTGCTGAATAATCATACATAAGTTAGATGTAATCCAGTATACACCAATACCACCTGGAAGACTTGTAGTAATCCAAGCCATCATAAGAGGCATTGTAATGCTCATAATTCTCTGCTGAGTTACCATAGCTGGGTCAGTAGGCTTGTTCTTTCTTGACATAAGCCAGCTAGAAAGCCAAGTAGTACCACCAGAAAGAATAGGAATAATAAGTCTAGGACTAAGTGAAAGACCTACAGTTTCTGTAAGGTTAAGACCCATAAAGTATTCAATAGCATTCTTCTTGTCATAGAGAGAAGTAAAGTCAGCTGATGAAATAGCTGTACCAAGACTCTTCATCTGGTCTGGTCCAAGAATATTCATAATTCTGCTGAATACATTAGCATCAATCTGTGTACCAGCCGGAATATTACCTAATTTACCAAATTCAACTACAAGGTTCATAACTGTGTCATTAGACTGAGCAGCATTGAGAACGATGTCTGAAATTTGGCTATAAACTGTGTTTATAATATCTATATACTTAAACGGATTCTGCATTACATGGTAAAGACCAAGGAAAATAGGAAGCTGAATAAGCATTGGTAAACAACCTGCAAGCTGATTGTAGTTGTTATCTGCATATAACTTCTGCATTTCCATATTCATTTTTCTCTGAAGTTCAGGGTCTGACATAGCACCTTTGTACTTTTCCTGAATTTTCTTCATTTCAGGCTGAAGTGCCTGCATTTTAAACATAGACTTCTGCTGATGATAAGCAATAGGTGTCATAAGAAGTCTAACGAAAACAGTTAAAATGATGATTGAAATACCCAAAGAATTTGTGTGTATTCCAAGTACATTATAAACCAAGTTGAAAATCACGTTAATTATCGCACCTAAAATAAAGGCAATAGGTCCTACAATAATACCTGGGTCCTTTAATACATTACGACCGGCAAGCATAGTAACGCCTTTGAACAAAATAAAATCCCCCTTTACGGAACAGGGTCATACCCACCCTTGTGGAATGGATGACACTTTAAAATTCTTCTAATACTTAAATACAAACCCTTACAAAAGCCATACTTTTCAAATGCCTCATAGGCATAGGCTGAACAAGTTGGCACGAACCTACAGCAGGTCGGTTTGTAGGGTGAAATACAATTTCTGTATACCCTTATCAAAAATAATGCTGTTTTTTTCAGCATAAAACTCAGTCCTCTATTCTGACTTAATAAGTTTCTGTTTGTTCAACAAGTGCATTAAAGCACTTTCCACTTCCTTGTATGTAGCCTCCTTAGCAGAAGCTCTGGCAATAACAACAATGTCATAGCCTGCCAAAAACTTGCTTTCTGACAAACGGTAGCTTTCTCTCAATAATCTTGTAATACGGCTACGAACAACGCTGTTGCCTACTTTTTTACTAACTGAAATACCAAAGCGATTTCCATTTGTGCCATTACGCACTACATACATAACCAACAATCTGTTGGCAATAGACTTGCCACGATTATAGACAAATCTAAACTGATAATTCTTTTTAAGGGACTCTGTAAATTCCATATTCTTTCCCTTTCCTAAAACAAATAATGCCGTATACCAATTAAAGCCCACTTAAAACTAAGCGGGCTTTAATTGATTTGGACCTAAAGTCCAAACCGAAACAAATTTAGCATAAGCCTTTGTAGCAAAAGCAAATTAAGCAGTTAATGCCTTTCTGCCCTTTCTACGTCTTGCAAGGAGTACCTTTCTGCCGTTGGCAGTACTCATTCTCTTTCTGAAACCGTGAACCTTAGCTCTCTGTCTCTTCTTAGGCTGGAATGTCATCTTCATTGATATCCACCTCCTATCGATTCCTTCTTATATGA
>OLQW01000437.1_pt1 | contig 24630 bp, 20 predicted proteins | sample 1672901 | NCBI WGS metagenome assembly OLQW01 (sample SAMEA3136735, study PRJEB25190) | human gut metagenome | reverse complement strand
GTCAAAATTTTTATGCCCCGGAAAATCACCCAAAAAATAATTATATGTGTTTCTTCCGCCAAGAATATATTTTTTACCATCTGCAATCAGATATTTATCATGCATTCTTCCCATTGTCTTCCATGGCTTAAGCGGATTTGCTTTATTATACAGCTTAATCTCAACATTCTCATGCGAAGATAATCCATAAAAATATGGATTACCCTCCATATCATTCCAGCTCTCAATTCCATCTACCAATATGCGGACATGTACGCCTCTGTCTGCCGCATCATGCAGTGCTCCTAAAATCAATTTTCCGCTTTCGTCTGATTTAAATGCAAATGTAGAAAGGATTATTTCATCCTTTGCATTTTGGATTAATCTAACTCTTTCTAAAAGAGCCTGCGAATTTTTTTCAATGATTACTGCTCTTTCCGTATTCTCTCTCCCCGCCACACTCATAATATTTTGTGTTTCCTTTATAGTAGCATCAGACACCGCCGGCTGTTTTTTATATGTGATGCAGATTCCTATTAACTCATAAAAAGCCACACATAAAAAAAATGCCAGTATAGCCAAAATAATTTTACATATTTTATGCCTTTTCATTGTACATCACCTGATTCCTTGTATTTTATACTCATACAATACAATGTCAATCTCAATTTTACCTCAACAGAATTGATTTTATGCAAAAAGACAGGAAAAAGCAGCTGCCTGCAATTTCCTGTCCATAAAATTTTTAAAGCACAATTACGGCAGCGTCAAGCCCGTCTACTTTTCCGTCAAATGCGCTATCTGTCAGCAGATTATATTTCTCGGCATACTCATTAAATTCCTTTACACTGCTGCCGCAATTGAAAAGCATTGCGATTGTCTCTTCGCCGTTTTTTCTGATCATAACAATCGTATCATCATCGTCATTTGTGATTGTCTCAATCATTTCGCCCTCTACGATGCATGCATGTGCTTTTCTAATCTGCATGAGCTTCTTATACCAATTATACATCTCCTTGTCCTGGTATTCCTCATCCCAGTACATGCCTCGTCTGCAGTCCGGATCATTTGCTCCCGGCATGGCATACTCATCGCCATAGTAAACCATAGGCATTCCCGGCAATAGCAGCTGAAAGGCTGCTGCGAGATGCTGTTTTTTCTTATTATCGTTGCACAGATGTAGAAATCTTGCTGTATCATGGCTGTCAATCAGGTTCCACATCAGAGGATAGCACTTTTTGTTTAAGCGTCCCTTCAGATATCCCAGATTCTGTACAAACTGACTGACATTTATCTTTTCATCTGCAAGCAGGTCTATCAGATTCAGGTAGAATGGATAGTTCATTACAGTATCCCACTCATCTCCCTCGAGGAAGTCGCCTGCGTAGTGCCATATCTCACCAATTATCAGCATATCCTTCTTTACAGCCTTGATTGCCTTTCTGAAATTCTTCCAGAAGAAATGACTGATTTCGTCTCCTACATCCAGTCTCCATCCGTCAATATCACATTCCTTAATCCAGTAGCAGGCAACATCAGTGATGTATTTCTCCACCTCAGGATTTTTCAGATTAAGCTTTGGCATTCCACCGTAGTAGCCGAAGCATTTGAAGTTTGGAATCTCTCCCCATTCACTCTTAGGCGGCAGCTCGTCGATAAAATACCAGTCCAGATATTTTGATTTCTCGCCCTTTTCCAGTATATCCTGAAATGCAAAAAATTCTCTTCCTGAGTGGTTGTATACCGCATCCAGCACTACCTTCATGCCACGCTCATGAGATTTTTGTACGAGCTCCTTTAAATCCTCTGTTGTTCCAAATGATGGATCAACCTGATAATAATCAATGGTATCATACTTATGGCACGAATTTGATTTAAAGATTGGTGTCAGATACACCACATCGATTCCCAAATCTTTAATATAATCCAGATGCTCTATGATACCTCTGAGATTGCCATGCAGATCATCCATAGGCGTAATCGGCGCCTTATACCACAGCTTTTTGTCTACCGGCTGTGTTGCGGCAAAGCGCGATGGGAAAATCTGATACACTACCTTGTTTGCTGCCCACTGTGGCACCTCAAACATCTCTTCCTCCCTGAGGTTCTGCGGGCAGTCAAACATTCTGTCCCTGTTTGTAATGCACTCCTTGTCGAACTCATAATTGCCGTAATATACCTTTTCACCCTGCATGTCTGTAAATTCAAAAAAGTATCTCAGACATATCAGATTCATCCGAAGCTGAGCTTCATAATAATCGTGAAACTGTGAGGTTGCTACCTTCTTCATAGGAAGAGTCATTCGCGTATCCTTGCGCTCCATAGGTATATACTTGTCCTCATAGTGAAGGATTACCTCCTTCATATCATCCTTTTTTACCTGCACGCGTATCACAAACAAATCCTTATCTATCGCATAGCAGAATCTTTTATCCATGTCATGAAAAATTGCTGAGTATTCCATAAAATGCCCCTTTACTTACGTATTTCGTTATTTTGTATTTTAACGCACTATCTCAAACAATTCTATCATTATATCCATGACATTTTTACACTATTTCTACTTTATGCATGATTTTAGATTAATAACATTTTATTTTTTTGACTTTATTCCCTAAAACACTGCGTTCATTATCAATCTTTGAAATCTCACTTTTGTGCCGAAAATTCGAGTGCCTTTTGTTCATTTTCTGCTGTCATTGCATCCACATAATCCTGAGGATTCCAGACTTCATCTAATATATCCTCCGGGAACTTTTTACGAATATCATCAGAGTATTGGCTGCCATCTCCCGGCTCCCAATATTCAGATAGTTCATATCCATTCTCTGTCACATTGAAAGTTAGGGCAACAGGACCACAACCTCCACCGACACTTTCAATCCCTTCTTCGGACAAATTATATTCCTCATAAAGAGTGAGAACATATACGGTCAATGTCTCATTCTCCTCAGAGTTTGCAGCCCCACCGGCTTCTGTAGCCAATACAGTATGGCTTTCGCAGGCAAAAACACCTTTGTAGTATCTATCGCTGTTATGTTCCATGATTGCATTATGGATTGCTGTATCAACATTGGTTTCGTTAATCGATTCTGTTCTGGTTTCCCCGGCACAGATGCGTTGTAAATAGCTGATAAAGTCAGAGTCAGTTATTCGGTAATACACATTCTCATACAGAATTGCTGCTTGATTTCCGTTGGAATCAAAACCGCTGAATGTGATTCTGTCGTTTTCCTTGGTATCCACATGAAGGGAATAGAAAGGTGTATGACCTTGCAAAGATTGGTCTTTGTGACCAATCTTTAAGTTTTTAATACGACTGCTCAACTCGTCAATTTCCGCTGCGGATAATTGGAATGTGGTCGGTCCGATATTTGTTCTAAAGTCCATGGTGCTTGCTTTGGAAATTTGAACAGAATCAAGTTTCACTGGGAATGAACTCGGATTTGTCAGGAAACATACCCCAAGAACAATACTTGAAACCACAGCAATAGCAACAATCCAAAATGCAGGTTTCTTGTAATTCAGCACATTTTTCACCCTTTCTTTGACGCCAACCTCTCCAAAGGCAAGTGGACAAACCATAACTGTTCTTCTATTCACGCTACAAGAAAGCAGAGCTTCTGAATAAGAAATAGACTCGTTTTGATTCAGTCCACGAATAACTTTTTCATCGCAGGCAAGTTCAATATCTCGGCAAAGTAAAATATACGCAATCCATACAAGAGGATTGAACCAATGGATTGCCAACACTAAATACCCCAACGGTTTCCACCAATGGTCACAGCGTTTCAGATGAGCATTCTCATGGGCAATAATATAGGGCAACTGTGCTTCATCTGTCCCGGAGGGAATGTAGATGCTCGGTTTGAAGAAACCAAGAATAAAAGGTGTTTGTATATCGTCACAAATCCAAATGTTGTCCCGCACAGAAAGGGATGCACCGACTTTCTTTTGCAAGCGGAAATAGCTGACGGCAGCATAAACGAGCATGGCTATGATGCCTATTGCCCATACGATTGCCAGCACAGGAATCAAAAGCTGAAGTGGATTTGCGCTTGCAATTGGCTCTGGAGCAAAGGTGTCCGTAATAATTGGATTCACTACCTTGTCGATAGAGCTTACGCCTGTGGAGATTTCTGGTGTCCAGTCCATCATGATTTCAGGACTGATGGTCTCGGCACTTGGAATCAAGCTCAATGCGCTTTCAAAACTGAATGGGCAAATCAATCGAAAAGCTACGATACCCCACAGTAGGACATTGATCCACTTAGGTGCCTTTTTCAAAACCACACGCAAAAGTACGACCGCAAGGATCAGCCAAGATGCGGCGATACTCATATTTACAATTTTCAAAAAGAATGAACTCATAGATTACTCCTTTCCGGCGGCTGCATCAATCATGCGTCGAATCTCCGCAGCTTCCTGTTGAGAAATACCCTTCCTTTGTGTAAAAGCCGCAATGAAAGCAGGAAGGGAACCTTCAAAGGTTTCGTCAACGAACTGCTCGCTCTGAACGGCATAGAAATCATTTTTAGACAGAACAGAGGAAACGATGCCACCATTATTCTGGAAGATACCACGCTCACAAAGCTTGCGTAATATCGTATAGGTGGTGGAGCGATTCCAGTTCAGTTCTTTTTCACAGAGCTTTACCAATTCTCTGGAGTGCAAAGGCTCATTCGCCCAAATAATATCGGCAAAGTGGGATTCCACTACGCCCATCTTCATCTCAGCCATAAAGATTTCTCCTTTCAGTTTATCGCTAATAAACTAATTATAGTTTACTCTCGATAAACTGAAATGTCAATAGGAAACAGCCATTACTCTCACAGGTTTCATAAAGTTTTGGGAAGAGAATCCGCTGTCGCCACGAAGATAAGTTTTAATGCTCCTTTCCAGGTATTCTTGAAAAATAGATTCCATAAATTTATCAAAAAAATCCGCTATACTTTGTTTTAAAGTATAGCGGATTTTAGTTATTTTACGATCTGAAAGCTTCTAGTAATAGGAGCTGCCTGATAATTGCCACCAATTGTAACTACTGTGACTACATATCTGCCCGGCTCTGTAGGAGCCTTTGTGCTTGAATATGGCTTCCACTTGCTTGTAAAGCCACTGTATAGATAATGCACATTGCTCTGGCTGATTGAGACATCACCATCATATGATAGCGTTGCTCCAAAATCAAAGGATGCTACATCTGAGGCTTTAAGCTTCCCATTTGTAAAGCTCTGATTCCAACTAAGCTTAGTTCCTTTTGAATGCATCTTGACAAGTAAAGCACCAACTCCAACACCTGTCCCATAATTCTTGTTATCGGTAACCGCTGTCACCGTATAAAGACCGGCACGGTTTGGAGTACCAAATGACACTCTCACTGTGTCTGCAACAGAAGGAAGCTTATTTATTATCTCAAGAATCTGTCCAACTGTACCCGTATCTATATGAAGCTTCTTCAACGTGTCAAGCAGCTCCTGTGTGCTGAAAAGTTTTCTAAGCTCTCCGACTGTCATACCGTCCTGCATCATCTGTGTAAAGGACTTTCCATATAGCTTTGAAACAACCGGATCTATAAGCTTAAGTACTGTGCTGTTTGTATACTTCTCAGGCATCTGAAGATAAATGCCTGCATTTACATTGCTTGTAAGACCGGCATAGATTGTATATACATCAAACCTGTCTGAAGGATTTGTTGTAACAAAATCCTGTGGTAGTGCATCTCCGGCATAAATGTTTGTTGACTTTACTTTAACATTTACCTTTGCCTTATTAACGGTCACACTAGTCTCTGCTGATGCTGATGGACGATACTCGGCATTGCCTTTATATGTTATACGGATTTGCTGCTCTCCTGCACCCATCTGCAGATAAGTAAGTAAATTAACCTTTCCGCCTTCTATCGGAGCCCACTGCCTGGTGACTCCCTCAACTCCGGCTACATCATCAACACCATAGTATTCCATTGTAAAATCATCAACACTTAACGTATCCTTTGCAGGCAATGTACTGTTGTCCCAATCAATTACCTGATCAAATATTGACTGTTTCATAACGGCAGTGTCCATATTGTATGAAAAAGATACTCCCTCCCTGCATACAACGGCCGCTGCTATACGGTTATCGGCTGTAGTCACATTTACCTGTGTCTGTGTACCTTTATAGTTCTTATTTCCATCCCACTTTATGCGGATAGTCCACTCTCCCGGACCAAATTTTTTAAATGCTGCAGTCCAGTTTGTAGAATTAAGTGGCTGCCAGTTTGGTATTATATCTGTTCCGGCATTGTACTCCATTGCCACATCATCATATGTAAGCCCTGCCGGATTTGTCTTTGCTATCACAGCATCATAAATTGCTCTTGCTGTAGCATCAAAATCATATGACTGATCCGCGTTAAAAGCCATGCTCACTTCATACGGAGCATCCTTTAAAACAAATGATGATTCATACTTGTAAGCTCTGTGGAGTGTAACAACCTCATCGCTTCCCTTAAGTCTGAATTTGAAATCTCCTTCACCGTTTTCTAAAAATGCCGGATGATTATATTCTGTTGTTACAGTATTCCAAAGTATTTTTTTCGTTGTTGTGCTCGTAAAGCCCTCTAAGCTTCCGAATGCTGTATTTTTCTGTAATTTAGTCTTATCCTTGCCCTCGCACTCGTACTCCCAATCAAGGTTTTTTACATCAACTTCGTCTGCGTTTACAACAAGCGCTTTTGCTATTGCCGCTTTAGCAGTCTCAATATCTGCACCCTGCGGAATAACTGCTGTTCCATTCTGAAGCTGTACTGTCACCTTCTGTGACTCATCTGTCAATAATGCACTGCCGCTGTCAACAGACTCATAAGCCACATCTGCTGCAAATATGACCTGCGTTGCAAGTGGTTCTATCGCTTTTATTTACTTATATTACTGCACACTCAGATAGCTTGTCACACAATAAAGTGTCTGTCCATTATATTCCACGCGTGACCAGCCAAACTCCTCATTGATTCCGGTTCTGGTGACGGTTTCCCCATTTTTTATCGTTGCAACAACTGTAGCATCCGGATTTGTGACACTTGGAAGTGCACGCAGATTAACCTCTATTTTTGCAGTGACAGTATCATTACACTCCTTGAACTTTGTCTTCAGTCCGTCTCCGCTGCCACTTCCGTCCTGCCCGGGAACTACATAGTTCATATCTGTTGTGAGGTAGTTTGAAATGGCATAATATGTCTGTCCATTATATTCGACACGTGACCATCCACTGTCACTGACGCCTGTTCTTGTTGCTGTATCACCGTTATTCAGCGTTACCTTAATTGTGCTGTCATTGCCCTGACTTGGAATATCCCTCAGATTGACGCTCTCCTTGGCAGTTACGGTCTCATTTACATCCGAAAACTTCATATTTGCTTCCGGGTCAACTGTTGCATTGTCAGCCGCATCACCATTTTTTGCAGACTCTGTCTCATCAAACCCAAAGTATGCCACATTCAAATCTACCGACTTATCAATTCCTGACACCTTTCCCTTATTGGTATACTGCCACATGGCATGTGTGCCCTCATATGATGACTTCGGTGTTTCCGGGTAAGCTGTATCCGGATATTGTGACACCCATATTTTGTAGCTGCTCTCAAGCGCTTTAGTATCCCACTGGCTGTTTTCCGACAACTCATTCATGGCAGCGTAAAACATAGGCGTGTATCCTTTTTTATATATTTCCTGCAAAAATGCCTCAGCTACTTTGGTACGGGCCTCTGATGACATGCCATACTGTCTGCTGGCTGAGTCTGTGAAGCCCTCGCAGTCAAATGCCACCGGATATGTAATCTGATATTTTGAGATGTAGTCTGCTACCCAATCTGCCTCCTCAATGGCTTCTGTTTCATTTACTGCTGATGAAAAGAAATATACCCCGACCTTTATGCCATTTTTCTGTGCCTCCTGCATGTTGTATCTGGCATTTGTATCAACACACATCTCACCTGTTTTCTGGGTTCTGTAGCCCACACGTATCATCGCAAAATCAATTCCGCCTGCGGCAACCTTGTCCCACTTTATGGTGCCCTGATATTTAGATACATCAATTCCGAAGGTCAGATTACTATTTTCCGCAACAGTGCTTGCAGACAGTATCTGTGTCTCATCCGCAGAAGCCCCATCATCAGATGTCACACTCATTGAGCCGGCATTGTCTCCCGTATGCTGCGGGTCTTCCTTGTCTGAACTATCCTCTGTGGCTGTTTCCGTCATCTGTGACGAGCCCTTAGCCTCGTTTTTTGCTGACTTAATCACAAAAAATGTGGCAACTGCAGCCAGCGCAGCTACTATCGCAACAATTATAAATATTGCTATTATCTTTCTTTTATCGTTCATAGCTTTTCCTCTTCATTATTTATATATGTCACCATGTACAGGCAATCTGCTTTTATGCAACAAAATATATCATATAATCCGGTATTTTTCAAATATTTCTCCCTTTTTCATAACTTTTCAAAGTCCTTTTTCAGAGAAAAAAATCCGCTATACTCACCTATAGTATAGCGGATTAATAAAACATTATTTAATTTTCATCTTATTTTTTATTGCTCTAAGCTATTGTGCCATTTGCAATGTCGTTCTTTGCAAATAAATATGTAATAACCGGCATAAGAATGGCTGAAATAATTGCTTTGACAATATTACCAACACCAAGCTGTGCTGTAACGGCATATGTAACCATACTTACAATGAATCCCAGGGCTGCAAATGCAAAAATAAGCACCAAACCAATCTTTTTGTGTGCGAAAAGCAAAATACCGATAGAAACAGTTATGACAATCTGTAGTATAACGCCAATGAAACTCAGTACGACATATATCGAACCTAATCCTAAAGCAGCTCCTACGACTGAAGCACCCGGTGCAACGACAATACCGCCAATTGCTGCAAGAACATTCACCACGAAAATAATCCATAACCATACGGTTAAACCTGTTGAAAGCTTATTGTTTTCCATAATTATCCTCCTTTAGTAATCCCAATTTTATTTCAACATGTTCATTATAATGTACTTGAAAAATATTTCAATAGTCAAAAGGTCTCATTTTGAAACTTTTTACATCCGGGCTAATCAAAAATATCATTGATTTAAATGACAGATGCATTTACAATATAGCTATTATGAAAAAATTATTTGTAAAATATGTCTCACAAAACATACTCGGCATGGTGGGTATGTCATTATATATACTTGCCGACACCTTCTTTATATCAAAGGCGGTCGGCTCAAACGGTATCACCGCGCTCAACCTGGTGCTGCCTGTATACAATTTGATTTTTGCCATAGGCGCAATGATTGGAGTCGGCTCCGCTATCAGATATGTCGTAGAGAAAAATAAGGGCGATACATCCAGCGAGAGCTATTTTTTTCATGCTCTGCTGTGGTGTATTATAATAAGCGTTATATTCATATTGATTGGTATTTTCATCCCGGACAGGCTCGTAGGGCTGCTCGGCGGAGATTCGGCAATTATAAATACCGGTAAAAACTATACACGTATTTTCATGCTTTTTACACCGTTTTTCATGTGCAACTATGTGTGCAACGCTTTCGTAAGAAATGATGGCGCACCATCCATTGCCATGTGCGCCACACTTTTCAGCAGCCTTTTTAACATTGTTTTTGATTACATACTCATGTTTCCGCTTGGACTTGGTATGGAGGGAGCCGCTTTAGCTACCGCTATTTCACCGATTATAGGCATCCTGATATGCTGTATTCATTTCTGCTCAGACAAATGCTCCGTAAAGCTTAAGCCGACGGTTCCATCTGTCAAGAGACTCTTTTACTCCTGCCAGGTTGGTGTTTCTTCCTTTGTTGCTGAGATATCATCAGGTGTCATAACTATTGTCTTCAATATGATTATCCTGAGGCTTGCAGGAAATATCGGCGTGGCAGCATACGGTGTGGTTGCCAATACGTCACTGGTCGCTGTAGCTTTGTTCAACGGAATAGCACAGGGTTCACAGCCTCTTATCAGCGACTATTACGGCAGAGGACTTAGAAAAAATGTAGACTCAATACTCAGGATGGCTGTCGTTTCATCTCTCTTAATTGCTGCACTACTCATTTTGTTCATATGCACCTTTGCACCTTTTGTAACATCTGTTTTCAACAGCGAGCACGATGCCAGACTTGCTTCGTATGCCGAGAGCGGACTGCGCCTTTACTTTACAGGCTTTATTTTTGCCGGAATTAATATAGTAGGTTCTGCTATCCTAAGCGCCGTTGAGTCCGTAAAATATGCATTCGCCGCATCTATCATGCGTGGTTTTATCGCTATAAGCATTTTCGCATTCGCACTTTCAGCCGCCTTTGGCATGACAGGTGTGTGGCTTGCTTTTCCGGCAGCTGAATTTGTGACTATGTTTATTATTGTTAAGGGATTAAGAAAAAACTATTCTAATTGTAATAGATAAATTTTTTTCAAAAATATTCTTTATGTTGGAAATCAAACATACAAGTTGTTTTTATAACGCTATTATTCTATCAGAAACATAAAAAACTACTGATGGAGGAAAAAAATATGTTTTGTTTTCAATGTGAACAAACGGCCGGATGCACCGGCTGTACCGGAAATACAGGTGTCTGCGGAAAAAAGGCAGATACTGCACAGTTACAGGATGAATTGACAGGCGCACTGATTGGTCTGGCGAGAGCTGTCGATGACACATCAGCTGTTTCAAAAAAGACCTGGCAGACCATTATCGAGGGCTTATTTACCACAATTACAAATGTAAGCTTTGATAATGCAGCAATTGAAGATATGATACAAAAGGTCAGAGCAGAAAAAGACTCTCTGGTTGGCGACTGTAATAAATGTCAGTCTCCTTGTGGACGAACTGACGAATATGATATGCAACAACTATGGAATGCTGATGAAGATATCCGTTCCCTGAAGTCACTTATTCTCTTTGGTATTCGCGGAATGGCTGCATATGCCTATCATGCATATGTCCTGAATTTTGAAGATCCCGAGGTAAATCAGTTTTTCTGTGAAGCCTTGTTCAAGATTGGTTACGCAGAAAGCATGGATGAACTGCTTCCAACAGTTCTCAAGGTAGGTGAAATCAATCTAAAGTGCATGGCACTTCTAGACAAGGCAAATACACAAACCTATGGAACACCGGAGCCAACAGATGTTACGCTTACAGTGGAAAAGGGACCTTTTATCGTAGTAACCGGACACGATTTAAAGGACCTGCAGCTTTTGCTTGAACAGACAAATGGAAAGGGAATCAATATCTACACTCATGGTGAAATGCTCCCTGCCCATGCATATCCACTCTTAAAGAAATTCCCTCACTTGAAGGGAAATTTCGGAACAGCATGGCAGAATCAGCAAAAAGAATTTGATAATATTCCTGCTCCTATTCTCTACACCACAAATTGTCTGATGCCTCCAAAAAGCAGCTACATCGACAGAGTGTTCACAACAGAAGTGGTTGCCTTCCCGGGTACTGTTCATATCGATGAACAGAAGGATTTCACTCCTGTTATTGAAAAAGCACTTGAGCTCGGTGGTTACAAGGAGGATCAGACCTTCACAGGCATAAATGGCGGCACACAGGTAACAACCGGTTTTGGTCATTCAGCAATCCTGTCCCATGCGGATACGGTAATAGAGGCCGTAAAATCAGGAGCTATCCGTCATTTCTTCCTGGTTGCCGGCTGTGATGGTGCTAAACTGGGCAGAAATTACTATACAGAATTTGTAAAACAGACGCCTTCTGACAGTATCGTCCTGACTCTGGCATGTGGAAAATTTCGTTTCAACGATCTAAATCTCGGAGAAATTGGTGGTCTTCCGCGACTGATGGATATGGGACAGTGTAATGACGCTTATGGCGCGATACAGGTTGCAATAGCACTTGCGGATGCATTTGGATGTTCAGTAAACGAGCTTCCGCTTTCCTTTGTACTCTCCTGGTATGAACAGAAAGCAGTCTGCATCCTCTTAACATTGTTACATCTTGGTATAAAAAATATCCGTCTCGGTCCTTCTCTACCGGCGTTCCTTTCTCCTAACATTCTGAACTTTCTGGTAGAAAACTATGGGATTGCACCTATTACCACACCGGAGGAAGACATCAAAGTACTGTTGAAACAATAATATGTATTTTTTCCGATGTTCTAATACACTAATAGGGAACTATAAAAAACACAGGATATAGCGCCTTTGCTGTATCCTGTGTTTTAAATTAACTTTAAATTAATTTGCAATCATTAGGGTAATCTAAGCTAATTCTCCCCATACATCTCCGGCCGCCTGTCCCTGAACAGCCCCCAGCTCTTTCTCTCACTCTCCAGCTCATCCAGATCAAAACTGTGGAGTATGAAGCCCTCCGATACTCTGTCCATCTGCTCAACAACCTCTCCGGTCGCATCTGTGATAAACGAAGAACCATAAAATGTCAGTGCAGAGCTCTGGTTTCCGTTTTCTGCACACGGTACAACCTCCTCTGTGCCTATCCTGTTTGCCGCCACTACCGGCATCAGATTGCAGGCTGCATGTCCGGTCATACACCTTCTCCAGTGTGGCATGCTGTCACATTCCAGTATCGGCTCGCTGCCTATGGCTGTAGGGTAAAAAAGTATCTCCGCGCCCTTTAAAGCCATGCCTCTTGCCGTTTCCGGGAACCACTGATCCCAGCATATACCGACTCCAATTGTTGCATATCTTGTCTTAAAAGCTTTAAAGCCTGTATTTCCCGGTGTGAAGTAAAACTTCTCCTGATAATAATGATCGTCCGGGATATGTGTCTTTCGGTATATTCCAAGCACCTCTCCATCGGCATCTATCACCGCCACTGAATTGAAGAGCTGTCTGCCCTCTCCAGCCTCATAAAAGCTCACGGGAATCACTACGTTAAGCTCCTTTGCAAGTGCCTTCATGCTCTGCACCGCATCATTTTCAGAAAGCGGCTTTGCATAGTCATAATAATCGTAGCGCCTCTCCTGACAGAAATACTGTCTCTCAAAAAGCTCCGAAGGAAGTATTATCTGCGCTCCGGCCCCTGCTGCAGCCCTTATAAGCTTTGCTGCTTTTTCAATATTTTCTTTTACGTCACGGCTGCAGCTCATCTGGATTGCAGCAATTGTAACCTCTCTCATACTATTCACCTTTCTCATCCTGAATTAAATTACTGCGGTATCTGCTGTGTGATACAGTGTATATTTCCCCCGCCGACAATTATGTCGCGCGCATATATCGGATACACTTTTCTTCCCTCAAAAAGGCTTCCGATTGCCTTAAGCGCAGGCTCATCCATCACATCACCAAACTGTGGAATGAGCACACCGCCGTTTGTGATGTAAAAATTCACATAGCTTGCCGCTAAGCGTTCTCCTGCCTCGCGCTCATCCTCACCCTCCTCAAAGGTGAAGCCGGAAAGCTCATATTCTGTGATACACACCGGATTCTTTGGAATGTAAACCTTGTGAACCTCAATTTTCCGGCCTCTTGCATCAGTTTCATTTTCCAATATTTCAAGGTCCGCTGAGGACATCTGATACTGTGGGTCATCCATGTCATCAGTCCACGCAAGCACCACATGCCCCGGGCTTGTAAATGCACATACGTTGTCGACATGCTCGTTGGTTTCATCATTGTATATTCCATAAGGAATCCAGATAATTTTTTCGGCACCGAGATAATCCTTTAATTTCTGTTCTATTTCAGACTTCGATAATTCCGGATTTCTGCCCTTGCTTAGCAGACAGCTTTCCGTCACTATCACAGTTTTCTCTCCGTCTGTGTGGATGGCTCCACCCTCTAAGACAAACTGATGCGCATCATACATGTCGTATCCGGCTTTGTTGCAAAATAAAGCCGCTACTCTGTCATCCTTTGTCCAGTCTGCGTACAGTCCGTCCACCTTGCCGCCCCAGGCATTAAAACACCAGTCGATTCCTCTGACAGCGCCATCCTCATTTTTCACGAAGGTCGGCCCCACATCTCTGGCCCAGGCATCATCTGACTCCATTTGTATATATTTCACCGGGAAATTTTCCTGATAATTTTTCTGCTTTCTGACAGCTTCCACAACAGACCTTGCATTGTCTATCACATCTGCCTCAGCGAGCACATATGCCTGCTCAGACTCTGCTATTGCACATATCACCTCCGCAAAAGCCTCTCTTGCCCGCCTGGCACCGTAAATCCATGAGCCCGGGCGCTTTGGCCAGATGATGATGGTACCCTTGTGGGGAGCATACTCTGCCGGCATATAAAAGCCGTCTGCTCTAGGACAGCCTGCATTTAAAATCTTCATATTCGAATCTCCTGATAACCTTACAATCGTTATTTTCATCCATTACTGCAATGTCCGGAAGCGGCATGCCGTTAAAGGTATTATTTTTGACCATCGAGTAGATTGCCATATCGCAAAAGCACAGCCTGTCGCCAGTTTTTATCTCTCTGTCAAATGAATAATCCCCTATCACATCACCTGCCAGACAGGTACATGAGGACAATCTGTAGGTATACTTCTTCTCACCCGGCTCGCCACTGTCCATAAGCGGCGGACGGTACGGCATCTCAAGCACATCCGGCATATGGCAGGCTGCGGAGGTATCCAGAATGAGTATCTTTATGCCATTGTTTTCAACTATATCAAGCACCGTTGTCTCCAGATATCCTGCATCAAGCGCAACCGCCTCTCCCGGCTCCAGATAGATTTCCAGGTCGTATTTGTCACGCATATGCATAATGCATTTTTCAAGCCTCTCAATGTCATAATCTGCCCTTGTGATGTGGTGTCCGCCTCCCATATTGAGCCACTTAAGTCCATACAGTAAATCTCCGAATTTCTCCTCTACCGCTGCAAGAGTCGTTTCAAGCGCATCCGAATCCTGTTCACAGAGCGTGTGAAAATGAAAGCCCTCTATACGTGATAAATCAAGCCCGTTTTTAATAGCCTTATCGAGTGCCTCTCTCGTTATCCCAAGCCTTGAGCCCGGCGCACATGGGTCATATATCTCATGCCCCTCCTGTGTGGAGCACTCAGGGTTTATTCTGAGCCCGACACTTATTTTTTTATCAGCCTTTTCTATTTTATCCCTGTGAAGCAGATACTGCGATACGGAATTAAATACAATATGGTCACATATTTCTACCAGCTCATCCATCTCCTGCGGCAAAAAAGCGGGACAGAATACATGGTTTTCCTTTCCCATTTCTTCATGTGCAAGGCGGGCCTCAAAAAGCCCGCTTGCAGTTGTCCCGCTTAGATATCTGCCGATAAGAGGATATTCATAAAATGCGCTGAATGCCTTCTGTGCCAGAAGAATCCTTGCACCTGTCCTTTGCATGACACCGTTTAATATCAAAAGATTTTCAGTTAATTTTCCCTCGTCTATCACATAACAGGGAGTTCTTAATTCATTTATCTTCATACCGGCCTCCGGACTAATCCATATGTACTGACTCATCCTCAGTCTTGTAGCAATCCACAGGAACCGGATTCTCCACTACCTGCCAAGGCAGTCCGAACTTATTAAGAGCCTCCATGTATGGATCCGGATCCATCTCCTCGAGATTGAACACTCCCGGCTTCTTCCAGAGTCCCTTTACCACCATCATGGCACCAATCATTGCCGGCACACCTGTGGTATAAGAAATCGCCTGCGACTCAACCTCCTTGTAGCACTCCTGATGGTCACATACATTATAGATGTAGATTGATTTTTCTTTGCCATCCTTGACACCTGTAAAAATACATCCGATATTTGTCTTTCCGACTGTACGAGGTCCCAGGGATGCAGGGTCAGGAAGCAGCTCCTTAAGCACCTGTATTGGCACTATTTCCTTTCCGTCCACCATAATCGGGTCTGTCCTTAGCATGCCTACATCCTCAAGACACTTCATATGTGTGAGATAGCTCTGTCCAAAGGTCATGAAGAATCTGATTCTCTTTATTCCCGGAATATTTTTGGCGAGCGACTCAATCTCCTCGTGGTGAAGCAGATACATATCCTTTTCTCCGACCTGGTCAAAATTGTACTGCGCCCTCCACTCCATAGGCTTTGTCTCTACCCAGTGGCCGTCTGTCCAGTATGAGCCGTTCGCAGAAACCTCACGCAGATTTATCTCCGGATTAAAGTTTGTCGCAAACGGATATCCATGGTCCCCGCCATTGCAGTCGAGAATGTCTATAGTATGTATTTCATCAAAATAATGCTTCAGCGCATATGCAGAATAAACAGAGGTCACACCCGGGTCAAATCCGCTTCCAAGAATAGCTGTAAGCCCTGCCTCCTTAAATTTCTCCTGATATGCCCACTGCCATGAATAATCAAAATATGCCGTAAATCCAAGCTCCTTGCAGCGCTTTTCGTAGATTGCTCTCCACTTTGGATCCTCAGTATCCTCACACTCATAGTTGGCAGTATCGATGTAGTCAACACCACACACAAGACATGCATCCATGATTGTAAGATCCTGATACGGAAGCGCAACATTTAAAACCGCATCCGGCTTGTATGCATTAATCAGCTCTTTTAATTCCTCCACATTGTCGGCATCAACCTTTGCAGTCTCAATTTTTGTGCTTGTCTTTCCCTCAAGCTTTGCCTTTAAGTCATCACATTTTGACTTGGTTCTGCTTGCAATCATAATCTCGGTAAATACCTCGCTGTTCTGGCAGCATTTTCTGATTGCCACCTGCGCAACTCCACCACATCCGATAATAAGTAATCTGCTCATTTTTGTCCCTCCTGATTCGCTTTGGTTATGATATAGTTTTTCTAATTTGTTTTACTTTGTTTCCTCTTCCTCGAGTAAATCCTCCACATATTTCGGAAGCATGAAGGCTCCCCTGTGTAAATGTGTTGTATAATACCAGGTTTTAAGCCCCAGTTCATCCCATCTTTTTGCATCCAGATCATAAAGCGGATGATATTTCTTCGATGCAAACCCAAACAGCCAGTAGCCTGACGGACAGGTTGGAATATGTGCCTGATATACCCTGCTTATAGGAAATGATTTATACACCTTTCTGTGCATTTTCCGGCACTCAAGCTCATCCTCATCATAAAAAGGACTGCCGTGCTGGTAAACCATGATTCCATCATCCTTTAGTGCCTTATAACAGCTTCCATAAAACTCTTTTGTGAAAAGTCCCTCCGTATGTCCTAGCGGGTCTGTGGAATCGTTGATTATCAGATCATATTCATCATGCTTTCTGCGTAAGAATCGCAGACCATCATCATAAAACATGGAAATTCTTTCATCCTCAAGTCCACATGCTACCTCGGGGAAAAACCGCCTGCATACATCGACAAACATCTTGTCTGTCTCAACCACATCAATATGCTCGACAGACGGATATTTGATGAGCTCCTTTGCCACGCCGCCGTCGCCGCCACCTATTATAAGTATCCTTTTTGCGTTCGGGTGGACCGCCATCGGCACATGTGTGACCATCTCATCATATATAAACTCATCTGTGTCCGAAAAAACAATCTCGCCATCCAGCGCGACCATTTTGCCAAACTCATATGATTTAAACACATCTATTTTCTGATAATCACTCTGCCCTGAAAAAAGCTGCTCCTGTATCCTTACATCCAGCTTGACATTGGCAGTATGATATTGTGAAAACCACATTTGCATAGCTTTTCCTCCTGTTTACTGCTTCAATACCTTAAGATATTCTACCGCAGGATCCTCTGTTCCCTGCATTGAACAGCCCTTTTCCTTTGCGTAGACAATGTATTGCGCAATCTCTTTTGTGATAAGCTCTCCCGGTGCAAGAATCGGGATTCCCGGTGGATAACACATGACAAACTCACCACTTACAGCGCCTACCGCGTCCATAATGCGCACTGATTTCTTCTGCGAATAAAACGCCTCCTGCGGCGATACCGCCACCTTTGGATTTATGTACTCTCCCGACAAAAGTCCGGTCTTGTCCTTGCTGTAAAGGCGCTTGATATCCTCCAGCGCACCTACGAGCCTCTCTATATCCTGTATTCTGTCACCGATTGATATATACGCAAGTATATTACAGATATCTCCAAACTCTATCTGGATATCATACTCATCACGCAGCAGATCATATACCTCTATTCCGGCAAGCCCTATATCGAGCGTATAGATGGACAGCTTTGTCACATCATAATCATATATGCTTGAGCCGTTTACAAGGTCACGCCCATACGCATAATAGCCGCCTATGGAATTAATCTCCTGCCTTGCATACTCCGACATCTGTGCCACCTTGGCAAAGGATTCCTCGCCTCTGAGTGCCAGATTTCTTCTTGATATATCAAGGCTTGACAATAGCAGATACGATGCGCTCGTGGTCTGTGTGAGGTTGATAATCTGCCTCACATAATCAGCATTCACATCACTTCCGGTGAGCAGAATCGAGCTCTGTGTCAGGCTTCCTCCCGATTTGTGCATCGATACCGCAGACATGTCTGCCCCGGCTGCCATTCCTGATATCGGAAGCCCCTTTCCAAAATAAAGATGTGTACCATGTGCCTCATCCGTGAGCACCTTGATTCCCTTCGAATGAGCCAGCGCAACTATCGACTTAAGGTCAGAACAGATTCCGTAATACGTCGGATTGTTTACAAGCACCGCCTTTGCATCCGGATTCTCCTCGATAGCCCTCGCCACCTGGTCAATCTCCATTCCAAGCGAAATACCAAGCTTCGCATTCGTCTGCGGATTGACATAAACAGGTATCGCTCCGCAGAGCACGAGTGCATTAAGAGCACTTTTATGAACATTTCTCGGAAGTATAATCTTGTCTCCTGCCTTGCAGGTGGACAAAATCATGGCCTGCACCGCAGAGGTGGTGCCTCCTACCATAAGAAAAGCATTTGCCGCTCCAAATGCATCCGCCGCAAGCTCCTCCGCCTCTCTGATTACCGAAACCGGATGGCACAAATTGTCAAGCGGCTTCATTGAATTGACATCAAGCCCTACACACTTTTCTCCGAGCAGATGCACCAGCTCAGGATTTCCCCTGCCTCTCTTGTGTCCCGGCACATCAAACGGCACCACTCTCTTCTTCTTAAACTCCTCAAGAGCCTCATAAATCGGCGCTCTTTCCTGTCTTTTGATATCCATTTACTTCTCCTGTATTTAAAAAGGATGATGCGTGCAAGCATCATCCTTTAGATTCGTCTTAACAACAGTAAAATCGTAACATATACTATGGAGTTATGCAAGAAATTACGTTTTATTTTTGATAATGATAGTTACGCCATTGCAGGCTCTTTCTTCTTAATAATTGCCTCAACTTCATCAACATCTGTTTCAGCTACATCTGCGATCTGATCCAATGTATAACCCTTTTTATACATATTCAGAATAAACTTTTCGCTTGTTTTTTCAGTAGCTCTTTCTTCAATTCCTGTACTCAGATTACACATAATTCTCACATCCTCTCTAAATTCTTGACTGGTTGGAATATTATATTCATGTTCTATGATATCCAATTTTTCCTGTTCTTTCAATTCACTTGAAAGCAAAGCTCCAATCAACCGGTGCATTTCATATTTTTCATCATGTTCCGGAATCCCATTTGTGATTCCTATTAGCACAATGTTTAACAGGTCGAGATTACCTTTCCAGTTACATGGTTTCAGCAGCTCATCTTTTGTCAAATGGATATGGCTTAGGCTGTTATCATCCATGTTCATACATATCCATATGCTGAATACCTGCTTAATGTCATCATAGTTAGTATTTACAAAATCTCTTTCCTTTTGTGACGAAATCAGCCTGCTCACATAAAAGATTGCCCGATTTAAAATTTTATATTCCGTCGGCTCATCCTTCTGAGCCTCAATATTCACAATAATCTGCGAAAGTCCATTTTTCATACGGACATAAAAAATAATATCAAATCTGACTAATCCTTCATTAATTTCAGCATTTTCTGTATTAAGACCTACAATACGCTGTCCTGCAGCATCTGTTTTTTCCATATTTGCTAATCCCGGCTCAACCGGAACAACGCTAATACTCGGTTCACCTTCGATGTATTTCACAACATCTTCCGGCTTCATTCCTTTAAATTCATCGATTGTTTTCACCAGAATATGTGCTAATATACTCTTCTGTGCCAGTAACCTTTTAACACGAGTATCATATTGTGCCTTATCTCCTGCTGCATTCACAGCATTTGCTATTTCTGTATTCAAGTCGGCATCCCTCCTTTTGTATTGTGCATAACACTTATAAGATTCCGCAAAAGGCTCTCTGCCTTAATATCATTATAAGCGAGGGACTTTACGAAATCAACTGATTTTTCATTACTTATATAGGCACTTTTTAGTCTTCCAACTATAAAGAGGAAGCCGGTACATGTGGAGTGTACCGGCTAAAAATATGAAAAAGATTAATATGAGTATTTCTTTTGTTTATGATGTCAGTATACAGGACAATTGTGAAAATGCTGTGTTTACTTTCTTACCCTTTTATAAACAAAATATTGCATTTTTTTTATTTTTACCAAGAACACCTGCAGATACCAGCCTATAAGCAGGACGCAGGCATATCGTATTGTAAAGACTGCTGCCGGCAAAACAGTGCAGGATGAGAGGAATGAGATTTATCTGGAGCTTGAATTATAGTAACTTTTATTCCGCCGGCCAGGATTTTCTGAGAGCCACATAGGAAATCAGGAAATTGGCAAGCCAGCCGGCCGGTACAGCAAGCCAGACAAATGCAATACCGAAACGCGGCGCGCAGATTAAGGCAACCGAGAGGCGGATTGCAAGGTTTACCATATTTGCAGCGAGAAACGGACGCATGATGCCAAGTCCACGAAGCACACCATCGGTGGCCATCTTTATACCCATAAAAATGAAAAAGAAGCCAAGCCATCTCATATAATCCCCTGATACCTGATATGCCAGGGCCGTTCCGTCTTTACCCAGGAATAATGAGGAAATCTGTGTATGCAGTGTTTCAATTACTATAAAAGCAAGCACTGCAAAGCACAGGTCTAACACCAGCGCAGCGTGATAGCCTTTTTTGATACGTTCTGTCTTCTTTGCTCCGAGATTCTGGGAAACAAACGGAGAAACTGCATTTCCAATGGATACAAATATCAGTGAAAATACATTCTCTACCCTCATTGTTGCCGAATATCCTGCAAGCGCCTGTGTACCGAACGGATTCACAACTGCCTGTACTATCATCATGCCAATTGACACCGTAGACTGCTGGAGAACCGAAGGCACAGCAATCCGAAGCATGGAATGAAGCTCATGCCTGTCAAACCATTCAAAGCGACTTTTATACCGGCGCATCCTGCTAAAGAAAATCAAAAGTGAAAACACAGCAGATATTCCCTGTGCTATGAGAGTTGCAAGTGCTGCACCGAACACACCCAGCTCAAGGCCTGCCACCATCCAAAGATCCATAAATATATTTAACACAGAGGAAAATATCAAAAGCCCCAACGGAATCCTTGACTCGCCAATCGATGTAAACATCGTTGAAAGTATGTTATACATAAACAGAAACGGAAATCCCACAAAATAAACCCTAAGATACAGCACTGCCTCATCCAGTATATCTGCAGGTGTCTGTAGCAAGCTCATCATTGAATGTGAAAAGAAAAAGCCAAAGAAACCCAGAAGTACGCTTAAAACCAGAAAACTAATCAGTGATGTTGATACTATTGTTTTCATTTTGCCGTAATCCCTGGCGCCGAAATAGCGGCTCACAAGCACACCGGCTCCTACACCGGCTCCCAGTGCTATACAGATGAACACATTCGTAAGCGCAGCACAGGCTCCAACTGCCGCAAGTGCAGAGGAGCCTACAAACTGGCCAACGATGATTGAATCAGCCATATTATATACTTGTTGAAAAAAGCTACCCAAAATCATAGGCATTGCAAAAACTGTCAACGCCTTTAACGGGGCATCTGTAATTAAATATTCATCTTTTGACATTATTTTTCCCTCATTCCGCTATAATTAAGCTATAGTATATCCGATTGAAAGACAAATTACAATATAGCATTCTTTATCGACATTTTTCCATTTCTTATGCTTTCCCTCTAATGCAAACATCATACTGCTCCTTTGTATTTTAACTTAAAAAGCCGCCCAGGCCATAGGCCTGTGCGACTTCTCATAACATGATTTAAATTAAGTTTATCCTTCAATAGCAATATGCTTTGTGGTCTCAACTTTCTTTTGCTCCTTCTTCGGAACTGAAAGTTTAAGAATACCATCCTCATACTTTGCCTTGATATCTTCCTGCTTCAGCTCATCACCTACATAGAAAGACCTGCTCATAGCACCGGAATAACGCTCTTTGCGGATATACTTGCCATTCTTTTCTTCCTTTTCTTCCTTGTCAAGTCCTTTAGCTGCGCTGATAGTTAAGTAACCATTCTCCAGCTTAGCCTCAATCTCATCCTTCTTGAATCCCGGAAGATCTATATCTACTTCGTAACTATTGTCAGTTTCCTTGACATCAGTCTTCATAACGTTCTTTGCGTGTTTACCATAAAGCACCTTGTCAACATCAGGAAATGAAAAATCCATCCAATCATCGTTAAATAAGTTTTCTCCAAAAATACTAGGCATCAACATAAGTCATCTCTCCTTCTTAATATATAAAATCTGTGTCAACCTGTTTCTTTGGAACCGGGATGTTTCAAGAACTCAAAGCCTTTGCTTTTTGTTCCTTTCCTTTGTTCTTGACTATGTTATACACCTATTATTAGCACTCGTCAATAGTGAGTGCTAATAATTCATAAAATGTTTATATTTTCCAAGCAGCTTCAAAGCACTTACTATATGGAACTCCATTATTTTGCAATAAATAACACTCCGAGTGTGCCAGGCCCACAATGTGATGAAATCACACCACCTGCTCTTGTCTCTATAATTTCCTTAAAAATGCCAAGAGAGGCTATGTAATCTCTTACCTCTATATTTCCTGCTTGCATCCATTTTACCATCCTTTACAACGATCATGGGATGAAGCGCCAATGCTCCTCCGATAAGCGCAGAAACCGCATTGCATCTGCCACCTCTGTAAAGGTACACAAGTGTATCTACAACAAAGCTCGCTCTTACCTTCGGTATCAATTCATCAATTCCGGCTTTTATCTCCTCACGGGATTTCCCATCTGCTGCCATAACTGCCGCCTCAACAACAAGCAGGCCTATTCCTGTGGACAGATTTCTTGAATCTATCACCGTAACTTTATCTTCTGCATCAAGTTCTTCTGCCGCCATTCTGATCACATTGATTGATGTCGACATCTCACTTGATATGGAAAAGCATATTATCTCCCTGCCTTCATCAATATATGGCCGCATTACATTCATTGCTGTTTCTATAGATGGAGCTGAAGTCTTTGGTGTAGTCTTATTTTTATCAGCCCACTCATACAATGCGTGAATGTCTACCTGCGGTCCGTCCTCCAGTTCTTCATCTCCTTTTACAATATGAAGCGGAATAATATCTATATCGTATCTTTCTAAAACTTCCTGTGACAGATCACATGTACTGTCTGATATAATTTTTATCATCTTTAATACCTCGTTTTCTGTTGAATCCTTCATCTAAGAGAACTGCGCCAATCTGTATTATTTCACTGGCGTATTTATATATTTTTCTTAATGACAGCTATGGCTTCCGCATCCATGCTCACCCACGGTCAAAACAATAGGTGTGCTTTTCTCTTTTTTCCATTCTATCACAAACTCACCATTAATCATCAATTTTTTGATATTTTTCTTTCCCCCACTGTAAAGCAGCCTCTGAACATTTCGTTATACAGAGGGATAAAAATAAGAGCAAGATCCACCATCTACACCCACAACTTCAACATATTCAATATGGTGTTTTTTCACAGTTCTATACCTCCATAAAATTTACTTTATCCTGACTATCAGACCACTGTTCTTTTGTAAGATAAGTAAAATGCTCCGTTCTAACATCTCCCATAAGTGCACAGGGTTTATTTTCTTCCGTATGATGATATTTGAATCCACATTTTTCCTGACAGCGTTTTGATTTTTCATTTCCGTCATAATATCCACACCATATAGCACTACAACCCAAATCTAAAAAAGCATGCTTCTGTAAAGCTCGAACCGCTTCGGGAATCAAGCCCTGCCCCCAGTATGGAACACCTATCCAATATCCAATTTCTATTTCATCATCAGCTGCTTTTGTGTGCGACTGAGCTGGCGGAGTCAATCCGATACTTCCAATTGCAACATTATCTTCTCTTAAACACACTGCATATGTTTCATCTGCTGCCAAAACACTTTTGATGATTTCTCTGCTATTCTCTACACTTGTATGTACTGGCCATCCTGCTATAGGCCCAACCTCTGGATTTTTTGCATATTTATATAAACTCTCTGCATCATCCTCTTTCCAGGGACGAAGTATTAATCTCTCAGTTTCTAATGTCATAACCTACTCCTTTACCAACTGCTTTCTAATATAATTTGTGATCGAATCAAATACGACTGGGGACATTTTAACAATCCGGCTCCACATTCGAATTCCTTGATATACTTTTTTTCATTTAAAGCACCTCCTCGTTAAACTTGAAGTTGTTGATTTCTTTATTATCTAATCTGTTAGTAATCTATCCAACAGCATCTGCCTATTAT
>OLQW01000435.1_pt1 | contig 24734 bp, 19 predicted proteins | sample 1672901 | NCBI WGS metagenome assembly OLQW01 (sample SAMEA3136735, study PRJEB25190) | human gut metagenome | reverse complement strand
ATAGTTGATGACGTGCGACAGGTTGTTGATGTCGATACCCCGCGCCGCCACGTCCGTAGCCACGAGGATATTTACCTGCCTGTTACGGAATTTACGCAGTACCTTTTCACGCTGTGCCTGCGACACGTCGCCGTGCAGGCCCTCGGCCGCGTATCCCCGTTCGAGAAGCCGGTTCACCAGCTCGTCCGTCCCCACCTTCGTGCGGCTGAAGACGATGCCATAAAATTCGGGAGTGATGTCGATGATACGCGTCAGGGCGTCGAACTTGTCCGCTTCGCGCACCTCGAAATAAATCTGGTCGGTCAGGTCGGCCGTCAGCCGGGCCGATTCCACGCGCAGCATCTCCACGTCGCGCATGTAGGTCCGCGAAAGGTTCACGATACGCTGCGGCATGGTCGCCGAAAAGAGCAGGACGCGCCGCTCTCCGGGCGTATGCGACATAATTTCCTCGACATCCTCGATGAATCCCATGTTCAGCATTTCGTCAGCCTCGTCCAGCACGAGGTAGCGGATGCCGGACAGGTCGAGCGTCCCGCGCCGGATGTGGTCGAGCACGCGCCCCGGTGTCCCGACGACGATGTCGATGCCTTTGGCAAGGCGCCGCAGCTGTTCGCTCATCGCCGCACCGCCGTAGATGGCCGTGATCGAGAGCCGTTTTTCGCGGTTGTAGGAGAGCAGTTCTTCGGCCGCCTGGAGTGCGAGTTCGCGTGTCGGTACGAGGATGATGGCCTGTATCGGCCCGCGGGCGGGTTCGAGGGTCTGGAGTATCGGCAGTCCGTAGGCCGCGGTTTTGCCCGTGCCGGTCTGCGATTGCGCGATGATGTCGTTGGGTTTTGTGAGCAGGTGGGGGATGGTGAGCTTCTGGATTGCGGTGGGCGTCTCGAATCCCTTGGCGCGGACTGCGGCGAGCATCTGCTCGGAAAGCCCCAGGGCGCTGAAATCGTCTGTAATGGTCATGTGCATGTTTTATTCGGCACAAAGGTACGATAAAAAGCCGAAAAATGTGTAAAACGTGAAAAAACCGTGATTTACAACCCGTGTTTTGGTTCGGGGACATGCCGTTTGCCGCGGTTTGCAGGGACGGCGGTTCGCCCGTTTCAAATATTTTTGTTATATTTGCCCGAATTTTTAATCTAAATAGGATGGCATACAATTTATTGAAAGGCAAGAAGGGCCTTATTTTCGGAGCACTCAACGAGCAGTCGATCGCATGGAAAGTGGCGGAACGCGCCGTTGAAGAAGGGGCCGAAATCGTCCTTACGAATACTGCCGTATCTATTCGCATGGGTACAATCGGCCGGCTGGCTGAAAAATGCAATACGATCGTCGTCCCGGCCGACGCTACGAGCGTCGAAGACCTGGAAAACCTAATCGACAAGACGATGGAACATTTCGGGGGCAAGTTCGACTTCATGCTCCACTCGATCGGCATGTCGCCCAACGTCCGCAAGGGGCGCACATACGACGACCTGGATTACGATTACCTCTCCAAGACGCTCGACATTTCGGCGATCTCGTTCCACAAGGCGATCCAGGTGGCCCGCAAGAAGGACGCCATCAACGACTGGGGGTCGATCGTGGCGCTCTCGTATATCGCGGCACAGCGTACGCTCTACGGTTATAACGACATGGCCGATGCCAAGGCGTTGCTGGAGTCGATCGCCCGCAGTTTCGGGTATATCTACGGCCGTGAGAAGCACGTGCGCATCAACACCGTGTCGCAGTCGCCGACGCCGACCACGGCCGGAAGTGGCGTGCTGGGGATGGGCGACCTGATGAATTTCGCCGAGAACATGTCGCCGCTGGGCAATGCCTCGGCTACCGACTGCGCGGACTATGTGCTGACGCTTTTCTCGGATCTTACGCGCAAAGTGACGATGCAGAACCTCTACCATGACGGCGGTTTCGCGTCGATGGGTATGAGCCGCCGCGCCATGAAGACCTACGAAAAGGGGATGCGTTTCGAGGACGTGCACCAGAACCAGTACCCGTTCGGCGAGAACGCGGAATAGCTGGCGGAGATGCTTGAATAAAAGGGAAAGCCTGAAAAGGCTTTCCCTTTTATCAATATGTGGGAAATCATTGTTCGTGCCGGTTTAAAATATATCTCCCGTGCTGTTGGCGTACTGGATGATCTCGAATTTGTGTACGGCTTGCGCCGGAGCCGCGAAATAGTCGCTTTCGCCCGAAAGCCGGTAGACGCCTCTTTGGATGTCGACGGCCTCGATATGCAGCGAGTCGTACTTGTAGGAGTGCAGCGAATCGGCCTGTGGTAGCGGAGCAATATGCCGCCCTGGGGAAGCATTGTTGCCGTCCTGATTTTCCGGGGATAGGGCCCGTCCATATAGAGATCTGTTTTGACGCTGTCAGCAATGTGGAACGAAATGGGCCATGACCAGTCGTCATCGAGGTAATAATCACCCTTGTATTCCTTCAGATTGACCTAATAGCCGTTGAAATTCCGGATTTCCGGGGCGATGTATTCAGATTTTACAGAGTCGGGCAGCATCTGGTCATAAAAATCGCGATAGCTTGGGTCGTTTAAATAAGACATGTAGACAGAATCGAGGTAACGGCTCTCGAAGAACCTGTGGGCGGGACTGTTCCGGTTGTGGGTGATAAACCGGTATTCGCGGTAGAGTTCCTTTCCTTCCGCCTTGCGGTAATGAGTTTCGATAACGGTTATCGAGTCGGCCGGGTTGAAGTTGGAAAATTCGGAGAAGAACAGTTTGCCGCCGAGCTGGCGGCGAACCGTATCTTCTACCGAGACGGGGCAGGTCTGCCGGTTGCGGACTTTGGGCTGCCGAGGGCGTGGCCTGCAGTTCTGCAGTTGCTTTTCCCGGACGGGAACCGCAACTGCAGAATACAAGCGGGAGTAATATTATACTATATTTCATACGGTCGGAGGCAGTCGGTATTAGTATTGGTGGTCGTCCCCGCGGATCTCTTCGCGGGTGATCGGCTTGCGGTTCATCGCCCGCCATGCGTACCAGATGTAGGCTGCGACGAAGGGGATCAGTAGCGAGACGATCGACATCACCTTGAGCGTGAAGAGGCTCGACGAGGAGTTGTAAATCGTCAGCGACGACTGCATGTCGGCCAGCGACGGGTAATAGGCCGTGTCGTTCCATCCGGCGCAGAGCAGCAGCGCCAGTACCGTCAGTACCGTACCCGCACCGCCGAACCAGATGGCGTTGCGCCGGCCGCGCCAGCCCAGTCCAATGCTCCACAGTACCGCCACCACGCCGAGGAGCAGCACCACGGCGAGGTAAGGCATCTCGATGAAGTTATGCAGGTACTTGTACGGCTCGATGGAGATCCGGCCTGCGGCATCGATCGCCCGGCCGTCGGCGAAGAGCAGCATGCAGAGCCATGCTACGAAGAAGAACACGAAACAGACGGCTGCGGGGATCATCCGCCGGCGGGTACGTTCGAGGATGGTCTTGTCATCGATGTTATTCATGAAATACTGGCAGGCCAGCGTTGCGGCGAGGAATGTCACGGCAATGCCCAAAAAGACGTTCGAGACATCCGTAAGTGCTTCTAACCCGTGCCACGGGGTTGTCCACTGCGAGATCACCGTTGCGCTGCCGCTTCCGGCGCCGTTGGCCAGGTTGAGGCGGTCGACCGTAAAATTCGCGCCCGTGAAAAGTGTCCCGACGGCCGTGCCCAGCAGCAGCGGCCCGGCGATGCCGTTGATCATCAGGAATACGTTGAATGTCTTTTCGCCGAAGACGTTGCCCGGTTTGCGGCGGTATTCGTAGGCCACGGCCTGGATGACGAACACCAGCAGGATCGCCATCCATACATAGAACGCGCCGCCGAACGACGTGGAGTAGAAGAGCGGGAACGAGGCGAAGAATGCGCCGCCGAAGGTCACGAGCGTCGTGAAGGTGAATTCCCATTTGCGGCCCAGCGAGTTGACCAGCATGTTACGTTCCTCTTCGGTCTTGCCGATGTCGTAGAGCAGCCCCTGTCCGCCCTGCACGAAGAGCAGGAAGACCAGCAGCGCCCCCAGCAGGGAGATGATCAGCCACCAATAGTGTTGCAAGAGTGTTAGGGTATCCATAGTCGTTTATTGTTTTTCGTTTTCGGGCCCGATTTTGATCTGGCGGAACATGATGCTCAGTTCGGCGATCAGCAACGCCGTGAAGAGTGCGAGGAAGATGAAGAAGGTGGCCGATACCGACCCGGGGCCGATCTTCGAGGCCGCGATGCCCACGGGCATCAGATCCTGGATGGCCCACGGCTGGCGTCCGACCTCGGCCAGCACCCAGCCGGCCTGCGAAGCGAGGTAGGCCAGCGGGATCGACCATACGGCGACCCGCAGCAGCCAGCGCTTGTCCGCCAGTTTATCCTTGCGGTTGAGCCACCAGATGACGCCCAGCAGCAGGATGAAGAAGCACCCGGCACCGACCATCACACGGAACGAGTAGAAGAGCAGCGGTACGTTGGGGACGATCTGCTGCGGGGTGTCGAGGTAGCCGTACCCGAAATAGGCGAAATATTCACGCAGGAACTCCTCGCCTTCGGGCTTCGAGGGGTCGAACTTGGCGGTGATTTGGTCGATCACCGCCTGGTCGCCGGCCTCGAGTGCCGCCCGGTAACGGGCCAGTTCACCCACGGCGACGCGGCCCCGCTCCATCTTCTCCGCGGCCGACATCACGCCGTATTTCTCGTTGCCGTTCACCAAGTCGTTGATGCCCGCCACATAGGCGTCGGCGTCGCGGAAACTCATGATCGAGAGCAGTTTCGGGATGTCGATCTTGAAATAGAATGCGTCCTCGTTCGAGGTGCGTTCCGCCTCCGGCCTCACGATGCCGATGGCCGTCAGGGGCGCACCCTGCTGTCCGTCGTAGAGCGCCTCCATGGCCGCGAGTTTCATCGGCTGCACGCGGGCGATGACGGCGCCCGACTTATCGCCCGTCATCGCCGTGACGAGCGCGAATACGAAGCCGAAGGCCGAGGCGATGGCGATGCTCTTGCGGGCCATCTTCTGTTCGCGGTGCCGGAGCAGGTACCAGGCGCTGACGCCCACGACGAACAGTGCCGCCAGCACGAACGACGAGGTGATGGTGTGGAAGAACTTGTTCATCGCCACGGGCGAGAAGAGTACCTCCCAGAACGAGGTCATTTCGTTGCGTACGGTTTCGAGGTTGAACGTACATCCCACGGGGTGCTGCATCCAGGCGTTGGCGACCAGGATCCACAGTGCCGAGAGGTTTGCGCCGATGGCCGTGAGCCATGTCGCCGTGAGGTGGAAGCCTTTCGAGACCTTGTTCCAGCCGAAGAACATGATGGCGATGAAGGTGCTCTCCATGAAGAAGGCCATGATGCCCTCGACGGCCAGCGGGGCACCGAAGATGTCGCCCACGAAATGCGAGTAGTTCGACCAGTTGGTGCCGAACTCGAATTCGAGGATGATGCCCGTTGCCACGCCGATGGCGAAGTTGATGCCGAACAGGCGCATCCAGAATTTGGTCGTGCGCTTCCAGAACGGGTCGCCCGTGCGGACGTAAAGGGTCTCCATGATGGCGATGATGAACCCCAGCCCCAGCGTGAGCGGGACGAAAAGCCAGTGGTAAATGGCCGTCATGGCGAATTGCGCACGCGACCAGTCGACTGTTTGTAGATAATCCGATAACATAAGCGATGGTTATTTGTCGGGGGTTAGTTCTTTCATGACCGAACGGCTGCGCTCTTCGGGGCTCTGCCCGGCCAGGAAATCGGGAAAAAAGAATACCTTGAGGATTGCGAACAGGATGAACAGCTTGACCAGGATGATGGCCCACAGGGTTTTGCCTACGGTCATGCTCCGGAACCCGTCGAGGTAGAACCGGAAGATCTTTTTGATTGTCTGTGCCGCCATATCCGTCGCTATGTTTTACCAAAATTAGATAAAATTTCGGAAATAAAAAACAATGCGCCCCGAAAAGTCGCACTCGCATATCTTCCGGTCGGAAATGGTTATCCCCGGTACCGGGTGTGCGGATATGTGGTAAGTTTTTCGTATTTTTGCCGTCCGTATGGTTAATGGGAATCCGGAATCGGGAAAGAACGCGGTGAAGCTGCCTTCGCCGTGGGTGTCGGTGCTGCCGCTCGCGGTGCTGACGCTGCTGCTTTACGTGGTCATCCGCTGTTTCGGCGGGGACGCGATCAACGGCGGCAGCCAGATCGCGCTGCTGTCGGCCACGTCGGTCTGCGTCATGCTGGCCATCGGCATTTACCGCTGTAAATGGGCGGTCTTGGAAGAGGCGATCATCGACAATATCCGGGCTTCGGCTTCGGCAATCATCATCCTGCTGCTGATCGGCGCCATTGCCGGGTCGTGGATGGTGAGCGGTGTGGTGCCGACGATGATCTATTACGGGCTGAAGATCCTGCACCCCTCGTTCTTCCTGGTCGCCTCGTGTGCCATTTGTGCGGGCGTGTCGCTGATGACCGGCAGTTCGTGGACGACGATCGCCACGATCGGCGTGGCGCTGATGGGCATCGGGCAGGCCATGGGTTTCCCCGAGGGGTGGATCGCGGGCGCGATCATCTCCGGCGCTTATTTCGGCGACAAGCTCTCGCTCCTGTCCGATACCACGGTGCTTGCCTCTTCGACCGTCGGGGTGCCGATTTTCACGCACATCCGTTACATGTTGTATACGACCGTCCCGTCGTTCGTCATCGCGCTGGCGGTTTTCGTCATCGCGGGGCTGACGCTCGACCATACGGGCGGCACGCATGCCGGGATGTATGCCGATTCGTTGCGCGGGACGTTCCGCATCACGCCCTGGTTGCTGGCGGTGCCCGTGGCGACGGGCGTGCTGATCGTGCGTAAACTCCCGGCCATCGTGACGCTCTTCTGCGCCGCGGTTTTCGCCTGCATAGCCATGCTGCTGGCGCAGCCCGAACTGGTGGCGAAGGTGGCCGGAGTCGGAGGGCTGGATTTCATGTCGGGGTTCAAGGGTGTGCTGATGAGCTGCTTCGGCCCGACGGCGATCCCTACCGGAAGCCCGCAGCTGGACGAGCTGGTTGCGACGCGCGGCATGGCAGGCATGCTCAATACCGTATGGCTCATCATCTGCGCCATGTGCTTTGGCGGCGTGATGACCGGCAGCGGGATGCTGGGGTCGCTGACGTCGGTTTTCCTGCGTTTCGTGCGCCGTGCCTTCTCGGCCGTGGCTTCGACCGTCGGCGCGGGCATCTTCTTCAACCTCTGCACCGCCGACCAGTATATCTCGATCATCCTTTCGGGGCGCCTTTTCCGGGAACTTTATGCGGAGCGGGGACTCGAACCGCGGCTGTTGAGCCGCTCGGTCGAGGATTCGGCCACGGTCTGCTCCGTGCTGGTGCCGTGGAACTCGTGCGGCATGACGCAGGCCACCGTGCTGGGTGTTTCCACATTCGTCTACATGCCTTACTGTATTTTCAATATTGTCAGTCCCCTGATGTCGCTGATGGTGGCGGCCATCGGGTGGAAGATCAAAAGAGCCGCAGGCACTGCGGCGCATCCGCATTAAATTATGGGACATAAGATGGATACCGGACTTGTGATATTCGACCTCGACGGCACGCTGCTCAATACGATCGGCGACCTGGCTGTCGCATGCAATGCCGTGCTGGCCATGCGCGGCCTGCCGCAGCATACCTATGACGAATACTGCCATTTCGTGGGCAACGGCATCATGCGGCTCGTGGAGCGGGCGTTGCCCGAAGAGCTCCGCACGCCTTATACGGTCGCGGCCGTGCGCGCGGATTTCGTGAAATATTATACCGAGCATATCGACGTTTATACGAAACCCTACGAAGGAATTCCGGAACTGGTTGCGGAGATCGCGCGGCGAGGTATCCGTATCGCCGTGGCATCCAACAAGTTCCAGGCTGGAACGGAAAAACTGATCCGGTTGTTTTTCCCCGGTGTCGAATTCGCCGCGGTCTTCGGCCAGCGCGAGGGCGTGCCGCTCAAGCCCGACCCCGCGGTGGTGGGGGAGATACTTGCGCTTACGGGCGTGGCGAAGGAGCGGGTGCTCTATGTCGGCGACTCGGGCGTGGACATGCAGACAGCCGCGGCCGCCGGTGTTCGCTCGGTCGGGGTGACGTGGGGGTTTCGTGAGCGCACTGAGCTCGAGGAGGCCGGGGCGCGGCACATCGTCGACAATCCGGCCAAGATATTGGAGTTGTTATAGTCCGGGTGCCGCGGTTGTCCGGCAGTCCGGATCCTTTTGCGGATTCTTCTCAATTTATGCCGAATATGTGAATATTCCCAGAAAATTGCATGATTCCGGGAAAAAAGACATATATTTGTTCCCGAATAGTAACATATGGCGAAGAACAACAATACCGAGCGTGACCGGGATGTTACCGAACAGCGTATGCTGAAAGCGGTGGGCGAGATGATCCGCAGGGATGGTTTCGAGAAACTCGGGGTCAATGCCGTCGCGGCGCATTGCGGAGTCTCGAAAATACTTATCTACCGCTATTTCGGTTCGCTGGACGGACTGCTGGCCGCCTATATCCGGCAGCACGATTTCTGGATCAATTTTCCGCTCGACATTCCCGGCCGCGCGCATTTGCCCGAATTTCTGAAAAAGACGTTCCGCACGATGATCGGGCGTTTGCACGGCGACCCTACGCTTAGGCGCCTGTACCGCTGGGAGTTGTCCTCGAAGAACGAACTCGTGGCGGCGCTCCGCAGGCAGCGCGAGCAGGCCGGGCTGGAGTTGATCGCCCGGGTGTCGCGGAAAACCGGGCTGCCCGAGTCGGAGGTGGCCGTGCTGGCTACTTTCCTGACGGCTTCGGTGACCTACCTTGTGCTGTTGGAGGAATATTGCCCGGTTTACAACGGGATTCCGATCGGAGAGGCTGCCGGCTGGGAGCAGATCGTCCTCGGGATAGACCTGCTGATCGACAAGACTTTTAAGGAATGACCGGCCCGCGGCCCGGGAAAGAGTGTGTATTTTTTTTACAACAAATGTTACCAATAGGTAACAAAATGGAAACCAAAAACAATGAGAAAGATGGCAATGGCATGGATTTTACCGTTCGTATTGCTTGGTTCCTGCGATAAGAAGTTGGTCGAATACGAAAAGGGAAGCGTGGAAATTGTCGTGGAACGGGGCGGGTGCCGCCGTGCAGGACCAGAGGAATGTTATTGGTGGCCTTGTGGATGCGGTCCAGAGCCTCGAAGTCCAGACCCTTCCAGTTTGCCGGGTAGACACCATGGATGTTGCCGATGCCGGCAGCCAGGAAGTCGATGCCCAGAGCAGTGATCTTTGCGCACTCCTCGGGGTCTGCGATCTCGCCGGCACCCACAACGCCGTCCTCGACGCCGCCGATGGAACCGACCTCTGCCTCGATGCTCAGGCCCTTAGCGTGTGCCAGAGCAACCAGCTCCTTGGTCTTTTCCACATTCTCCTCGATGGAGTAGTGGCTGCCATCGAACATGATGGAAGAGAAGCCGGCCTCGATGCAGGCCTTGCAGCCCTCATAGGTGCCGTGATCCAGATGCAGGGCAACGGGAACGGTGATGCCCATGGAATCGACCATTGCGCTGACCATGGCAGCGACGGTCTTGAAACCGGTCATGTACTTGCCGGCACCCTCGGAAACACCCAGAATCACAGGGCTCTTCATTTCCTCGCAGGCGGTCAGAACGGACTTGGTCCACTCCAGATTGTTGATGTTGAACTGAGGCACACCGTAGTGGCCATCACGTGCTTTGATCAGCATTTCGGTTGCATTTACCAACATTATTCATTACCTCCACAAAATCATTGGGGTCTTGCTCGTTTCATATCCGCTTTGTGCACGGTTTAACGAACCTACAGAATTAGTATACCCCAAACAGCGGCCAAAATCAATCCAAACCGGTGTTTTTCCTGTAACAATGCGGGGATTCTGTTTCTGGCAGGGTGCAGGGGGTTACTGCCAGAAGCGCGTATATTCGATAGAATACAACAAATTTCCATATAATGTGCAACGAGCGGCCGAAAGACAGAAAGCTTGATGAAGGACGGATTTTCAACACAGATCCACATTCGTCAAAATGATATTGGGCAATTTGGCAAAAGCGGACAGGATGCAGTTCAAAAAATTGTCATATTTCCGACTTGTATTCTACAAATTGTACGCAGGAAATCAAAAAAGGTCGAACCAAAAAGTGGAAAACCTTGTGGAAAGTGTGGAATTCCACAGGCAAAACAGGCTTTAAAGCTGGACTTTTGAACTTTCTCCACAGGGTTTTCAACATGTGGAAAAATAATCGCTCTTCTACGGATTGTATACCGCGTTTTTGTGGAAAACTTTTTTCTCCGGCAAAACAGAGGGATATCTACCCAGCAGCCGGGTAAAGCTGATGCAGGGCGGCAGAACATTTCTGCAAAAAAGCGGAAACGGCCTCCGGCACCACGAACAGAAAAACTTTTGCAGGACGCGGATAAAAAACGGTAATTTGCTGGCAAACAAGGTCGGCTTATGCTATACTTCAAAATGAGTTATCATCTTCAGATCATACCGGTGCGCGGCCCAGAGTGCGGCGCGCCTTTTGGAGGGTGTGCACAGCACCTTCCGGTGATACAACGGAAGGAGAAAATCATCATGGAAGAAAAGAACCAGCCGCGCCGTCCGCGCCGCAGCCCGGAAGAGCCGCTGCAGAAGAACGAGAGCCTTGTTTATGGCAAAAATCCGGTGACCGAACTGCTGAAAAGCGGTTCCGGCGTGGACACCGTACTCATTGCTGAGGGCATGGCTCCGGCCGTGGCGGCTTACTATACCGCATTGGCAAAGGAAGCGGGTGCCACGGTGAAGCGGGTGCACCCCAACAAGCTGCGCCTGATGACCGGCACCGAGAGCCATCAGGGTGTGGCGGCATTTGCCAGCGAGATCGAATACGTGACGGTAGAAGACCTGATGGCAGCAGCCAAGGACAAGGGCGAGACACCTTTTCTGGTGCTGAGCGATGGCATTGAAGACCCGCACAATCTGGGTGCCGTGATGCGCAGTGCTCTGCTGTGCGGTGCGCATGGCATCGTGATCCCAAAGCGCGGCGGCGCATCGGTCACGCCTACCGTCATCAAGTCCAGCGCAGGTGCCGCAGAACGCCTGCCGGTGGCTCGTGTGGCCAACATCGGCGAGACCATCCGCCGCCTGAAGGAGCAGGGTGTGTTCGTCTACTGCGCCGATATGGACGGCGTGTCTCTGCGCAGGAACAACCTGACCGGCCCCATTGCACTGGTGCTGGGCAGCGAGGGCAGCGGTGTTTCGCAGCTGGTGAAAAAGCTGTGCGACGGCGTGGTGCGGCTGGATATGGCAGCACCGGGCACCGGTGTGGACAGCTACAACGTGTCGGTGGCTGCGGGCATTATTCTGTACGAGATCCAGTCCCAGCGCGCAGCACAGCAGGCATGATCCGGCATTCGGGCCGGAACCTCAATTTGAATTACAGGAGGGACAAGAATGCCGAAAGATAAAAATAATGGCCGGGAAATGACCCCGGATGAAAAGTTCCGCTCCTTTTTCAGCACCACGGCGGTGGATATCCCGGAGGAGATGACCCGGAGAGACGAAAACCAGCCGGAGGAAAAGCCGCAGAAACGGTTTGGCCTGTTTGGCCGTGGTAAGGAAAAGCAGGAGACTGACGAAGCTGCAGCAGAGCAGCCGCAGGAAATGCCAACCGGTGAGGTGCGGCTGGGTGAGGATGCGCAGCCGGAGCCGGAAGCGGATCTGGAACTGATGCTGAAGCCGGAGGCAGACCCGGAACAGGAACTGGCCCCGTGGCCTTTTCTGGAGAAGGAAGCAGAGGATGCACAGCCGGAAGCACCCGCCAAAAAGCCGGAGGAAAAATCTGCACCGCAAACGGCGGACCCCCCGGCGGCAGTGAAGCCGGAAACACCCCGGCAGAGCGCTGTCCCGGCGGCAAGACCCGCAGAGCAGCACAGCACGGCAAAGCCTCTCCGGCACCCCAAGAATGCGCCGGAGGTGCTGCTGCCGCAGGAAGAGCAGGAGCAGCAGGAGATGGCACAGCTCAAGGCGATGATCAACGGCCTGAGCGACCAGAAGCCGGAAAAGCCTGCACCGAGAGCCGAAGCAGCCCCGGCAGCAGAAACTGAACCGGCTGAAGGCAAAAAGAAACCGTCCGGTGCACCGCTGCCCGCGGCTGTGTTTGCAGCGGTAAAAGAGACGGCACCGGAGCTGCAGCCGGAACCTGTGCCGCAGCCGGAAAAGCAGCCGGTGGCCGATTTCTTTGGCAAGGCGCAGAGCGAGGACGCACCGCAGGCACCTTTGGCCCCGGCAGAGGAGCCTGCCGCAAAAGAGGACACCATGAGCCTGCCGCTGCTGCCGCTGGACGGTGAAGAGTCGCAGCAGGCACCGGAGAAGGCATCCGTTGCGCCACAGCCGGAACTGAAAGCTGAGGCGGAGGACGCGGTGTCTCCGGAGGAACATGCTGAAACGGAGCTGACCGAGCCGGAGGCCACGGCGGATAAGCTGCACCGCATGAGCGCAGAGCTGACGCTGCGCTGCGTGCTGGGCGGCATTCTGGCTGTGGTGCTGCTGCATTTTGGTTTGGTGTCGGATGGGCTGCTGCCCGCCATGGCGGCGCTGGACCCGGATGCTGCCCCGGCGGCATTCTATGGTGCAAACCTGCTGCTGCTGGCAGCAAGCCTGTGCGTGGGCTTCCCGGTGCTGCGCGACGGCCTGAACGGCCTGCGCGGACGGTCTTCTTCCGAGACGATGCCGGCGCTGGCCGCAGTGGCAGCGCTGGTGCAGGCGGTCACAGCCATGCTGAACGCAAATGTTTACCGCGGCACCACCGGCATCTCGCTGCTCAGCGGCATGGCCGCGCTGGGGCTGTTCCTTGCGCTGCTGGGCAGCCGGGTGATGCTGGCTGCTGTCAAGGGCGGCTATGAGCTGGTGACCAATGGTGTGGAGTTCGAGGGCGCCTACCGCGCCAAGGACAAAGACCTGCTGCGCGCCCTTGCACGGGATCTGGAACAGAAGGACCCCTGGGTGCTGCTGAGCCGCCCGATGAAGGAAGCTGACGGCTTTGTGGAGCAGAGCTTGAGCGAACGCGCAAGCGAGCGCCGTGCACGCAAAGTTTCGTACATCCTGCTGGGCGTTGCCCTGCTCAGCGGCGTGCTGTTCCTGCTGGCAGGTGCCGGCTGGAACAAAGCTGCGGCTGCCATGGCAGCTGTGCTGTGCATGGGCGCACCGCTTTCCTCTACCCTGATCGCGGGCGTTGCCTCGCTACGGCTGCAGCGTGCGGCTGCGGCTGTGGGCGCAGTCGTGCCCGGTTGGCAGGCCATTGAGCAGCTGGGCGGCATTGATACGCTGCAGATCGATGCAGACGACCTGTTCACCGCCGACAGCGCACAGCTGGAGGATATCCGCATCTTCAAGGGCGGCCGCATCGACCGCGCCATCCTGTACGCGGCCAGCGTGCTGAACGAGAGCCACGGCACCCTGAAGGGGCTGTTCCGCCAGATCGTTGAGGAACGCACAGACATCCTGTTCCCGGTCAAGGATCTGGAGCAGCACCATGGGCTGGGCTTTTCCGCCTGGTGCGATAACAACCGCATCCTCATTGGTACCCGCCGCTATCTGGAGCAGGAGGGCGTGCCACTGCCGGACGAGGAATACGAGATGCAGCACTCGAAGAACGGCGAGCTGCAAATTTTGTATCTGGCTGTGTCCGGCAACCTGCACGCTATGTTCGTGCTGAAATATGTGGGCGGGCGCAATGTGGCCCGCGGCCTTGCCGTGCTGCAAAAGGAGAACATCCGCCTGCTGGTCACATGCCAGGACCCCAGTCTGACTGCACACCACATTACCGAAGCATACCGCCTGCCGGAAGGCATGATCACCGTGCTGGATCAGGAGCAGTGCAACGCCATCAAGGCCGCACCGGAAGACCCGGAGGACACCTGCTGCATGATCCATCTCAAGGCGTTTGCCAGCCTGACCGGCGGCCTGCAGGCTGCGGATCAGGCCCAGAATGCCGAGAGCAGCGCCACCACGGTACAGATGGTCTCGGTGCTATTCTCCATTATCATTGCAGCGCTGCTCACCAGTGCAGGCAGCATCTGGGAGCTTTCGGTGGCAACGGTGCTGATGTATCAGGCAGCGTGGAGCGCCCTGAGCATTGCTGTGTGTGCACTGAAACAGCATAACTGAGAAAAATTCTCATAATAAATAGGAATTATTCTTGATTTCCATCAAATAATATGGTATACTCTGTTCAGAACCTGAGCCGCAGGCGAAAAAATTACCGCCGGGCTGAATGATAGAGCCGGGATCGGTCGATCCTGACAGAAGATCCGTTTTTGAAAGGAGAGCATCATGGAACTGAAGGGTACCAAAACCGAGAAAAATCTGATGGAAGCGTTTGCAGGCGAGAGCCAGGCACGCAACAAGTACACCTTCTTTGCCAGCATGGCAAAAAAAGAAGGCTACGAGCAGCTGGCCGCGATCTTTGAGGAGACCGCCGGCAATGAGAAGGAGCACGCAAAGATCTGGTTCAAGCTGCTGTGCGGCGGCGCGATCCCCGATACCCTGACTTGTCTGGACATGGCAGCAGGCGGTGAGCACGATGAGTGGACCGAGATGTACCCCCGCATGGCCAAGGAGGCCAAAGAAGAGGGCTTCCCTCAGATCGCAGCACTGTTCACCATGGTGGCACAGATCGAGAAGGAGCACGAGGAGCGCTACCGTGCGCTGGCCGAAAACCTGAAAAACAACAAGGTCTTTGCCCGCGAGGAGCAGCAGGTATGGCAGTGCCGGAACTGCGGCTACACCTATATCGGCAAGTCCGCACCGCTCAAGTGCCCGGTGTGCGCACATCCGCAGAGCTACTTTGAGCTGAAAAAGATCAACTACTAAGCTGAAAATTCAAAAGCAGAACAGCGCCGCCGCATCCGGTTTGCCGGGTGCGGCGGCGTTTTGTACAAAATTGAAAAGCGGATTTTATTATTCTCCACAAAATAAGGCTCAGCTGCCCGGCAGAATGGGCAAAAAACTTGACCCGGTTTTGCACTGCGTGTAAAATAATACGGAGACAGGAATATTTAAAGGATCTTGCAGCAAAGCAGGCGGGGAGGGCAAAGCCCATGAAGCAGGGGTTCAAAGCGTGTGTTTGTGCAGTGGTGCTGTGCGCAGAACTGTTTGCAGCCGGGGCCTTGTCGGCCTATGCTGCGCAGGAGCAGCCGCTGCCGGACAGCGGCATGACATTGGACACTGCCGAACTGACGCTGGATATCACCGAAGGAGACCCGGCCCCGGTGGCCTACCTGAATGTGCAGGCACCCAACGACTACTTCTTTCTGATCTGGACTTCCAGTGATCCGGCAGTGGCATCGGTGGACGGCACTGGCAAGGTGACCGGCCATGCCGAGGGCACTGCGGCCGTCACGGCCCGCAATGAGCGCGGCGAAAAGACCACCTGTACCATCACGGTGCGCAAAAGCACAGCCAGCCGCCTGGTGCTGAACACCAGCGATCTGATGCTTACCATTACAGAGCAGGAGCCTGCCCCGACGAAACAGCTGAAGCTGGAACAGAACAAAGGCGGGTTTACCTATGTGCGGCAGTGGGTCAGCAGCAACCCGGCGGTGGCATCGGTAAGCACAAACGGTAGCGTAAAGGCGCAGGGGTCCGGCAAGGCCGTCATCAGCGCACTGACCACAGCCGGGCAGGTGCTGCGCTGCACGGTAACGGTCACATCGGAGATCGGACGGGTGCAGATGAGCAAAAACGCCATGCTGCTGCAGGCAGTGGGAGCCAGTCAGAAGCTGACCGCGCAGGCTGCAGGCACCAAAAACGGAACGATGACATGGATCAGCAGCAATCCGGGCGTGGCAACTGTGAGTGCGGATGGCATGGTAACGGCGGTGGGTGACGGTGAAACGATGATCCTTGCCGTTACACCGGAGGGTCGTGCCGATGCCTGCTATGTGGCCGTGGGAGCGGCGGCGTGGCGGTTCCGCTCGGAGGACGAGCTTGCCGAAACGCTGACCCTGACCGGCCAGCTGCCCTATTCGGATGGAAAATAAAAAGAAAAATGGGAGCGTTCTGTGCAGCAGGATGCTCCCATTTTTTCAAAACCCGCTGGGCAGAAAGATCATCGTTCCCCGGGCAGACCACGCCATCCGCTGGGCCATGCAGCCGGGCGCACCGGCCAGCAGAAACAGGGCCAGTGCGGCGAGCAGAAGCACCCATCCAAGGCCGCTGTGCGGCCTGCCGGAAAAAGGATCCCCTTTTTTGCGTCTCATCCCGCTGCCCCCTTTTTGCTGTGCTGGCCCATGCTATGCGCGGCCAGCAGTGATTGTGCAACGTGCTGGGCTGTGGTACAATAAAATATCGAAATCTACTGTGTAGGGAGAACGATTTTATGCTGACCATTACACTGCTGGGCACTGCGGCTACCATGCCACTGCCGGACCGGGCACTCTCGGCGGCGTTTGCTGCCTGCGGCGGCCACGGCCTGCTGTGGGACTGCGGCGAGGGCACGCAGGCGGCAGCGCGCCGTGCAGGCGTGAACCTGATGCGGGCAGATGCCATCTGCCTGACCCACTACCATGGCGACCACATCTTTGGTCTGCCGGGCCTTTTGCAGACTCTGGGGGCGCAGGGCCGCACAAGGCCGCTTGCGCTGCTGGGTCCGGAGGGCCTGCCGGATATCTGGGCGGCGGTGCGGGCACTGACCGGCCCGCTGCCCTATCCGGTGAAGCCGCAGGTGCTTATGCCGGGCCAGCCGCTGGCGCTGGATGCGCTGAGCGAGGGCTGGCCTGCCGGTGCGCGGCTGGTGCCGTTTGCCACAAAGCACCGGGTAAAAAGCCTTGGCTACCGGCTGGAGCTGCCCCGTGCAGGCAAATTCTCGCCGGAGCAGGCCCGGGCGCTGGGGGTGCCGGTGCAGCAATGGAAGCTGCTGCAGAAAGGGCAGAGCGTTGCCGTGGAGGGCAGAACGGTGCAGCCTGCGCAGGTGCTGGGCGCCCCGCGCAAGGGGTTGAGCGTGGTATTTTCCGGCGATACGGCCCCCTGCCCGTATTATTTGCAGGCGGCGCATGACGCAGACCTGCTGATATGCGATGCCACCTATGCCCTTCCGGAGCAGGAAGACCAGGCCCGTCAGTGGGGGCACAGCACCTTTGGGCAGAGCGCGACCCTTGCCGCGCAGGCGAGAGCAAAGCGGCTTTGGCTGACCCATTATTCCCCCATGATCACCGACCCGGAGGAGTATGCCGCGCAGGCACAGAGTATCTTCCCGGCGGCGGAGTGCGGCTTTGACGGCAAAAGCATCACCCTGCAGTACGAGGAGGCACAGCCATGACAATCCGGATGGACGAGGGTGCGGCAGAGCTGCTGGACACCCTGCACAGGGCGGGCTATGCAGCCTACGTGGTGGGCGGCTGCGTGCGGGACAGTCTGCTGGGCCTTACACCGCACGACTGGGACCTGTGCACCAGTGCTCTGCCGCAGCAGGTGATGGAGCTGTTCGGCGCGCAGCGGTGCATCCCCACCGGCCTGCAGCACGGCACGGTAACGGTGAAGCAGAGCGGTGCCCTTTACGAGATCACCACCTTCCGTACAGAAGGCACCTACACAGATGGCCGCCACCCGGACGAGGTGCATTTTGTGCCGGATGTGCGGGAGGACCTGGCCCGGCGGGATTTTACCATCAACGCCATGGCCTACAATGAAAAAGAGGGCCTTGTGGACCCCTTTGGCGGGCAGGCCGACCTGCAAAGCGGCATCGTACGGGCGGTGGGTGTGCCCCGCCAGCGGTTCACCGAGGACGCGCTGCGCATCCTGCGGCTGTACCGCTTCGCAGCCCGGTTTGGCTTTGCCATCGACCCGCCCACGGCGCAGGCGGCACAGGAGCTGTGTGCCCATCTGGACTGCGTATCGGTGGAGCGCATCGAGGAAGAGCTTGCAAAACTGCTGAGCGCACCCGCCCCTGCGGCATATCTTGACAAAAAAATACTGCTTGTTATTCTGCCGGAGCTTTCATCGGAGGCACTGGCGGCGGCAAAGCCGGTGGTGGATGCCTGCCCGGCGGGGGAGCAGGCTCTGCCCGTCCGTCTGGCGGCGCTGCTGCTGAGCCTTGGCGAGGACGGCACCCGCCGCACCCTCAAGCGCCTGCGCTGCTCCAATGCCTGTATTGAGGAAACGGCGGTGCTGGTGCGGGAAGCCAGAAGGCGTGACGGTAGCTTTCTCTTCGGACACGAGTACGGGTTGCGGCACCCAGCGGATGCTTCGTGCTTTGAGCAGCACTCGCATCCTGCTGGCCGTTGCCCCAACAGCAACTCCTTGTTTCCGCCGCAGGCGGCAGTCGTTGCCGTTGCAGGCCATTCCATCGCCCGCCCTATTGCCTTCGGCAACAGGGTCTCACCCCAGCGGACGGTCCTCAGAGAAACTACCGTCACACCCGACTTTACTATCTACGCCCGCCGACTACTGGGCAAATATAACTTGTGTACCGTGCAGCGTTTGGCAGCACTGGGCACAGCCCTGCAGCCGGAACACGCGGCTGATTTTGCTGCACTTTCCGAATTGGCCGAACGATTGGATGCGGACGGCGTGTGCTGCCGCGTCAGCCAGCTGGCTGTGAATGGCCGCGACCTGATGGCGGCAGGCGTCCCGGCGGGGCCGGGCATCCGCAAAGTGCTGGAAGCGCTGCTGGACGGTGTGATCCGGGAAGAATATCCCAACGAGCGGCAAGCCCTGCTGGCCGCAGTGCAGCAGCTCGCTGCGTCTTGACAAGCTCTTTTTTCAGAGTTACTATTATACTACTGTTTTAGTGTGTTGAATGCACCAAAGGAGAACTTATGACCACACAGACCCCTGATTCAAAGCCGCGTGCCCTCATTGCCATGAGCGGCGGCGTGGACAGCTCGGTGGCGGCATGGCTCATGCAGCAGGCAGGCTATGACTGCACCGGCATCACCATGCGGCTCACCCGCAACGAAACGCTGGGACAGTCCGGCTTTCACACCTGCTGCTCGGAAAAGGACATCGAGGACGCGGCAGAGGTGGCGTTTGCCATGGATATCCCGTACGAGGTGTTGGATTTCACGGCCGACTTCCGGGAACAGATCATTGAAAAATTCGTCCGCGTGTATGAGGCGGGCGGCACGCCGAACCCCTGCATCGACTGCAATAAATATATGAAGTTCCGCCATCTGCTGGACTGGGCCCGGGCGCACGGCATGGAGTATGTGGTCACGGGCCACTATGCCCGGGTGGAGCAGGACGAGGCCACCGGCCGTTTCCTGCTCAAAAAGGGGCTGGACGAGGGCAAGGACCAGAGCTACGTGCTCTACAACCTCACTCAGGAGCAGCTGGCGCATATCCGTCTGCCGCTGGGCGGCCTGCACAAGACTGAGGTGCGCGAGATCGCGGAGCAGCACAAATTTGTCAATGCCCGCAAGCACGACAGTCAGGACATCTGCTTCGTGCCGGATGGCGACTATGCCCGCTTTATGGAGGACTTCACCGGCAAACACTACCCGGCAGGTGATTTTCTGGATGAGAGCGGCAGGGTGGTGGGCACCCACAACGGCGCGGTGCGGTACACCATCGGCCAGCGCAAGGGGCTGGGCCTTGCCATGGGGGCACCTGTGTACGTCTGCGGCAAGGACATGCAGGCAAACACCGTCACGGTAGGGCCGGAGGAGATGCTGTTCGACCGCATCGTGTATGCGGACGAGGCGAACTGGATCGCCATTCCGGAGCTGACCGGGCCGCTGCGGGTCACAGCCCGCACCCGGTACCATCAGGTGGAGCAGGCCGCCACCGTCTACCCGGCGGAGTGCGGCTTCCGGCTGGAATTTGACCAGCCCCAGCGCGCCCCTACGCCCGGTCAGGCCGTGGTGCTGTATCAGGGCGACACCGTGCTGGGCGGCGGCACCATTACGAGAGTGGAAAAGTAACAAGGAGAACAAAATGCAAAATCAGTATTCCCGCACGCAGTTGCTGCTGGGCGCGGAAGCTATGGAAAAACTGCACAATTCCCGCGTGGCGGTGTTCGGCATCGGCGGCGTGGGCGGCTACACGGTGGAGGCACTGGCCCGCAGCGGTGCCAAATTTTTTAACCTGAATATCTATTTTTGATAAAAAGTTTTTTTGTTTTGGTGCTGGAACTCTAAAAGTATATCCAAATCCTGTATTATTAGATATAATTTTTTTTCTAGAACGATAAGTGTCATCGTCAAGACAGCTATAAATTTCTTTATTACCTGGATGTTCTGAAATAATTTCACCAAAAGAATATGTACCATTTATAAGATTGCCCTTAGACTTATATATTTCACATTTATCTTTATATATATTAAAACCAGAGGCAGGAGTAAAATGTAATGTTCTAAAGTCAGGTTCTTTACGATCTATAGTAACTACTGTAGTACTATCATCATCTAAATTTTTTAACAAAATCTTGTCTTCTACATCAAATTTATCATATAAATCGTCTTTAACTATTATACTGTACTGATCAGATGAGTTTTCTATAGATTTAGCTACTGCACCATATATATGTTCTGGACAAGATGTTTTAAAAGAATCATAATATCCAGCATAAGTATTATATTTAGTAACTATGCCAGATTTTGCTAATTCATCTCTTAATTGATACAATTCGTCTCTTAATTCTTTTATTTCATTATTATACGTAGACTTAATTCTAGTATTATCTTCAATAATTCCATTGCCTTCTGTTACTGTTAAAAAATATGTATCTGGATGATCATTTAAATTTAAAGCATTACGAACTGTTGTTCTATCATCTTTATCAACAGCAACAGCAATTTGTTCTGCATCTACTCCTGCAACTTGTTCTACATCTGTAGCTTTATCGTTTTTTGTTACAAAATTTTTAGCTATATTTAGATACTCTGCTATACTATCCATATCTAATAGAGAAGTACCTACTTTTGTTAAATCGCTCATTCGTTAATTCCTTTCTTTTATCTCCAATCAAATAAAATATTACGTGTTTTCTTTTCATACGGTTTTCCATGTTTATTTTCGTATTCTAATTTTTTATCAGGATTACCTTCAAAATATGTATATAAAGGATCATTTATAATTCTATCTATAACATCAATGTTAGTTATTTCTGTTTTGTTATTAGTAGGATCTTCTATATCACGTCTTACGCCTAAACTTATAACACCACGATTTTTATCTACTTCATAACCAAAACTTCTTCTTAATCCAACAAATAATCCATCAATAAATATCATAATTTCATCATTAGGTTCTAATATTTCTATTGGTAATTCATATTTTGAAATAGAAATATCAGAAATAGTATCTGCGTCTAATTTAATAAAGTTTTCTCTTCTATCAACATCTTGTTTTACTTCTATTAATATCTTATCCGCCATACTATGTTTAACTTGGACAACTTGTCCATGTTCATTTAAAACAGATTCTATTGGATAATTGTTAGGATTTCCTATTAACATATCATTTTTATCATTTACTAAGAAAGTATAGTTATCCAATATAGTAAATGCATCTTGTGGTTGTCTTATTCCATTAATATAGAATAAAACTCTTCCAGGATATAATGGTTTTGTAGTTTTATATACGTTTATTGTGTTTGGAACTACATTCTTTTCGGATAAAATTTCTCTTGTTGCTACAGTTGTAACTCCTTTTTCTGGACGTTCAATTACATAAGTAACTACTCCAGTAACAGGTTTTGGTAACTCAAATCCAGTTCCATCTAAAAATTCTATTACATCATACTGACGAATACCATTAACCCAAACAGAAAGTGATCCAATATTTGGTATATAAGAATCTTTTATGTTAAATACTTTTTGATTTTCTACATATGGAGTATCATCTATATTAGAAATAGATGGTAAGTTTCTAATTACTAAAGTTTCTCCTATAGCATTTGCGTAGTTAAAGGCAAATGTACGTATATCATCATCTTTAGATATAGGAACATTAAATTTAACAGATCTAACAGTATTTTCATAACTATAAGAAAAAGTTTGTACTTCTTTTATTTCTTTAGTATTTAATGGTAACCATGCATCTGTTGGATCATCATAATAACAATATTCTATTCTATTGCCATTTATATCTAAGAAACATTTTATTTCATTTTGTAAAGCTTGTGGTTTTATTTGTTCTTTAGAATATATTGTATCTATTATTGTTGCATTATTAATTAAATGACCATTAATATAAACTAAGGATTCACTTAAATGACCTACAGGAAGTGCTGGAGTTAATTTAGATTCATCATAGAAATAATTATATTTATCTCTTAATAAAATATAATCTTGTCCAATTGATAATCCATCTACATTAATAAAACCTTCTGCATAATTTATATTTAAATCTTCTTTTTTTATTAAAAGACCATCTATGTATAATATTAATCCATCTCCTTCATCTACTTTTGTATTATCAAAAGTAATAATAGGAGTTCCATATGCATCTGTTTTATTTACATATCCAGTATCTAAATTCATGTCATAATTATTTATAGGATCAAATAGCTCTACTATGGCCCATGTCATGTTTATTAGACCATTTTTAACATAAATATAGTTGCCATCTATTTCTACATCATTAAGTTGAGGATGTATTGCTTCTCCATTTAAATATATTAAAGGTTTTTTGTAAGGAGTTAAAACCTTTATGATTGCTCTATTTTGTATATCAACTTTTCTTACAAATCCATACTCTCGTTTGATAGCATGAATCATAGAAACATCGTCTATATTATCAGTATTTTCATTTATAGTTATAGTTTTTGATATATTATCTTCTGTAAAACTTGTTTCTTCTAAATTAAATCCATCTGTAAATACAGTAATTGGACCAGCATAATCTTGAATATAATATGAACTAGTTTCATCATTATTAGATACTTTATTCAATGTACCTGTGGATTTAAACCAACTGAACTCATATGATATAGCTAATACATAATCATAATTTTGAGATTGTTGATAGCTTAATATTATACCATCACTCATTTTTATGTATCCGCCATCATCTTTTTCATATTCTGGAAGTAGTAAATCTCCATAAATACTATCGCCATGAAAACCATAAAATTCTGTTTGATATGCTGTAGTATAAATTTTAGAACTTTCTTTATCTATTTTAAATAAACGTTTTTTTATCTTAGTTAATTTCCCTGGATTAATATGTATTAATGAAGGTTTTTTTATGTTTAACGTCTGACTAGGATATGATATACATATTTTTGTTATTTCTTTATATGAAAAATCTAATGATTCATTTAAAAATATTCTATCTACATCTATATTTGGTACTAATATTTTTGTATCTCCATATAGATATAATCTACAAGGATCTATCTCTTCCATAGCTGGCATTACATCTGGAGTCCAACCAGTTTCCATATACTTACTATTATTATCGTAATCTATTTTTCCTTGTAAATATTGGTCTAATAATGCATCTGCTTTAGCTGCTGTTAAATCGCTATAATTTGGAACTCCTGAATAATAACCATCTTTACTCCAACAAGATACATCTACTCCTCTATATCTTAAGTATAAATCGTTATCTTCTGAATTAAAATTAAAACTCCAATTTCCAATAGAAACATCATTTACTATTTCATTATCATTATTAACTTTTGTTGATAAATTATTAGCTATTATGTATGCTTCTATTAAATTTTTATCAACTACCCACTCTGCCACTAATATATCATTAAATGTTATAATTAAGTTATCTAAACTATCGCTAAAAATTTTCCATTCATTTAATGTGATACAATCTCCAAGTGGTTCAATAATTACAAGCTGTTCATTGTCTATTTGCGATGATAATTTTTTATTAAATTGATTTATGATTCTATTTTCGTATTTAATAATTAAATTACTATCTATATCGCTAAATATTTTCCATTTATTTATTCGTAAAATAGTACGTCCTACTTCATCAAGATATTCTTCATCTATATCTTCAGATATATCATCATTAGATATAATATCTTCTCTAGTTAACAATGGACTTACTAATAAAAAATTTTCAAATATAGATAAATTAAATTGAGAACCATCTTGCTCTAACGCTTTAACTGGTTTCCATTCGGATCCGTTAAAGTACATTAATACATCATTATATAACCATAATTGTCCTAATACAGGATTACTTGGCGGTAAAATATTTGTAATTTGATCTACTATTTGAAATTTTTTCTGGAAAATAATATTCCATGTATTTGTAGCTTTATTATAGCTTTTTAATTCATTTTTACTTCTATCTAACCATAAGGAACCGTCTAATTTAGCTTCAGGAACAGAATGCTTATCTTCTGGAACGTCCAATAAATGTTTAGTTGATTCATACATTTTATGTAGTTCCTCATTAAAAATCTGTTCACTTTGCCTTCCGACATTAAATTTTCTGTCGTAAGGAAGCATATGCCACACCTCCATTTTTATTATCTATATTTTTATTACCAATAAAAACTTCTTTATATTATTTATAAAAAAAATAAAACCGCTAAAAAGCGGTTAATTCTTTCTGTATACTATATGGTGCCATTTGTTGCCATGTTTTTATGTTGTTGCCTACTTGTTGCCATACTATATAAATAATACGATAAAATATAAATATAATAAACGCTTATATCAATTAATAAGTTTATCTATCATCATTTTACGCATATAATATTATGAAATATGAACCCTACAAAAATTAGATCTTTTCGTCAACAAAAAAAATTAACTCAAGAGCAATTAGCTTTA
>OLQW01000426.1_pt1 | contig 24998 bp, 16 predicted proteins | sample 1672901 | NCBI WGS metagenome assembly OLQW01 (sample SAMEA3136735, study PRJEB25190) | human gut metagenome | reverse complement strand
GAATAATATTGGTTATGCCCATACAGTTGTTGTTCCTTTTACCACAGATGAAACTATTTTATGCCGTGCAGAGGCCTATGTATTGAGTTCGCAGCACAATTACGAAAAAGCCTTGGAGGATATCAATAATTGGATTGTGTATCATAGTGTAATCAGTGAGGATGAAGGTGCTGACTTAACTCTTGAAGCCCTGAACAGTTTTTATGATGCTCTTCCATATGAACCGGCTTTAGTAAATACTGTTGCTGACAGAAGTTTGAAGAAGAAATTAAATCCTGAAGGTTTTACAGTCAATGCTGGAACAGAGGAGAATCTCATCCAGTTAATACTTCAATTGCGTCGTTTGGAGGGGCTGCAGGAAGGGCTTCGATGGTATGATTTGAAGAGATATGGAATTGAATTCTCTCATAATCGTGCTGGAAATGTTCCCATTGTTCTGACTAAAGATGATCCAAGACGCGCTATTCAGTTGCCGCCGGATGTGATTAATGCCGGAATGAAAGCTAATCCTAGAAACTAGTAAAAAATAGAAAGTATGAAATATATAAAATACATTGCGTTAGCAGCCTTCTTCGCGTGTGGAGTGTGCTCCTGTAGTGAAGACAGTTTAGATACTGTTAGAATTATGCCCACGAAACGCAGAAACGCTCCTGCAAGGACGCAGGAGCGAGGAGAACCGCGCCATGAACGGCGCGTTTTGACGGTTTCGTCAAGCATAGAAACCCTAAAAAACATAATTCATACAGTATCTTAACTGTGAAGCGTAGCCTGCAGGAGAGTACGTGTGCGACACCCGGTGCCCGGGGCGCGCGTACCGAACCTCAGTCAAAAAAATATATTATAATATTATATTACGTAAAACCAGCTCGAATCCGTCTCCATCTCGCTGGCCACAAGCTCCTTTCGCTCTCCTGTTCTGATGGAAAGCTCCTGGTTTTTGATGCTCACACGAGCCCCCGGCTCGATAGATGAGGTAATAAATGCATTACTTCCGATGACAGCCCCTCTACCGATAACAGTCTCACCACCAAGTATAGAAGCTCCAGCATAGATGATGACATTATCCTCAATAGTAGGATGTCTCTTCACGCCCTTTAGCTTCTGACCACCTCTGGTAGAGAGTGCTCCGATAGTCACGCCCTGATATACCTTGACATTGTCACCGATAATAGTGGTCTCACCGACCACGATGCCTGTTCCGTGGTCTATAAAGAAATTCTTGCCAATAGTGGCACCCGGATGGATATCAATACCGGTCTTGCTGTGTGCGTACTCTGTCATCATACGCGGGATGAGCGGTACTCCAAGCAGATGCAGCTCGTGGGCTATACGGTTTGTAGTGATGGCAAGAAGTCCCGGATAGCAAAGGATAATCTCATTGTAATTGTAGGCTGCAGGGTCTCCGTCAAAAAACGCAGCCACATCAGTCTCCACCAAAGCCCTGATTTTTGGAATCCTTTTAAAGAAATCATTGCTGATTTTCTCAGACATATTGACAAGCTCGTGATGAGACAAGCTCCTGTATTTAGGATTCTGCGGCAGGGCAAGCACCACCTGCTTGCGCAGATTGTACATGATATCCTCCAAAAGAACAGCAATCTGGCTGTCCAGGTTGTAATATCTGAAGCTCGTGCCCTTGAAATAGCCCGGATACATTATCTTAATAAGCTTTGAGAGCAGATCACAAACAGCCTCCTTGTCAGGCTGTGAAAATAGTGCCTGCTGATTTATGATTTTGTCATCATGATAATCGTCAAGTATCTGTGATACAAGCCCTTCTATCATTTCTTTATTATTATCCATATATTCGAAGCCTCCGAATTTACTATTTATAATATTTTTTTGCCTCCATACGCTCCTCCCATGTGCGGTTTATTATACCGCCTATGAAAAGCACATACATACAGCCATATAACCATACCATTATAAGCGCAATAGTGGTCATTGTGCCATAAAATGAAGAATAATTATTGTATTTATCCACGTACACAGAAAAGATTCCCGAAAAAATCATCCATGCAGCCGCCGCAAATACCGCTCCCAGCAGCTGGTACTTTGCCCTCTGCTTCTTGTTTGGCAGAAACACATAAATCACCCAGAAAAATAAAATAAGCACCGGCAGGCAGATTACCAGACGATAATCGACCACACTGCCTATTATACTTCCAATTATATGATGAACATTCGAAAAATACATCTTCCTGAGCATATTTCCAAACACCATGATACCCAGTAAAAAAATGAGCGCCAGTGCAAAAACGATACTGTAAAGCACCGAATATATGCGCCGCAAAATAAAATTTCTGTTTTCCTTCACATGGTACATATCATCAAGTCCAAGCTGAAACGAAATAAAAGCCTTTGAGCTTAAGTACACGGCTGTAATCATCGTGATAGAAAGCCTGCCTGTGCCGCTTGCATACACCTCACTGGCCAGATCCTTCATGATGTCACCAAACGACTCCGGAATAAACGAGCTCGCCCACATCAAAAAATCAGCCTCTGTAAGCGGTGTCCAGCTCAGCAGCGAAAAGAAAAACAATAAAAACGGGAAAAACGACAGCATCAAAAAGAAGGCTGCCTGCCCTGCGTATGCAGAAATAGAGCTCTCTGAAAAATTGGTCACAAAATCAAAGGCTGTCACAATGATATCCCATCTTCTGCTGTATTTCCTCGCACTTTTTCCTTCGATGTTAGATTCTTTACAATCACCACCTACGGCCTTACGTTTCTCCGTTTTGATTTCCGGTGTTTTACTACCTAAATCCGTTCTACTTTGCTTTGTCATCTGCCTTCTTCTGGAATTTCTCCTCAAATACTATAAAACGCTCATGAGTACCCTCACCAATGAGTCCTGCCTCATCAAAAGCCTTTACAGAAAAAGTGAGCGCTCTACCATCCACCTTTACAAGCTCCGACTCACAAGTCACCTTCATGCCAACCGGTGTAGCCGAAACATGCTTAATATCAAGCGCAGTACCAACAGTACCACTTCCCTCCTCAAGCTCAGGCGCAACACTCTCAAAAGCTGTATTTTCCATCAGCGCAATCATAGCCGGAGTAGCAAACACATCCATCGTACCGCTTCCCATAGCCTTCGCTGTCTTATCCAAAGTCACTGTAATCTCTTTCTTACCTTTAATACCTGTCTGTAACATATCAGTCTCCTTATATCTATATTATAAAATAAATCCTAGCATTTTTACGCCACAATGTCCAGTGAAAAATAAGTTTATAAACTTTTCACAATTCCAAAAATACCCAATTCATGCGGTTTTCTGTCGTTTTGTTAGCACTCACTATTTTTGAGTGCTAATTTTCTATTGACTTTTCCGATAATGCGAACTATTATTTTATTATGCTTATAAAACAAGCTGATTTACTGCAAATATTAAATGACCTACACTCGCGGAAATAAGCTAAATTTGCGGGTAGCAGACAGTTGTTCCGAAGATAAAATATGAACTGCCATAGGGTTCCATTACCGGACAAAGCGGCGCAACCAAAATCATGCCACAAACTATCCATACAAAATCCTGTGGCTGACTTCATATTTTCTCTGAGGAATTATTGGCTGCTACACCGCAACTTCACAGCTCATAACCGCGGCGTAAATGTAAAATAAAAAACAAGGAGTGTGTAAAAATGACAGAAAAACACGGCAATCTTTCAATTGACAGCGACAACCTGTTCCCTATTATAAAGAAATGGTTATATTCAGACCACGATATCTTCTATCGTGAGCTCATCTCAAACGGCTGCGATGCCATCACTAAGCTCAAAAAGCTCGACATGATGGGTGAATATTCCCTTCCTGCAGACTATAAGGGCAAGATTCAGGTGCTCGTAAACCCTGACGAAAAAACAATAAAGATTATAGATAACGGTCTTGGTATGACAGCTGATGAGGTTGAGGAATACATAAGCCGTATCGCTTTTTCAGGTGCTACCGACTTCATCGAGAAATACAAGGACAAGTCAAATGATGACCAGATTATCGGTCATTTCGGTCTCGGCTTCTACTCAGCATTCATGGTAGCTGACGAGGTAACAATTGATACTCTCTCTTATAAAGAAGGCTCTACACCTGTACACTGGTCATGTGACGGTGGCACAGAGTACAACATGGAGGATGGCGACATGGACGACGTCGGAACAGAGATTACTCTCTACTTAAACGACGACTGTCTTGAGTTCGCAAACGAGTACCGCGCACGTGAGGTTATCGAGAAGTACTGTTCTTTCATGCCTACTGAGATTTACCTTGCAAAAGAAAATGCTCCTGAAGAGTACGAGACAATAGACAAGGCCGACAAGCGTGATACTGACACTGTCATCGAGGAAATCCATGAGGACGCCAAGTACGAGGAAAAAGAAAATGACAAGGGCGAGAAGGAGCAGGTAGAGGTATCTCCTGCAAAGGATCAGCTTAAAATCGTTAAGCGCCCTGTTCCGCTCAATGATACAACCCCACTTTGGACCAAGAACCCGAATGAGTGTACCGACGAGGAATACAAGGAGTTTTACAGAAAGGTATTCTTAGACTACAAGGAGCCTCTTTTCTGGATTCACCTGAATATGGACTATCCTTTCAACTTAAAGGGTATCCTCTACTTCCCTAAGATCAACACAGAGTACGACTCAATTGAGGGAACTATCAAGCTTTACAACAACCAGGTATTTATCGCAGACAATATCAAGGAGGTCATTCCTGAGTTTTTGATGCTCCTTAAGGGTGTTATAGATTGTCCTGATTTACCGCTTAACGTATCACGTTCTGCTCTCCAGAATGATGGCTTCGTAAAGAAGATTTCTGAGTACATCACCAAAAAAGTAGCTGACAAGCTCATCGGTATGTGCAAGACAGATAAGGAAGCCTATGAGAAATACTGGGATGACATCAGCCCATTCATCAAGTTTGGCTGCTTAAAGGACGAGAAGTTCTGCGACAAGATAAACGACTATATTCTTTTCAAGGATATCAATGACAAGTATCAGACTCTTCCGGAGCTGCTCGCACCTGTTGCGGATGATGGAAAAACAGATGCAGAAAGTGCTGATGCTTCTGATGATACAAAAAAAGCTGAAAATACTGATGCAAATGCAGACAGCTCAGCCAACACTGATGAAAACAAGGAACCTGAGAAAAATACAGTTTACTATGTCACAGATGTAGTACAGCAGGGTCAGTATATCAAGCTGTTCAAGGAGCAGGGCATGAACGCTGTTATTCTTGACCACAATATCGATACCTCATTCATCACACAGCTTGAGCAGAGAAATGACCACTACAAGTTCATGAGAATAGATGCAGACCTCACAGAGTCTCTCAAGGATGAATCCGGTGCAGACCTCACTGAGGCAACCACTACTCTCTCAGAGGTATTCAAAAAGGCTTTGAACAATGACAAGCTCACTGTAAAGGTAGAAAACCTTAAGAACGCAGATGTAGCATCTGTGCTCACACTCTCAGAGCAGGGCAGACGTATGCAGGATATGATGAAGATGTACGCAGCCGGAGGCATGGGTGGAATGGATCCAAGCATGTTTGCTGCTGACCAGACACTCACATTAAATGCCAACAACGAGCTTGTGAAGTACATCTTAGACAATAAGGATTCTGAGCACGTTCCAATGTTTGCTGAGCAGCTTTACGACCTTGCAATGCTTTCTAACCAGCCGCTTTCAGTTGACCAGATGACTAAATTTGTAAAGAGAAGTAATGATATCATGCTTCTTCTCACAAAGTAATCCAACAAAGTAATTTTACTGTTAACATCACATAAAAAAGCTGTACACTATGCAGGTTTCATAGACCTGCATGTGTACAGCTTTTTATTAATTACCGGCTCTCTTAAACAAAAAGTTCACAAACACAGCCGATACCACTCCAAGCACTGCTCCTGCCAGGACATCCGTTGGGAAATGCATGAAGTTGTACATACGCGAAAACGCTATAAGTACCGCAAGTACAATCGCCGGTATTCCCATTCTTTTGTCTATAAACATAAGTGTCACTGCCGCTGTTATGCCATTTAACGTGTGTCCCGAAGGAAATGATGAGTCAAACGGTATCTTTACAATAAGACTGACAGTCTCATCTATCTGACATGGTCTCAATCTGTCGACCATATTTTTTATTATCAGATTGCCCACTATAAAGCTCAAAAGCTCTGCCGAAAGCATCTGCATGCCTCCACGGCGGTATTTTTTTGAAACACAAAGCACTACACCTATCACAATCCACAATACGCCTGCATTTCCGAGGGTGGATAAAAACGCCATTACCTTGTCTAAAAATGGTGTTCTGATGCTCTGAATTGCATATAGGATGTCAAATTCCCAGTCCATATTATATGCTCCTGTCTATTATTAATTATTATCTGCCTGTTCAATTGTCGGCCTGAAAGTATTTATTGTACACAGTAAAAAAGGAGCTTGTTTTCACATCCTTTTCATCCTTTATACTGATTGAATCCCACAGGTCATTGTTTAAACTAAAGCCTGCTTTTTTTACAAAGTGCTCGTAGTCATCATTAAACTGCTCCTGTTGTCTCTTTTGCAGTATAGTGACCTTGTTCTGCTCTGTTTTTTCCCGGTCCAGCTTGGATATACACTTGATGAAATAGTAGCCGTCATCTGTGCTTATCATATCAGATGTCTCTCCATCGCCAAGCTCAAATGCTACAGCCTCAACCTCCTGTGGCAGAGTGCCCTTTGCAGCATACAGCTCTGTCTGACTGTCCTCACTGCTGCCTGATGCAACTGCTGCAAAATCTTCCTTTGACAAAAGCTTCTGGCTCACAGCGTCTGCGCTCTCCTTGCTCTTTACAAAGATTTTCTGTATATGGATAACTCTTGCATCCTCATCACTCACCTCTGTATCAACGCCCTTCGATAGAGAATTGTACAGCTTTTGCGCAATCGCATAATGCTCGTATGCGCTCTCAATGTCTGATAAATCAGCCTTTGTGAATTTCTTTTCAGCTTCGTTTAATGAATCATAGTATTCCTTTGCAGCCTTTGACACACTACTCTTCTCCTTGTCTGTAAGTGTAATCTTCTTCTGCTTTGCAATTGAAACCATGCAGTATATGCGCGTCAGCTCATCAACAGTGACATCCCTGATATATTTTTCCACGTTCGACGCATCATCTGTCTCAAGCAGGTTTACATCATACATAGTGCCATACAGATTTTTGTAGTTGGCTAAATATATGAGTGCCTCCGTCTTATCGCACTTCATATTGTCCACGGAAAAAACTGTATGGCTGTTCGTGGTATTTATATCAAGCACTATCTCCTTGCCGCCAATACTGCAGCCGGTGAGAAGTGTCGCTGATGCAAGCAGCATACACATCGTTTTCTTAAAATACTTCATACCTGCTATCCTTCCACAACAAGGAATCTGCCGTCCGCAATGGCAAAGACCTCACTCTGGTCCATAAGCTCATCATCTGACATGCCCGAAATATCTGAGCCTGCCTCATCAAAGTAATCTCTTACTTCTTTTATATTCTTACATACCACAGCCATGCAGTCCTCTAAAAATTCCTCTGCAGCCTCCGGAGTATCTGCGACCTCCTCACTAAAAAGCTGTGTCTGTTTCTTTAAAAATGTGTCTAAAACCTCGTCATCGTACTCGTACATATTGTATTCCTCCATGTAAATTATCTCTTTTCTTTGGCTTTATATACAGCTGTTCATACAGCAATTATGTCTGATATATTGATATATTGATATATTGATATATTAATATATTAATATATTGTATTTTTGTACCGCCTGTTAGACATTATATAATAGATTTCTGTGACTTGCCACTATTTTTTATATTCACAACAGGTAACAATTGTCTGCTGTAAACGGAATGAATATATGAGCCTCTCATCCGCCTGTATGCTTTTCCCATCTGTAGAAAAAATCCTTCCAAGTGCATCAGCATACAGTTTTAGCTGTGTACTGTATCTGTCGATAAGCTCTTTAGCAGCATTTACCCTGTCCGTCTTGTAATCAAGCAGCACTATTTTATCATTCTCCAGCCAGAATACATCAATAATTCCCTGAACCAATACTCCCTCATAGTCCATCACAAAAGGCTTCTCTTTATACAAATCGCCTCTCTTATCCGCCTGTGCCATACGCGCTGCCACATCTGATGATATAAACTGCTCTATAAGCTTTGGTCTGGTCAGCTTGTACATGTCATCTGTGATAAGCCCCTTTTTTAGCATTTCATCCATGCTTTTCTTCACAAATGCACTGACTGCCACATGGTCTTTTGTATCTATATCACACAGACTCTTGAAATCCAGACACTCCATGACACGGTGCACTGCAGTTCCGCGCAGCGCTCCCTGATTCACACCTGCTGCATTTTTAGGCTCTTTGCTTTCATTAGAAGCACCGCCTGCCTCATCATCCCTCGCAAAGTCCGGCACATACGTCTCCTTCTCCTCCAAAAGGAACTTAGGACGCTCTGCCTCCCTCTCTGTGCTGTCGTACTTTTCAACCATAGAGTCATGCTTCAGCTCAGATACCGAATATTTGCTTTTTTTAGTTATATCAGAAGCATATACATACTCAAAATCAAATTCCTCTGCGAGCTCTTTGGCTTTTATTTCATCCGCTGCACTTATGTGCCCAATAAGCTGCGCTTTTGATATATCGTTTGCCGCCATATCCATCGCAGTTCGTGCAGCGAACTCTGTTGCATCGACTGTGGATACCGTATACTTATCCGGGTACGACAGCATGGCAGGTATAATCCAGTCCAGGTAACACCCTGCTTCCTCCCTTTGCCCAAAGCTTATTGGCTGTTTCGCATTTACATTGCCTCTATACTTCTCAAAGGATTTTTGGGCATTTGAAAGTCCCCCTGTCAGGATAATCTTTTCCTTCGCCCTTGTGAGCGCTACATACAGCACACGCAGCTCCTCTCCCAGATTTTCCCTTTTAATGCGGCTTTCTATCTCATTTCTGATTAGTGATGGTCGCTTTGTCCTTGGGCTTTTTGTTTTTTCCACAAGGCCAAGCCCAAGCTTTTCATGTATCACCAGGTCTGATTTTGTGTCCTGCGTGTTAAAGCCCTTGCCAAGCCCGGAAACAAACACTACATGAAACTCAAGACCCTTGCTCTTATGGATTGTCATAATGCGCACCACATCGTCATTCTCGCCTGCGGTATCGGCCTCTCCGTAGTCTATCTCGTATTTCTGCTGTATATCTATGTACCTGACAAAGTGAAACAGCCCCTTGTAGCTGGTCTTTTCATAGGCTGCGGCCATCTCAATCAGCATATCTATATTCTGTCTGCGCCGTTTTCCTGCCGGCATGGCCGATGCATACCTGTAAAAGCCTGTCTCATCAAGCATCATGTACAAAAGCTCATGGATTGGCGTATCAGCTACAGCACCTCTTAGTCTCTCAAATACCAAAGCGAAGGCTTTAAGCTTCTCGTCCTCATAGCCATTCTCACCTGCCATGGCGCTAAGTGCAGCCTGTGCAAAGCTTACGCCCTTAAAGGCAGACCTAATCTGTGCCAGCTCCTCATCATCCATGCCCACGATAGGCGAAGCAAGCACTGCTGCCATCGGAATATCCTGCAGCGGATTATCGAGTATGCGAAGCATGGACAGAATCACCTGTATCTCATACGATGAAAAGTAGCCTGTATTCGACTCTACATGCGCCGGAATATCACAGTCCTTTAATACTGCTGCCACTGTATTGCCCCAGGTTGCAACACTTCTCGAAAGTATCACTATATCCCTGTACTGCACGGCTCTTAGCTGCCCTGTCTTTTTATCAGTCACCATGCCGTTTTCCATCAGACTCCTGATACGGTTTGCAATCAAAAGCGCCTCTATCTGCACCTTATCTCCATCCTCATCCTCTATAATTTCAGACAGCTCCTCATCCTTGTAGTCAACAAGCAAAAGCTCAGGACGCATCGTCTCATCCGGATAGCTTGCACCGGGATACAGTGCCGCATCGTCATCATACTGCACATTGCCCAAATCTGCTGCCATGATTTTGTAGAATATGTCGTTAGTAAAGTCTAACACCTCATTCCTGCTTCTGAAATTTTTATGCAGGTCTATTCTCTGGTGTGCACTGTCATCTGATGTATATGTGTTGTATTTTTCCATAAACAGCTCCGGACGTGCCATTCGAAACCTGTATATGCTCTGCTTTACATCGCCCACCATAAACATGTTGCCGACTCCCTGGTGCTCTCTTGAAATAGCGGTAAGTATATCCTCCTGCACCTGGTTTGAGTCCTGATACTCGTCAATCATGATTTCCTCAAAATGTTTTGAAAACTCACGCGCTGTCTCTGTGGGCTCCAGTGTCTGTTCATCCACCAGTATGCGAAGCGCAAAGTGCTCTATATCAGAAAAATCAAATACTCTTTTTCTTGTTTTTACAGCCTCCATCGCATCATAAAACTCGAGTGAGAGCCTTATCAGCTCTTTAACAAATGGTCTTTGACGCTCCAGCTGCTCATACATAAGCTCAATTGACATGCCAAAGTATTTCTGCTTTATTCCGTCTACCTTCTTCTTGACAGCATCGCGCATGCTTTTCACGCGTTCCTTTTTCTTCTCGTCTCCGTCAAATTTTCTGATGACAGCAATTCTGCCAAAGGATATTTTATTTAAGAACTCCTGCATGCCGACATAGCCTGTCACATCCGCCATTCCATCAAACAATGCTATATCCTCTGAAAGTGTAAGCGCATACTTTTCAAGCCCGGGTGTAGCTGATGCCAGGTCTTTCGCCATTGTAAGCTCCTGAACATCCTCCTCCAAAAGCACCCTGCTGTAATCCACTATCTCCTTAATGATTTCTGAATCCTCAAGCTGTTTAGCTGACTTTATATCATAGAGCCTTAGGAGACTGTTCATCCACTTTCTCGGCCATGATGAGCTGCCCGCCTTATAGTAGATATCCTCCACCATCTGCCTGACGGCAGAGTCATTTCTCCCCTTGCTGTAGGTATCTATAAGGTTGATAAATGCCTCGTTGTCTTCTCTTGCATAATTGTCCTCAAATACCTGTGCCAAAGCATCCTTTAGCATAAGCTTAAGCTCTGCCTGGTCACCGATTCTGAAATCAGGATCCAGATTAAGCTGTGCGAAATTATTCTGCACCACAAACAGACAAAACGAATCGATTGTAGTGATGAGCGCATTGTGAACCAGTGTCGACTGCCTCTGCAGGTTCTCATCGTCCGGCTTTTGCTCCTTCAAGCTGTCTATCGCACGGCTGACACGCTCCCTCATCTCAGCAGCTGCAGCCTTGGTAAACGTCACCACAAGCATCCTGTCGATATCCACCGGCGGATTATCCACACATATTCTGTTTACTATACGCTCAACGAGTACAGCTGTCTTTCCTGAGCCCGCTGCCGCCGATACAAGTATATCCCTGTCTCTTAAATCTATTACCTTTTTCTGTTCACTGGTCCATTTAACATCCATATTATGTCTCCCGATTATGGCTTTATATTATTATCTCCATAGCATGCTTTATGCTCTGCCGCTGCAATCTGTGTACGCATTTTATCAAGTACATCTTCCTTATTGTCACCGTTAAAGCTTCTTTCGCTAAAGCCCGGTATCCTTGAATCATACCTGCATATGGCCTGAAAAGCGCAATATGCGCAGCTGTCTATTTTCTTGTTCTTGATAGGATTGACGGCAACATTTCCATCGTATATTTCTCTTCCTATCTCGCGAAGCTTCTCTCGCGCAAACCTTGTTATCACATCAAACTCTTCGGCGTTTGCCACCTTTGAGCCTGCAGCCGGTGTCTGATCCTTTTTTAAGGTGACAGGGATTACGTCAGAGCTTTTCTCAAAGTCCCTGTCCATGCCTCTGTATGCCTTTTCGTCCGAGTTGATAAGCCCGTCAGGCTTGAGCTTCTTTAATATCATCTGATTGATTTCTTCCTCAGACAGCTCAGTGCCCGGTGTCACGTCCTTTAAATCAATTACAGGATCGTCGATGTGATAGTACAGCATACCGCCCGGCTCCACACTTACCTGCTTTAGCGCCTCTTTCTTTTGTTCCATGACGGCGTCCATGTACACTGCAAGCTGAAGCTGCGTGCCATAGTACAGCTTCACCAGGTCAAAAACTGTATTTCCCGACTTGTAATCCAGTACCTTCACAAAAAGCCTGCCCTCATCCGTATATGTGTCAGTCCTGTCCACGCGTCCCTTTATATCAACCGTCACATCATTTGCCATATCAAGGCTCTCGTAAAAAGAAAACTCAAACCTCTCAGGCACAAAGCTGCCTCTTCGTATCTGGGTTGTGAGTGCCCATACTGTCTGCTTAAAGACCGCCTTCATATGTGATATCGAATGTTGGCTTTCCGCTGTATCAAATATGCCAAAGCCTGCATACTCATCAATCACCTCATTTATTGCTTCCATCGCAAGCTCATCCCTTTTTGCATCTGTCACGCTAAACCAGTCAGTACTCTCCCTATCAAGCTTCTTACTGTATCTTTCCAGTGCTTCATGGTATATATTACCCATATCAAGGGATGTAAAGCCGCTCTCCTCACGCTCTGTAAGCCTCAATCCATAATTTAAAAAATGCGCATATGCACATCTGGCAAACTGCTCAAAGCGCGTGATACTGCCCTCCATGTGTCTGCCGTATATGCTTCTTGCCACATTTCGGCTGATCGGATCCTTTGAATAATGCTCAAACCTTGCATTTATGAGCCTCTCCACGGAATTTTTTTGAGTAAATTCTTTATCGTCTACTTCATTACCGTCCCCTGCATCACTGACTGATGCGTCATAGAGCATCACCGCTGCTGCAATCTCGCACCATCTGTCATCCACCTCATTTGACAACAGATAATCCAGAGCACTCTGCCTGCTTGATATATCCAAAAGCTGTTCTACATCCTCTGTCTCAGTCACGACAAGCTCCGGAAACATCCCCTTTAATATACCTATGAGATACGATGGCTGGGCAGCCTTTTTTTCACTGTCAAGTCTCGTATAGCTGATATAAAGTTCCCTGGATGGCTTTGTCATGTTCAGATACAGATAAAACCTCTGTATAAATGCCTGCTCCCTTGCCCCGGGCGCAAGCTCTATATCCAGCTCCTTAAGTGCCTCTCTCTCATACTGGGATATAATGCCTCCTCTTCCTGCCGCCTTTGGAACAATCCCATCGTTTACGCCTGCAAAAAACATGACCTTTATGTTGGTCAGACGCGTTCTCTCAATATCTCCGATGGTCACAGTGTCGTATCCCGGCGGTATGACTGCTACATCTGCCGCATCCAGTCCTGCATCCAGTATCTGTGTAAATTCCTCTGCATCCATACATTCATCACCCAGCACCGCCACATATTTTTCAAAGAGCTGCATGACTATTTTGTATATCTGTCCATATTCCTTTGATGCGGTCTGGTCCCCTGCATCAAGCAGTGCCTGCTCCTTTTTTGCAAGCTTATCAGGTATATCAAGCAAAACTATCAGCTTATATATAGCGAGCACATAGTCCTTTACCGTTGACTTTTTATCGGAAAACACCTGATATACCGGCTTTAGCAGCTCCATTATATACTCCCTGCTTTGGTTTAAAAGCTCAATGTCATAGCCTGCCTTATGCTTTGGCAGCCTGACCCACTTTTTGTCCCATGCGCTTTTACCTCTTACTCCACAGGCGAGCACATAGTTTTCAAGTACATCTATTTCACTGGCCGAAAGCTCCGTAAAGCCGCACCGCAAAAATCTGAACACCGCATCTGCCGAGAAATTTTGTGCCGCAATATCGGGTATTGACCTGATAAACTCAATAAACGGATGGAAAAGTATCTCCTGTGTGGCATCGATAAAGTAAGGAATATTGTATTTGTCAAATATTTCACGCACATAACCTGCATATATATTCACATCTCCTGTGACTATAGCAATATCGCGGTAACGCAGGTTTTCGATCCTTACAAGCTCATTAATTCTTCTGGCTATCTTTGTCAGCTCCTGCTTCGGGTCACGCAGACAGTCTATATGAATGTGCTTTGGTACTTTTTTAAAGGAGCATCTTCGTTTTCTGAAAAGCTGCTGTTCCATAAAGCTTAGCTCTTCGTTTTCTGCAAGCCGGTAGTTTTTATCAAGGATAATAGGTTCCTCGACTTCTATGCCATAAAACGCTGCCATTTCGGTGAGTGATTTCACTGTCCTTTTTGGCATGTCAAACAGCTCCTGCATGCCTCTGCTCTTAAAGATATCCTCACGACAGTCTATTGTGAGCGTTACATATATTTTCTTTGAAATGACAAAGAGCTTTTTGATGAGCTGGTTCTGTATAGGTGTAAATCCAGTAAATTCATCAAATGCAATGACTGAATTTCTAAGAATGGCAGACTCCTCTGCCACATTGCTAAGCACATTAAGTATTTCCTCTGCAGTGATATATTTGTCCTGCATAAACTTCTCAAATGCTTCGTAGAGCACGAGCACATCCTTGAGCTTATCTGAGAGTGTATCCGATAGCCTGCCTGAGGCAATATATCTTCCGAGCTCCTCAGGTGATATATTATACTGCACAAGCTCCGAAAGCAGTGACTTTACCTCGCTTATATAGCCGATGCGGTTTAAGTTTCTGCCTATTACGCCAAGCTTATCCGCCTCCTGTGCCGCAAGCTTTCTGAGTACAAGGTTCTTACCTGTCTCCTCAAGCACCGTGAGATTTGTGATTCCAAGCTCATCAAACACTCTGTAGGCTAAGCGCTTAAAGCTTAGCACATCTATATTCATGATAGCTTTATTCTCCGACAAATCTACAAGTTGTCTCTGCGTCTGCATTGTAAACTGCTCAGGCACTATTACAAGATAATTGTCCCTTGGGTTTGCCTTTGCCTCTTTCACTATCCTGTTAAAGAGATATTTTGTTTTTCCGTTTCCTGAATTACCTGTGATAAACTGTAATGACATAAAAAGACTCCATGATTAACTACTGTGTAAAATGTATACTGTAATTATATCATGAAGTCCCCTATTATTGAATTATTTATTTTGCTTCAATTCTGCTTAATAACCGCTATACCTTGTGATTAGTGATGGAAAAGTCTGATTCCTGTAAAGCTCATTACCATACCATACTTATTACATGTATCAATAACATGGTCATCTCTCACAGATCCACCCGGCTGGGCTACATACTTCACGCCACTCTTGTGAGCACGCTCAATGTTGTCACCAAATGGGAAGAATGCATCAGAGCCAAGTGCTACATCTGTATTCTTGTCAAGCCAAGCTCTCTTCTCCTCTGCTGTAAATACGTCTGGCTTTACCTTGAAGAACTTCTGCCACTCACCCTCTGCAAGCACATCCATATAATCCTCACCGATATAAAGGTCAATAGTGTTGTCGCGATCTGCACGTCTGATACCATCCACGAACTGAAGTCCAAGCACCTGTGGAGACTGACGAAGCCACCAGTTGTCTGCCTTTGAGCCTGCAAGTCTGGTACAGTGGATACGAGACTGCTGGCCTGCTCCGATACCGATTGCCTGGCCGCCCTTTACATAGCATACAGAGTTTGACTGTGTATACTTTAATGTAATCATAGATATTGCCAGATCGATCTTAGCCTGCTCTGTGAGCTCCTTGTTCTCTGTCACAATATTTGAGAAGAAATCATCATCAATATGAAGCTCGTTTCTGCCCTGCTCAAATGTGATGCCAAATACATCCTTTCTCTCGATAGGTGCCGGCTCATATGACGGGTCAATCTCTATAACACAGTAATTGCCTTTTTTCTTAGCCTTTAAAATCTCAAGAGCCTCGTCTGTGTAGCCCGGAGCGATAACACCGTCTGATACCTCTCTCTTGATTACAAGTGCAGTGCTCTTGTCACATACATCTGAAAGTGAAATAAAATCACCAAATGATGACATTCTGTCAGCTCCTCTTGCTCTGATGTATGCATTTGCAAGCGGTGTAAACTCAATATCCATATCATCAACCCAGTAAATCTTTTTCTCCACATCTGAAAGTGGCTGTCCTACTGCTGCACCTGCAGGTGAAACATGCTTGAATGATGTTGCGGCCGGAAGACCTGTTGCCTTCTTAAGCTCTCTTACAAGCTGCCATCCGTTAAAGGCATCAAGGAAGTTGATATATCCGGCTCTGCCGTTAAGCACTTTTATAGGAAGCTCTCCCTCCTTCATAAATATTCTGGCTGGTTTCTGATTTGGATTACATCCGTATTTTAATTCGTATTCCTGCATTTTTCTGTTCTCCTGTTTTTATCTGCTTATCTTGTATATTTGACCGTTTATATAGTGTTTTATTTGTTTTTATTTACGATTCTGCTCTCATACTCGCCTGTAGCGATATCAATATATCTGACAAAGAGTGATACCTTATTATCCTCGTTTAAGTTCTCCCATACCATATCGGTAAACTCATCGATATCTCCCTCGATGTCTACCCATGTAGGCTCACCCTCAAAGCTTGGCAGCGGATTGCCATCACCCATATATGTATGGATAAAATGTCCCTCTCCTGCAACCGGTGCTGAGTATGCAAATGTATATCTGTTGCATGCATCAGGATTGCCGTTGTTGCTCTTTAAGATTGACATAGCATAGTTGAACTCACCATTGTCAATATGCATGATTCCTGAAATTCTAGGTGTATAGTTAGGAGCGTCAGGCTCAAACTCTCTTGTCCTTAAGGCCTGCTCAAATGTCTGCTGCTTGTCCATCAGCTCATAGATAGTATCTGTCTGGTCACCGTTTGTGACAATTGTCTTGTTGCCGAGCACTCTTACAGGTGCGTAAATGATAAGACTTGGATCCTCAAGCTTTGAAGGGTCAAATGCCTGTGTTCTGATGCCCTCGCCATCCTCTACAAATACTCTGTTGCGGCTGTTTTCGCTTCTGCCCATGATAAAGTATGCTGTTACAGCCTTCTTACCATCCTTTGTGCGGCCGATTACGATACCTCTGCCAGGGTATGTTATGCTTGATAATTCCTTTGCTAATGATACTCTTTCCATGTCATCCTCCATGTTTTCTGATAATGTGGTCTGCATCCCCAAATTACTCGGGCCTGCCGGAATAAAAAAGACCGTCTGAACACACATAATAATATAAAGCTCTGCAGGAAACTTATATAAATGTGCGCCCAGACGGTCGGCAATCAACTGTTATACTCCATGTGGTTATCCACTTCCGTCAGTCATATAACTGTCTTTATTTAATCATGTATTTTTGTCATTGTCAAGTACCACTTTAAAATAAGCATGTACTTATAAGTTACTCTTATAAGTACATGCTTGTAAACAATGCCATTATTTACTAATTTTTAAAGCTGTGAATAGGTGCCGGGATTCTTCCTCCGCGGTTTACAAATGCATCACAAGAGAATCTGTTTACCGGCATAACCGGTGCACTTCCAAGAAGTCCTCCGATTTCTACCACATCACCTACATCCTTTCCGATTGCAGGAAGCAGTCTGCAGGCTGTTGTCTTCTGGTTTATCATGCCGATAGCCATCTCATCTGCGATAATTCCTGAAATTGTGGTGGCCTTTGTATCGCCCGGGATTGCAATCATGTCAAGTCCCACTGAGCACACACAGGTCATAGCCTCAAGCTTTTCGAGAGTGAGTGCACCATCGTTTACGGCATCTATCATTCCCTGATCCTCTGATACAGGAATAAAGGCACCTGAGAGTCCGCCAACATATGAGGATGCCATGATACCGCCCTTTTTCACCTGATCGTTTAAGAGTGCAAGTGCAGCTGTTGTTCCCGGAGCTCCGGCTCTCTCTAAGCCTATCTCACAGAGAATATCAGCTACAGAGTCTCCGATAGCCGGTGTAGGTGCAAGTGAGAGGTCTATGATTCCAAATGGCACTCCAAGCTTCTTTGAAGCCTCCTTTGCCACAAGCTGTCCTACTCGTGTAACCTTGAAGGCTGTCTTCTTGATTGTCTCACAGAGCACCTCAAAATTCTCGCCTCTTACCTTTTCAAGAGCAGTCTTTACTACTCCGGGTCCGCTGACACCTACATTGATGATGGCATCTGCCTCTGTCACACCATGGAAGGCTCCTGCCATAAACGGATTGTCATCAGGAGCGTTGCAGAATACTACAAACTTGGCACAGCCTGATACAGGAAGGTGCTTTGTCACCTCTGCTGTCTCCTTTATCATCTCGCCAATCAGCTTTACTGCATCCATGTTGATTCCGGTTTTTGTAGAGCCAACATTTACAGAGCTGCATACCAGGTCTGTCTCAAGCATTGCCTGAGGGATGGATTTGATTAAAAGCTCATCCGCCTTTGTCATGCCCTTTGACACAAGTGCTGAATATCCACCGATGAAGTTGACACCTACCTCTTTGGCAGCTCTGTCAAGTGTCTTTGCTATGGTAACAAAATCCTCTGAGCTCTTGCAGGCCGCACCGCCGACAAGGGCGATAGGTGTAACTGAAATACGTTTGTTTACGATAGGGATACAGTAGTTGTTCTCTATCTCTTTTCCTGTTGCTACAAGATTCTTTGCAAGTGTTGTAATCTTGTTGTAGATATTCTCATTTACCTTTGCAAGGTCTGAGTCTATACAGTCGAGCAGGCTTATACCGAGTGTGATTGTACGCACGTCAAGATTTTCCTTCTCCACCATGTCATTGGTCTCAATTACTTCACCAATATTTATCATTTTGCTGTTCTCCTTTAACTGTGTATGACATTTTTATGCTAAACTAGATTCGATGCATCATCTCAAAGATTTCTTCCTTCTGACACTTTATTGTTACACCAATTTCTTCTCCAAGTGCATCAAGCTGGTCAGAAATCTCTGCAAATGAAGCTGTAGCATTTGCCATATCCACAATCATCATCATGTTGAAATAACCTGAAACGATAGTCTGTGAGATATCAAGCACGTTTACACTGCCCTCTGACAGATATGTACATACCTTTGCGATGATTCCTACTGTGTCTTTTCCGACAACTGTGATGATTACTTTGTTCTTTGTGTTATCCATAACAACTTATTCTCCTGTTCTCTTATTCTACGGCTATGCGGTCTGATGCCCTGTCTCTCTTAGCCACATACATAGGGAAATCACTTGCCTTATATGGATTGTCTCCCATTGTGACCTCAAGCCTGACGGCTTCATACGCCAGCTTTTCGTAGTTGTTTTCTTTACTAAGGTGTCCCAGTATTACTGAGCCAAATTTATCATGAAGAAGCTCGCATAACAACTGCCCGCTTCTCTCATTCGACAAATGTCCGCTGTCACCCATGATTCTGCGCTTGAGCGGATACGGATATGCCCCTGTCTGCAGCATATTTATATCATGATTGGCTTCAAGCAGCAGCCCATCCAGGTTCTGAAGCTTTGAAACCAGTGCATCATCATACGTGCCAAGGTCTGTCACGACCGCCATCGCATGATTTTCGTTTTTAAATCTGTACGCGACAGGATCAGCCGCATCGTGTGATATGTGAAGCGGCTCAAACTCTATATCACCTATCGTAAAATCGACGCCTGCCTCAATAGGATGAAACAGCTCATCATCTATATTTCCAACGGATTTTGTGCATTTTATGGCCCCGATTGTGGCCTTTGTTGCATAAATCGGAATATGATAGCGTCTTGCCATGACACCAAGCCCTGCGATATGGTCTATATGCTCATGTGTCACGAGAATCCCATGCATATCTGTGGCAGTCATATCAAATTCATTCAGTCCGTTTTCTATTTTCTTACCGCTGATGCCCGCGTCTATGAGCACATGACAATCATCTGTACCCACGCATATACAGTTTCCACTGCTGCCGCTGGCAATGCTGCATAATTCTAACATGTTAATTCTCTTTCCAGTATAATTCTATTTTGTCTCCCTCATGAAGCTCCTCGGAAAACCGGGCATCTCTGCCATTTATTACAGTGGCTATTGCCCTGCCCTTTCCTGCCTGTAAATCAAATGAGATATGGGTAAATATATCGACAAATATATATGTATCCTTGCCGGACAGCTCTACAGGCTCACCGTTTACAATTACTGTAACTGTATTTTCTGATGAGTCTTCTTCGTGTATTTCTTCCTGTATATCATTTTTTGGCAATTCATTTTCCGGCAGTTCGTTTTCCGGCACAGCAGATGCTTCAGCTTCTTTAGCAAAATCATCATGCAGCTCATCGAGCACCTGATTCATCATCTGCTCTGATGTTCTAGCCACTGTGTTGTCTGACTCTGTGCTGTTTGCATCCTGCTCAGCTAAGACCGAAGCATCATCTGAATCAGACTCTTGTGTGTCATTATAATTGTTATTGTCGATTCTTGCAACACCATATTCATCTGTTTTCCACTCAACAGAGAAATTTTCGTATACAAGAGTGTCGAGATCTGCCTCTTCATTGTTTACAAATATCATCTGGTCTGTGTCAATAACGAGATCCATAAACTGCGCAATCTGGCGCACTGTATAGTAATTTCTTGTCTCAATCACATCATTTTCCCTGATGCTGTAATCCTCCGGCTCAAGCTCTCCGTTTACCTGGACAAACCTAGGACATGAAACCCTTCTGCCGTTTATGATAAAAGTAATGACAGAATGATTGTACTCATCAAGCTGCGATATCTTATACACTGCTGCCTCTCCTGCTGTGGACGGCTCGATGACTATCTCACTGTTTGGCTCAAGCGGTGTGTTGATGCTTGCTGGCTTTCCGTTCATGGTCACCACTGCGCCATCTCCGGCCTCGCCTCTTACAAGCCTTGCCACACCGTTTACCGTAAAGTTTATCGGGGTACCGCGCTTTGGAAACAGCTCATCGTTTGGAAATCCCGCCTGAAGCGCCGCATCGACTATTGTAAGCCTGTTATTGTCATAGAGCTTTATTCTCTCACCGTTGAATCTGACCATGATAAAATTATTTCTCTGGTCATAATAATTCAGACATATACCAATTGGAGTGACAAGAAGCGGATCCTTCTTAATATCCTCCTGCTCAAAGGTCACATCGCCAAGCACTTCCTCACCTCTTAGAGCGACTCTTTCCTCCGGCAGGTCAAGGTCTTCCGCAAGCTTTTCCGTGAAGCCGTGTATCTTGCCTCCGCCTCCGACTACAAAGCAGGCACTCACTGTTTTGTCACCGTTTAGCTCTCTGATTTTAGTCGATACCTCTTGCGCAATATTATCAACAACAGGTGCTGCCACATCCCAGACATCCTTTGCAGGAATTGTGTGCTCGATGCTCATGATATCCTTGTATGTAACCGTATCACTTGTCGTAGACTGAAGCTTGATGCTCTCCGCCATATTGAAATCCACGAGGAAATGCTGCACAATAACTTCTGTCAGCTCATCTCCTGCATGCGGTATCATGCCATAGGCTATGATACTTCCGTCTCTTGTGATTGAGATATCACTCGTTCCGGCTCCCACATCGACAAGTGCGATATTAAGCATACGATAGTTCTCCGGAATTGCCACATTGATAGCGGCGATAGGCTCCAATGTCATATTGGCTACACTAAGCCCGGCCTGTCCCACCGCCGCATACAGTCCGTCTACCACATCCTCCGGCAGAAATGTAACTATGATATCCTCGCCTATTTTGTTTGCCTTATGCCCCTCAAGGCTGATAAACACCTCATCATTCAAAAAGAATTTGACTGTAGAATATCCCACACAGTAAAACTTATAGCTTGTATCGTTAACCTCCTTGAGTGCCTCCTGTGCTTTTTCTATGCCAAGCAGGTCAAGCGTATGGACATCCTCGCCGGTCACCACAGACTCCTGCGCATACTCATACTCCACATGCGTCGTGACAGTCTTTAATACTCGTCCTGCGGCTGCTATACACACCTCTTCAAGTGGCTGTCCTGTCTGTTTTTCAAGCTCGTCCTTTACTTCCTTAATGGTTTTTGCCACCCTGCCTATATCATGTATCTGACCGTCAAGCATCGCTCTGGTCTCATGCTCCCTGACATACTGTGCTGTAACCACAAATTCCTTGTCATCAGTCTGATAGCCGACAGTTCCTACAACATTTCTTGTACCAATATCCAAACCGAATACATTGTTCATTTCCACTACTCCTTGTATTTGCTAAGCGCTTTATTTATTGAAGCTATCGTGTTTTCGATATCTCCATCATTATCGATAACCTCCTTGCAGTGCCTTCTGTACTCAGCTTCTTTAAGCTGGCTTGCAAAGATACTATCTATCTTCTCATCTGAATATCCGCGTGATGACTTAAGTCTTTTTCTTCTGACTTCTTCACTTGCATAAATATACCACAGCTCGTCGCAGATTTCACCATATCCCTCCTCTATAAGGAGTGCTGCTTCAAGCACAAGCATGAAAAGACCTTCTTTTTTTGCCTCTTTAACTGCATTAAGCACATATTCCTTTACTGCAGGATGCACTACTTCATTTAGAAGCTCTCTTTTTTTATCATCCGAAAAAATCACTCCGGCAAGTGCCGTTCTGTCAAAATGCCCGTCCTCAAGCCATATCGGTTCGCCCGCAAACAATTCCTTTAATCTGTTGTAGCAGTCGCTTCCCGGCTCCATCAGCTCATGTGCTATCTCATCGGAGAGCATGACCCTTATGCCATCAAGTTCCTTAAGATAGCTAAGCACTGCCGATTTTCCGGCACCTACACCACCTGTTATTCCTATAAAAATCATACTATTTCCTTTTCTGTCATCAATGCGCATCATACCAGTCATAGCCACACTCGGTGCCCACCTCCATGGATACCTTCATGTTCACCGCACCACGCATCTCTTTCTCCAGAAGCTTAATCACTTTATCCTTCTCAGCTTCCTTTGTCTCAATTAAAAGCTCATCATGCACCTGAAGGATAAGTCTTGACTTTAAGCCCTCGTCAAGAAGCCTGTCATGCACACGTATCATGGCAATCTTTATGATATCGGCTGCTGTACCCTGAATAGGTGAATTCATTGCAACTCTCTCTCCAAACTGTCTCTGCATGAAATTGCTCGAGTTCAGCTCGGGAATCGGTCTGATACGCCCAAACATGGTCTTTGTATAGCCATTTTTCTTGGCATCCAAAACCGTCTGATCCAAAAACTCCTTAATCTTTGGATATTTGACAAAATAGCTGTCTATATAGCCCTGTGCCTCTTTCCTTGAAATCCCCAGGTCGTTAGACAGACCAAACGCGCTGATACCATATACGATACCAAAATTTACAGCCTTTGCATTTTGTCTTTGAAGGTCTGTGACCTCATCAAACGTTGTGTCAAACACAAGGGACGCTGTACTTCTGTGGATATCCTGACCATTCTTAAAGGCCTCTATCATCCTTTCATCCCCGGAAAGCGCCGCAAGCACCCGAAGCTCGATCTGCGAGTAGTCTGAGTCAACAAACAGATCTCCATCCTCAGGCAGAAATACCTTTCTGATAAGCTTGCCCAGCTCAATCCTTATCGGGATATTCTGCAGATTAGGCTCTGTGCTTGAAAGACGGCCTGTCGCAGTGATTGTCTGATTTAAGGTAGTATGGATTTTGCCATCGGATGCAATATATCCCGAAAGTCCGTCAGCATATGTGCTCTTTAGCTTTGTGAGCTGTCTGTATTCCAATATATCCGCGACAATCGGATACTCCGGTGCCAGCTTTTCAAGCACATCTGCCGCAGTAGAATAACCGGTCTTTGTCTTCTTTTCATTTGGCAGTCCAAGCTTTTCAAAGAGAATGACTCCAAGCTGCTTTGGCGAATTTATATTAAACTCTTCACCTGCTGCCTCATATATTTTCTTTTCAAGCTCAGTTATCGAAACAGCAAGCTTGTCTCCATACTCCTTAAGCTTTATTCCATCAGCCCTTATCCCCTCATTTTCCATATCATACAGCACGAAAACGAGCGGGAGCTCGATATCTTTATAAAGCGTGAGCATATCCATTTCCTTTAGCTTCTGCAAAAGAACCGGCTTTGATTTCCAGGCAGTATACACCTCGTAGCAGGCACAGTCCACTGCCTTTTTCTCATCCTCCTTCATCATCTGAGTAAAATCAAGCTTTCCCAGATAATCCTTTTTAGATGAGATCATAAGCCCCAGATAGTCCTTTGCAACCGCATCATAGGGATACTCCCCGACAAGCGGATTGATAAGGTATGCAGCCACCATCATGTCAAAATATCTGCCTCTGTCATCTGCCTTTATCTCTTTGCTCTTAAATCTGTGCAGATTGGTCTTTAAATCCGGTGATATCCATGACTTTACTTCCAGTGTATTTAATTTTTCATCCAGGAAGCTGCTTGAAATCTCATCACCTGTACAGATAAAATAAATATCCTCCTCTGAAAAACAAATCGAAACAGCAAGATAATCGTTAGAAACCGGCTCCGAAAACAGACTTAGCTGTCCATCACTTTCGCTATTTTCCAAAGACTCTCCCTGTACTACCGCAAAAGCGACCTCCTTGTCCTTTGCCTTCTCAAACACTCTCTCTGCAGTCTTTAAGTCCCTTACTACCACAAAATGCTCCTCGGCATTGTTTTTAGGAGCCTCCACATTAAACCGTGACAGCATGTTTTTGAATTCGTATCTTTTGCACAGTAAAAAAGCTTCCTCAGTGTAGAGTGACTCTACTCCGCCACTAAGCTTTGCATCAGAAAATTCATAGTCAACCGGCGCATCAAGTATGATTGTCGCAAGCTCCTTGCTCATAAGCGCCTGCTCCCAATACTCCACTATATTCTTTGAAGCCCTTGGCGGCTTTACATTCTCAGCGTCCTCATGTACAGCCTCTATACAGTGGTATTTTGCTATAAGTGCGCCTGCTGTCTTTTCGCCGATACCGGGTACCCCGGGAATATTATCAGACGTATCTCCCTGCAGAGCCTTTACATCGATAAACTCCTTTGGAGTGACGCCGTACTTTTCGATAACATCTGCTGTATTGTAGTTTTCTATCTCGGTTCCTGTTTTCTTTGTCTTTGGAATCCTTACCATGACAT
>OLQW01000409.1_pt1 | contig 25775 bp, 38 predicted proteins | sample 1672901 | NCBI WGS metagenome assembly OLQW01 (sample SAMEA3136735, study PRJEB25190) | human gut metagenome | reverse complement strand
CATTGGTGAGATGTGGCGCAAAGTATTTGGACTATTATGATATTGACCTAAAAGAATTTAATTCTATTATCATTTTTACAGCATTATCTAAAGTGTATTCTCCTCTAGGCACCTCTATACGTTTTATTACCTTAAATTTTCTTATATCTACATCAAAATCTAAAATAATTATAGAACTAGAAGCTTGATATTTATCAAAATCGACTCCCATACATCTAAATGGATTATATGGCGGTAAATTATTTCTATCATATATGTATTCATCTGGATAATTTCCTCCAGATAATTCTATTTTTCTTTTATCATTTTCTGTTAATTTGTCATATGTATAATACTTAAAAGTTAAAGCTTTATCTAGTTTGTTTTTATCAAAAACACCTGCTTCTTCAGTTCCAAATATAGCAAGTATTTCGTGATCATATTGAGATTGAGTTAGTTCTGCTCTAAATTGATCCTCCATCTGTTGATTCCAGTTAGGATTATGCATAGATGGATGATAATGATGTGAATATCCGAAAGATTTATCGGTACACATCCTGTAAAAAGTACCACGTTTACCAGTCGGAGTAGAACTTGCAGTTATACCAATATCAGAACGTTCTCCAGCAATCATAGCAACAGTAGAAAAATCATTTTCTGCCATATAATCTATTTCGTCTAAGAATATCCAATCCGCTCTTTGTCCTCGTATTGATGCTGCTCCTTGTCCAGAAGAAGCTCCAGTAGTAAAGCCCATTATAGTGGAGCCATTTTTAAATTCTATCATATATGGACTATTCTTCATTCTGACAACATCATTTTTAATCAAAGGACTATCTTGAATGATTTCTCTCATTCTCATAAAAATCAAATTAACTTGATTTTCGTATGGAGTAACATAAAGGATTCTAAAGTTTTTATTAGTACATACTTTATGAAGTCCTTCTACTATCATTGTCTCTGTTTTTCCAGTATTATGCGTAATAATATCATTTGCAATAAAATTATGCGTATTAGAGACTGTTAAATCATAGGTATCAAAATCTCCAATATACTTTATAGATTTTATTTCTTGCCATTCAATATCACCATCTATTAATAATGATAAATCTTGCATATCTAAATATTTAGCTATTAGTTTGGCTCTCTGTTTTTGTAACTTATACTTTTCTAATCTTAGTCTACTATTTTGTCTAGTAGTATCTTCCCATAATCTAACTAAATCTGCTTTTGTTACTTGTTTAGACTTCATCGTTGATATTATTTCTTTGTTAATAACCTTTGGCATAAAACTGTCTAAATCTAGTTTTTTGTTCACATCATCAACGACTTTTTGTAATGCTTTTTCTTTTCCATAGATACCAATTTCCTGTGCAAATATATTAATAGATTTTTTATCATATATTCCTAAATTCCAAGCTTTTTGTGTTTTTTTTGAAATATTACTTTTTATTCCAAATCTTAATAGTAGATGGCTAATTTCTCTAATTAGCATTTCAGAATTAGAAGCATATCCTATTTCACATAACCATTTTTGATTGCGATAAGAAGACGATACCCAACCATCTGTAGCAAAGAGCCTAGATAAAAATAATGCAATCTGTTCTTTTTTTAACTGAAAAATTTTTTTAGGAATTATCTTGTTATCTGCATTACGATTGTAAACATCATATTGTATTAATAGATTTTTTACTTTGTTTGGATAAGTACGGTTATGCCTAAACTTATTTTTTCTAATAATAAAATCATATTGTCTTTTACTAGAAGGGTATTGAAATAATTCACAATCATAATTCTTAACAATTTGTTCCATTTCTAAATGTTGAGCGCTATTGGGGATCTGAGTAAAACGTATATTTTTGTTTTTACAATTACCATCTCCTATCATATAAGCTAGTAATTTAATATCGTTTATATCTATAGATTCATTCCCAAAAAAGTCCAACTTACTTGGCGTAGCCAACATTTCGCCAACTTGTAAGTTTTTTAATTCTTTCCATCCTTCCGCTGTAAAAAACGGATGATTATCTGTAGCATCAATTTGCTTACCGCCTTTTAAAGTCAAACGATAAACTGATTTTTTACCATTAAAAGAAATAGGACAATCATTTTCTATTTGTATTTTATACTCGTTATTCATAGTTGCAACAGATGTTTTTCCTATGGAATATAAAGACTCTATAGAGTTCATTTCTCCTGTTATAGGATTAAAAATTTTAATCCATCCAGGAAGACAACGTCTTCCACATTGATATACTTTACGAACACTTCGATCTCTAAGCATTTCTGCTTGATAATCTCTAGCTTCCCAAGGTCCTATTTTTTTTGTTTTAGGATCAGATATTCTAATAAATGTTTTTGCCCATAAAACTGGATCATTTTTTATTTGTTTTAATTTTTCTATTTCTACTGGTGTAAGTTTTGCTATATAAAATCACCCTCTTACAATTTTAATATTGATCTTCTAATATAATATATGTATTTGAGGGAATTCCTCTTAAACGATTTAAAGTAGTAGATGTAACATAAATTATTTTAGATCCATTAGTAAACAATATCTCAAAAGGATTAAATCGATAAACATGATTAATTAATGAAGTACTATTTTTTAGAAATCTATTAGTTTTTTTCATTATATTTTTTATATCAAGAAAGGTATGCAATTTAAAGACTATAAGAGAATTGTTTTTATTAAATGCTTCATATAAAGATTTTATTATTAACGCTTCTGTTTTTCCTTGTCGTCTTTTTTTATCTGAAACATATGTATCATAAGAATATGTCTCTAAAAAAATATGTTGGTATTCATTTTTTGGAGTCCATTTTTTATTTTTATCATCTCTTATATTATTTTTAGCCCATATTGTAATTCTATTTTTACTATTTTTTTTAAAATAAGATACTATTTCCATGAAACTCTCCTTTTATTTTAAAACGGATTACTATATAGTTGAGCATTAGTTTTTTGTCCTTTAGTGTCAGCAGCGTCTAATACTGCATTACCCATTCCTAATACCATACCAGCACCAACAACATGTCCACTATAAGCATGTACATAATCACGAATACCTGGACCATTTTGTGCTTCTTGTTGTAATATACGTGAAACATCATCTATATTTTTTACATTATCGCCAAAAGTACTATAAATATCATTAATCTGTTTAGTCTTATCTGCCTCTGATAGATCAGCATTGTCTTGTATAGCTTTTATTTTTGCCTTAGTTCCATTAAGTTTATTAGCTAAGCGTTTGCCCATATAGCTAGAAGCTCTATTATCACTACCGCTCATTGCAGCAAAATCGTTAGCAGATATAGAACCAGATTGTAAATTTACTGTAGTATTTCCACCAGATTTTGATTTAACAGGTGGAGGTTCAACTGCTTTAAATCCACCACTAAAATTTTCTATATGAGCATTATCTTGTTCAAATACATATGAATAATCATTAGATCGTGGAGGCTTATCTACAACGTCTGCATAATTAGGAATTTTTTCTTTTCTTAAAAATTCATTAATTTCATCATCAAAAGAAGATATTGTATCTACTTTTGGCTTCTGTTCATTATTAAAATTATCAAAGTTTGGAGAAATGTATTCTTTCTCTATATTGGGTTTTGATATTGAAACTTTACTTGATAAACCTATATTTTGAGATATTTTTTCAGCTTGTGCTTGAAGTTGTTGTTCTTTTTCTAATTTCTTTTGCTGTTGTTTAATTTTATTTTGAATAACTAACTGTTTTGCTTCATCTGATGTTATTGTTGATTCTTTAAAAGAACCACTTAATCCCATAGATTTAGAGATATTTGTTAGTCTATCTTTTGATGCTTGTTCTGCTTGCTCTTGTTCTAATTGTTTAGCTGATTTATATCCTGTATTTTTTAGAGAACTAGCTAAATCATATGTTTCATCTACTATTTTATTTATAATAGAAGCCACTATTTATGTCACCTACCTACTATCTCATCATATATTTAGCTTCATTACCTAACATAGCTTGTTGAATATTATATTTACTACGTTGAGCAATAGCCATTCCTGCTTGCCTCATTGTGTATGCCTGTTCTGTATCATTAAACTTTGCATTTTGAAAAGCTTGTTGTTTTTGCATAGCTCCTAATTGTCTTGAATATTGTCCATATGCTTGATATGCATCAACAGCTAATCCAGGGATTTCTTTAGCCATAGAATAAGCTAGATATGGAACGAATCCAACAGTAGAAGCTAGTGCTGCATCAAAAACAGCACTAGCAGTTGCCTTAGCAAAACCAGCACCTTCTTCTCTTTCTGTTTGATATGTGTCTAATGCTGATATACCTGAAAATGCAACATTTAAAGAAGTCATTTTATTAGATAAAATTGTTTTAGCTAAATTACCAACTGGTATAATCGCCATATTAAATCACCTTCTATCTGTTATTATGTAAAGCAAATACTAAATCTCCTGTTGCTCCACCAAAATCTATTTTATTTGATTTTGTATTTCGAAAAACAGGAGTGGCAGTAGTTATGTTAGTATCTGTTGATCCCATATTTTTAAAAGAATTAGAATTATTAAAATTAGCCACCATTCCAAATAATGCAGTTCCTGCTAGAGCAACTTTGCCTCTGCCTGTTAATTTTAATTTACCAGATCTATGTTCTAATTGATTTTTAGTAGCATTATATACTGTTTCTTCTGGAACGTATTTAACTAAACTAGAAGAAAAGTTATATATTCCTTTTGCAGCCTTTCCTATAGGATTACGCCAATCATCATATTTTAATGAATTAAGTACATTTTTTCCACCATAGTATCCTAAATTTATACTTAATTTTCCTAATCCAGAAGTTAATCCTATTGCTCCTCGTCCAAGAATACCTGCGGTACCTAAGCTTAATTTTCCAATTGTTTTTCCTGTTTTCCAAGCGAGTTTACCTGTATTTTTAGCTAAAAAACCTACTCCAGATAAAGTGGCATCACCAATTCTACTGCCTAAACCATCATGTACAGTTCGTATGTTTTCCATGATTAATCATCCAAATTATTACTTATGAATGAATTATATTTATTTTTTTTATTAGCTCCAGCATATCTAAAACTATTAATAAAATTTTTCTTATCATTCATTATGTCATCGTTTAAAACATTATCTTTATTGTATGTATTATAATGCATATTAAATTGATTAATATTATTAAAATTATTTTTTTGTAATGTTTTAATTAAAGAATTTTTTTGTATTCCTAAGTTATCCATTGCATTATTAATAATTTTATTTTCGTTACTTAAAAAATCTTTTCCAAAAGATCCTAAAGCAGCAATAGGATTATAAGGTTTTCCCATAATAATTATCCTTCCTGTTATTATTTAAATAAATGGTATTCCCATTAAATCAAAATTACCATCGCTATCTCTATAAAGACCACCGCCTGAAGCTAATCGTCCAGCAGATGATAAACCACCATATCCTAATAAAGTAGAACCAGCTACATGAGTTCCTATTTTACTTTTATCGAATGATCCATTTGAATTCAGATAAGACATATGGAATCTATTATTTAAAGATAAATTACTCATATAACCATCTTTATCTATAGAAATTTCTTCATTTTTGTCATTATAATATTTATTGTCTTTTTTAGTAATTCCAGCTCGTTTTAAATATCTTTCATTCATATCAGAAGCCTTTACTCTATTATGAGTAAATCTTAAATTTTTAATACCTTCTTGAAAAATTTCTTTTGGCGATGTAGTAATTTGATTAATAGTTTTATTACTATGTAACATTTGTCCTACTATTTCTCCAGCTAAAGACATAAAATCATCTCCTTATTTTATTTAGTATTATAATTATTGCCTAATTTAGCAGAAGCATATAAATTATCGATATATGTAATTATTTTTTCTCTTATTTGTTCCATACAATAATCTCTTCTTGCTTGAATAAAAGAACCTTTATTTTTTATTTCTTTTAAAGAATAATAACGTTCTATAGAGTCGTTAGACTCATTTACTATAAAAATACAACCATTTTTAAAATAAGCTGAAATTGTTGTGTCATAAGGAGTTTCTTCTGTTTTGATATCAATTATGAAGTTATTTATTACTTTATCAAAATCATTATCAATTCCTAATAAGTGTTTATCGTAATATTCTTGATTTATAATTTTTTCTTCATTATTATCATATTTTATTTTGTATGTAGAATTATTTAATTTAATAATTTCTTTAATCAATCTAGTTTCTATATATTCCATATAATTTTATTTTCCTCTCTTACATTGATTTTGTATTATCGCATGTTATAGGCGAATTATTATATATAAATGGATTTTTCCATTCGGTATATTCATTAGGAATTTTTTGAGGAATATTATGTATATATGGACTATAGTCATAATGATTTTGTTTTTCTAATAAAATTTCTTTAAAAAAATCTATTATGTCTTTTTTGTCTCCTTTAATATGTATTTTGTCTATTATAGTGTTTTTAAAAGAAATTTTATCTATTAATACTTCCATTTAACAATGCCCTTCTTTTATATTTTATCTATTAAACGATTTATTTCTTTTATTACTTTTCCGTCAGCTACATCTATAATAGCTAAATATGCCATTATTTTAGATACTTCAGATGTATTTGCGGTAACTAATTTTTCTTTTAATTTTATTTTTGTTTCTTCTCTTTTTTGAGTAAGAGTAGTTGTAATAAAAATTTTAGCTATTTCTTTTAATATATTCATAAATTCCCCTTTTAAAATAATGATATATTTTCTACAAAAGCACGTTCTTCTAATACTTTTAATTTTGCTCTCATGTAGATTAGTTGTTCATATAAAAGCTCGTAACTACACTTAGGTGTAAAAGATAATGTTCCAGCTTTATATGCTTCTAGCATTCTTTCTAAACCTTCAGTTCTATTTCTGTCTTGGTAATATTCTGCTTTAAATCTTTCTTTATAGTCATTACTTAACATCAAATCAATGGTATCTTTTAATTCTATATTCTTTAATCTTGTATCTCTCAATTTCATAACTATTTATCTCCTTTAAAACCATTTGCAGATTGAAGTAAAAACCCTAAATATTCCCAAATTTTATTCTTAATACGTTTAATACAACATTGTTTACCAATTTCCATATCGAAATTTTTTGCATTTACACATGTAGAAGCATCAGTAATAATGAATCCATTTTTACATATAGTCTGTGTTATAGTTGTTTTATCGTCCATTTTTATTGTTTTAATTTCTTCAATAAAGTTATCTACGTCATTTTGAGTGATTTTATCTTCTTCTTCTAATTGTAAATATTGTTTTTCAAATTCTTTTTTGGGACACCAAGATACATAACCATCAGGATAATAAATTTTATATCCATTTGCTCCTATTTCATATTTACCGTATTTTTTCCATGATTTACATGGTTCTGCTTTGATAAGCTTGACGCTGATGTATGTTTTCATTAACTATTCTCCTTTAACAGTATAATTTTCCCATTTCTTATAAACATCTACATAAGTTTCGTTTTTATCGCCATTATGAGTTATTTCGTAGTACATTCCATCTGAAACACTTGTACTAACTAATGCCTTCCAATTTTGTAATGTTTTACTAAACCAAACTATATAAACATCATTTATTGTAATTTGTTTATTATCTGTTTTGTCGACATGACTATTAAAATACTCCATTACTATTTTTTTTGCTTGTTCTTGCATTGTTATTTCTCCTTCTTTTTTATTTCTTTTTTTTGGATATATATACCATTTACATTTACTATTTCTATATCATTTATGTCATTATTAATACTTATTTTTCTTGTTTTTGCTTGCACCACTATATAATCTTAATTTTATATGTTTTAACTATTAACAGTTAATGTAGATAATATTTCAGACATAGATTGTTGATTTTCTTGATTATTATTTTTATTATCTTTTCGTGTTAACATCATTAATTGATAAGCTTCATTTCTTTTCTTTGATATTCTTTCATAAGCTTCCCATGCTTTAGACACTGTAGGTTGTTTTATTTCATCGCCTAATTCTGTTATACCAGTTGTTATTTCTATTACTGGAGTACCTTCTTTGGCCATTAATGCCCTACATCTTTCTAACATTATGTCATAGCCTATTATTTCATTTAATAAAGTTCGATCAGTAAAAGAAGTGTTATCTATATCTATGTCTTGAGCATAGCTACAAGCACTTTTTTCTATCATCGCAGTCTCTAAAGGACAATATTCTCCCTCTGGAGCTAAATCATATGCTAATAATTTACAAGTGTCAGAATATGGACATTGTCTAGATTTGCAAATCAAAGGAATTTTAGCATACATTCCGGTCTTAGTTGATAACATAGCCATAGCAGCCTTTTTTGCTTCTAATCCTTTATTACTATAACCCCATATATTATTATCTTTTATTAATTGCTTTTCTAATTCTTTTCTATTGTCCACATCTTTTATTTGTTCTACATCATTTACAGCCATATACACTCCTCTAGTTATCTTTTATAAATATTTCATCAAACTTAAATTCGTATGCAATATAATCTTCTTCAGATACAAATGTTTCTTTATATACATTTATTCCATTTATTTTATATTTATCATTTTCAATTGTCTTTATTTCATCTATGTATTTAGGAATTTCTAAAACTCCTGTTCTATAGATTATTACTGGATTAGCATTAATATCCTTTTTTCTTTCTACAGTAAAACGACCATTTAATTCTATTTCATTATTAATTTTTAAATTAGACATATCATTTACCCTCCTTTAACAATTTATTACGCATTTTTTATCTGTAATAACAAAAAACCTAGTCAAGTATTTTAATTGATACTCAACTAGGTTTTTATTTTTATTTCATATTAAAATGGTAGGAAATCATATATAGTTTTAATTTTTATAAAATTTTTCTGAGGGTACCAGGTCTTATATGAAAATTTTTGATGTAAGAATTCTAGCCCCCGGGGTAGGTTCTGTTAGTGAAAATAATATAAGGTTAAGTGGTAGAATAGCCTTCAGCTACTAGGAGAAATATTATGAAAACTTTAAACAAAATTCAGGAAAAAACTTTAAATGCTGTAATTAAAACAGCGAAAGAATGTTTTGACTATTTCGATGAAAAAGAAATAGTTATTTGTGAAAATGGTATTCGCTATGAAGGATGGTGCTATGGAGAACCAGCTAATGTAGTATGCATATATGGTGAAGAACCATATATTAACTACTATGAAGAAGATGGAAATCTTGATGATGAATTAGTTGATTTTACTGACGAAGAAATCAACGCAGAAAAAGCAATGCAAGAAGAAATGGCTCGTTGGGAACACGTTTGGGGACTTAGCGACAAAATTACTATCGCTGAAGAAGAACGTAAAAATAATGAAAAGAAATTGGCAGAATTAGAATTAATAATGCAAGAATTAGATAAAATGGAGGAAAAGCAAATGAAAAAACAAAACACTAATATTTTAAAAGCTATCTGGAAATCTTTTTGCAGAGAAGGCATTATGGCATTAATTACTGTTATAACAATAATTACTATGATATGCGGCATTACAGGTAAAAACAATCCATATGAAGCATTACAATATGCATATTGTTGGGTAAATAGAATGAGTATTTTAGTTACTGATGCAGATGCTTATATTATGGATGTTCCAGAAATTGAACAGTTGAGTAAAGAGTATAGTACGTCTACTCCTATCGTAATCGCTACAGAAAAAGGACTGGCATATAGCCCTACTATTTTAGGTGATTACAATAATGGTGTAATTTATGTTAGTTTGAAGAAAACTATAAAATACCAAAATAAAAAAATGTATAATTTACATGATGTACTTCGTCATGAATGGAGACATCATTGGCAATATGAAAAATATCCAGAATTATCGCAATTTTGGAGTCGCATTGAACATACCCTTGGTAAAACAGGAACTCAACAAGTAAATGATGCATATTTTGGAAATCCAATAGAGGTTGACGCTCGTCAATTTTCTATAGGTAATGCATCAGATGATTCTATTTTAAAAGAAATAGAAATATCTGATACAATTAATAAAAAAGAGATAGCATATCAATGCCGTCTCTTAAAGTTAATGTATGAAGAATAATTTTTATATAAAGACCTATACTAACTAACACTTAGTATAGGTCTTTATATAGTATAAAACCTATTAAAAGGAGAGTATTGTAAGGAGAACTATTAAACTATTTAATAGAAATATCTTCTTTTTTAGATGAACAAGACGACTGGGCTTGACTTATAACCCAACCATCTTGTATTAATTGTTTTTTTGTTCTTTTCTCTATTGGAATAAGATAATCAAAAATATGTTTTAACAAAACATTTAATTTATTTTTTATGTCCATGTTAACTACCTCTTTTCTTAGTAGTCTTTATATCTATTATAAAGTTATTAAGGAAAGAGGTCAATTTTTTTATATAAGGAGATTATTATGAAAAATATTATTAATTTTCTACAAAACAAACTGAATCTTTTATGCGATGAATATAACCTATCTCGTATTAAAGTAGTTTTTAATTCTTCTCTATTAAAAGGAAATAAAGAAAATAAAAAATACATTATAGGACAATGTGATCCAGAAAACAAACGTATTGTTTTAAATGAAAAGATATTATTGGAAAACGATAGTGAATATATTATTCTTACGGCTCTTTATCATGAGTTTCGTCATTATTGGCAATACAAAAACCATAATGACGTTTATCGCTGGTGGCTATCGCAATCTAATAGAACAACTTATCAGAAATACTATAATACAAAATTTTGTTCTATTGAAGAAGATGCTAGAATGTTTGGTTTTTCTTTGGGTTGTTATTCTCGTGAAGATTTGTTAGAGCAATATTCTGTAGATTTTTTATCATATCTGATAAAGAATCCAAATCAGATTGAACTTCTTTTGGAAGTTTTGGTATAAGCTTTTTTGTTTTGTTTATTAATTCGTTATTATTACCACATATATTTTCATATGTATCTGTAGTAATCAATGAATCATTATCTTTGTTATTCATATTAACTACCTCTTTTCTTAGTAGTTCTTATTTTTATTATAAAGCTATTAAGAAAAGAGGTCAATTTTTTTATTTAAGAAAGGAAGTAATCTTTATGAAAATATTTAGACTTAAATTAGCTTTAAATATAGAATTAGTAAAATTATCAATAAAATACAATACTAGTTTACCTAAATTAGTATTAGGTAAAAAAGAAGGTCCATATATCGGACATTACGATTATTTGAATCATGTAATTTTATTAGATCCTAATAAATTGCATGGTCAAAAAGAATTTTTTAATGCTCTACATCATGAATTTCGTCATCATTGGCAATGGACTCATAGACATAAAGATTATATGTGGTGGATGGACCATTATGATGAATTATATAAAGAATTGTATTGGTTTGCTCCTATTGAGATTGACGCTCGATTATTTGCATCCAATAAGGAATCTTATAACGGTGAAGTTTTTGATATTTTGCCAATCGAAAAGGTCGAACAGGCTTATCAACAAGGTTTTTTAATGGATACTTGTAAATCTTTGGCGGACGTTTTGGCTCAAAATTATTGAGAAAAATATATATTTTGAGCCAATCGCTTAATTTAAGAGGTTTCTTTTTTTTATTTATTTCTTTATCCATGACACATATAGTATATCGTTCTGGATAATTAACATTTTTATCTGGTTTAACATTTTTTGAAAATATTTTATCTAAAATTCTATCAAACATGTTATAAGACCTCTTTTCTTAATAGCATTTATCTTAAGTATATATCTATTAAGAGAAGAGGTCAATTTTTTAAAAGAAAGAGGTTATTTTATTATGAAAAATTCAAATTTATTAACAAAAGTTACAGGATATTATGAAGCATACTATTCTTTAAATTTCGTTCAAGGTATTATTTCATATCTCGAACGAAATTTAAATAAAGTAAAAGTTGAATTGACGTATGAATACGATGATGATATATCATATTTCATTTTGCCTCTATGTGGCGGAGGTATTTTCATAAAAGAGGTAGAGATTATCTATGCATGTGGATGTATAGATACTTTACCGGCTAAACGTTCATATATGAAAGGGGGTAAGTTTGAATTAATAGACGGAGAACTTGTCTATCGAATTTATAGACAAGAAGATTGCTGCAACTGTGAAAATGTTGCAGCAATTAAAGAATGCAATAAACCAGATAGTTTGTTACAACAGGCTGTTTACAGCCATGGGCTTGCTACAGGTTTTAAGGGCAAGAAAAATTGGAAAGAAGTTCTAGATTCTTTCTTTGGAGTTGTTGAAACAGCAGGAGTAGGAGAAATCTGCTGTTCTTGGAAGACTCAATGTATAGGAGGTTTCGGAATTTTCTTAACAGGAAAAGTAACCTTAGCATGCAACAGAGATCTCTGGTCTTCGATCAATAAAAAGGGAGATAGAATATTTGATACTTATGACTATGAGTATCTAGAAAACATAATCTCTCATAAAGAAGATTTAAATTTGTCTGTTTGGGATCATACAGAATTTTTTGTGATTCCAAAAGGTTTTTATGGCTTTTGGACAAAACAATGGTTCTATTCAGCTCATAAAAATGAAATTGATGAATTTATAAAAGAAAGTAGAAAAAGGATGAAAAAAGAAATACCATTAATAGTGGTAAAGAATAGACACAAGAATTAATTACTGAATAATTTTAATATTCGTTCTTTTATTGAAAGGAGGTGATGCTTATGAGATTTAAAAGATACAGAAGACTAATAGCTATAAGTTTTATAATCGCTATCGCACTAGTGATTTATTTAACCTGTAGCTCTAGTCATATCGAATTTGAAATTAGTGTTGGAATATCAACATTATATTTAATATTCGATAAATAAGCTAACATTAATGAGGAGTCAGTTTTATAATTGGCTCCTTATTAGTCTTCTGTATGTATTTATATTTTAATTTACGGTGTGTTAAAAATCAATGTTTTATTAAAAGAAAGAGGTTATTTTATTATGAAAAATTTAAAAGTTATCGCTATGGTTATCGTTATGGTTATTGTTGTTTTAAGTGGTTGCAAAACTGCCAATATTAATTCTGAAGGATCTAAAGAAGAAATGTTACAAAATCATTATATAAACATTCTTTCTATATTAGAGAATAGCTATTGCAATACAGACAGAATGATTAATAATAAAGAGATTCAGTCTATAACAAAAGTTATTGTTGATTGTAAATCAAAATTGAAAAATAAAAATATTGAAACTCCAACTATAATCATCGTAGAAGGAGAATGTCCAAATTTAATACATGAAAGTATAAAACGCTTTACAGAAAGATATTATGTTAATTTTGATACAAAAAGTAATTGTGTTAGCTTTGATAAAGAAACTAGTACAATTACTGTATATACGTCAAATGGTGTTGCTGACGGATTTGATGTAGTTGTTGGCATATCTAATTCAATAGATAAATTAATAAAATAATCACAATGTTCGTATCTTTTAATGAAAGGAGGTGATTCCAATACACAATAAAAGATACGATAGAATGAAAGCCATTCTATTTGTAGTATTAATCCTAATACTGCTATGGAATGGCTTTTCTTCTAGTCATTTTAAATTCAGCGTAAGTGTTGTCCCACCAGCATTTACTATTGAATTTGATAATGACAAATGCAACTGTAATTGTTGCTGGAAGAGAGAGGAGTAATCCTCTCCTTCTATCGTATATATTTATATTTTAAGCTATAGAACAATAAAAATCAATCAGAAAGAAAGAGGTTTATTATTATGTTAAAAGTATTAATTAATATTATCTATTTTATTTTATATAGATTTAAAAAATCTCCATCTATTGGAGAAGCAATTGCTGACATTGTATATAGTGACAGATATGATGATATAAATAAAATATATCATCATATATCAAAAATATTTTGCATGAAATATAAATTATCTCATGTACCTAAACTTATTATAGAAGACATGGATACATGTATTGATGGTCAATATGATCATAATACATGCAAAATATATTTAAATAAACATAATGTTAGTTTAGATAGTACTATGGGAAAAACAGCTGTTTGTTTAACTATATTGCATGAGCTGAGACATCATTGGCAATTTTATTATGCTAAAAATGTCTATGAATGGTGGATTAACCATAAAGAAATATATTCTAAATTGTACAATGTTTGTCCTATTGAAATAGATGCTAATAGGTTTAGTAGATCAATAGGAGAAGATGATGATAAAATAATTTTTGAATCATTACCATTAAAATTATTTAAAAATTATCATAATTCAAAAGATTTAGATGAAGAAATTGAAGCAGAATACGCTCTTCGTAAAGCAATATATGCTTTAAATTCTGATTTAAATAAATAACAATATGGTTGAAACACCTTAAGAAAATAAAAAAGAACCTCATATGCGGATGAGGTTCTTTTTGTTATGTCCGAAAGGAGATGATTCCAATGGACATAGTAAGATTGATAGAACTTTTTGTTTTATTTGTCTTTACTATTTTTACAATGGTATGTTTAATCATGCTATTAATAATAGTAAACAATACAACAAAACATAATAAGTTCAACCATCTTGAAGTTAAAGTTGAATTAACTAAATTGTTATTTCACATAACTTTAAAGAAATAGAATTTATTATGTATGGAGGAGTAGTGACTATCTCACTGCTTCTCCATATGTTCTATTAATATTATAAAACGGAGAAAAGCGGTAGTCAAGAAGAGAAGTCACAAAAAAATAAACAAAAAGAGGTTATTTATTATGAAAAACATTAATGAAACAAAAATTATTAACAACACTAATGAAGGAGATGCTACTATGAAAAATAATACTAATTTTAAAGGACTTACTATTAAAACACGTAAGCAATTCGATAGAATTGCTCATGACATATTTGGAGCTAGAGGAGGAAAAGGTTACAAAACTTATCAAATAATTATTGATAAAGAAATAAAACAAATTAAAGATAAAAAATATGATATTTTAAATTTTGATTTAAATATTTTACCTCAACCTTGGAATAAAGCTACTAATTTTCTTGATATAAAAACATCTTATATTGTAGAAAAAATACTTTACAGTAATATCAAGCCTAACAGAAAAACAGGGGGAACAATAGTTGAGAAAAATCTTCAAACAGCAAAAATCGAAAGATTCACTTTTGATGAGTTGCATATTCAATGTTTAACTTCTGATGCTGCTTCTGCATTATTTAATACCTATAAGAGATTCTTAATTAAAGGACGGGGCGAATCAATGCTAATTTGCTTAGAAGATAAACATGGACAAATTATTGATATTTGTAAAAAAGCTTGTAATCAAGCTTATATGAATTATACGTATATAGATAAAATAGTTCCAAGAGGTATATTTTATCGTGAAAATGGCACTCTTAAAAAAGGTGTGTATAAATATGATTTAGGGGCTGGAGATTTTGGATATCAGGTATCTAGTAAATCAGCTATAAAAAAGAAGGATATTTTGATTTATGAATCAAGCAATCCTGAAAAAACAAAAAACAGACTAAATTTAGTCTGCAATGGCGTTTACGATCAATTGTTGAATAGTAACTCTTCAAAAACTTACTTAACTATTGAAGAAATTACTAAGTTAGCTGGCAGATTAGCGTTGTACATGCCACCAGCAGGACTTGTAAATCCAGAGCAATACCATTTGAAATGTGTTGCTGTTTATACAAACAAATACAAAGATAATACCGGAAATGCATACATGGACGGTATGCATTGGGGGGCTGCTGAATCTTTAGCAGACGCATGTAATATGGTTTGCACAAACAAATACAAAGTATTGCCTGATGCGTGTGTAGGCGTTCATGCACAAGATAGACCATATACAGCCAACAAGTCAATGGTTGAATTTATGTATCGTAAAGAGTTATCGATACATCTTCGAAATACAATTAAGATGACAGGTGAAAAACCTATCATTTTAATTAGAGGTAAGGTAACAAAAGAGCAACAAAAGTTATTTAATGAGGCTCTTATTAGTAAAAAGGGACCTTACAGAAACAAGGTAATTATTATTGCAGATCCTGATGTTAAAAATCCTATAGAGGAAATAGATTCTTTGAGTGATATGAACGCTCTTAAAACTTCTTGGGATTTAAACACCAAGACGAATTGGCATATATTGAAATTTGTCCATTTAAAACATGGACATAATAATGCTAATATATCTGAACAGTTACTGGACTGTATGTTCCTTGCAGATTATTCACGAACCATGAGTTATATGCAAAATCTAATTACTGAAAAATTAAATGAAAAAATAGAATATATTAAAAATATTCAATCTACATTAAAATTTAATTGTAATTTAGATTTACAAGGAGGTCTTGATTTAGCCACTAAATTAATTGGTATTGCTCCAGAATATATCTTAAAATATAATCAAGCTTTATATAGAGCTTGGGCAAACACTCAAATGGAATCTGCTGTTAAATTAGCAAAAGAAATAAAGATATCTGTTACGGGACAATATCTAACAGCATGTCCTGATAAAGCTACTAAGTGGCATAACACAAAGCTATTAGGCATAAAATTAGATGAAAATGGTATGCCTAATGTTGAAGTGATTTGTAAGGCTGCTGAAAAAGATGCTATTGAACGTCTTATTGCTATTAAGTATCCCAAGATGGGACCAAGAGAATTCTTAAAATGTAAAGTAATTACAATTAAAGAATATTGTAATAGAGTAAATAAAGCATCTGATTTGACTGATATTGAAAAAATGTATCTTAAAAAAGATGTTCTTTTAATGTCTGACGGGATGATCATGATTCCGTCTATTGAAATCCTGAAAAAACAGGCAGCTGGATTGGATTTTGATATTGACAGTATGTCCTGTTTCTTTGAAAAAGAAATAGTAAATATTTTATGGTCAACACCAATGTTAGCTGTAGATATTGAATCTGATAACAATATTCAAAAGAAAGAAGATACTCAGGATAGTCCACTAGATAAATTAGAACATATCATAGATGAAAAAACAGGTGAGAAAAAATTTGTTCTTAATTCAAAAGCTGGTTTATTAGCTTACTATTCTTATTGTATAAATAAAAATAGAAGTGTTGGTGAAGTTACTATTATGAATAATATATTTATTCAATTATTTCATATGCTTAATAAAAAAGCAGAGCCAACAAAAATAGAAAAGAAATTTGCTCAACAAGCATTTGTAACTATTTTTTCTAATTCTGAAGTAACGGTTGAAAAATTAGAAAATCCAGATCTTTTAGGTAGAGAAAAAGGTGTTGGCGTTAGTAAGTTTGCTGAATTAAAAACAGATATTGTTGATAATATTCCTGTTCATTTTATTACAGAAGACTATTGTAATAAATTTGTAAATGGTTGTAGATGTATGTCTTATGGAAAGGATTATATTCCAGAAGCATTATTCTTATTAACAGATTTGCAAAGATATTATCAGGAAAATACTATTGATGCTGCTGGTAACGGTAAAAATGTTAATATTGCTTATGATGCAAATGACTCTGTTAAACTTAAAAGTCGTATTAGTGAATTTGATCTAAGAATTAATTGGGAGGGAAAAAAAGATTGTCCATTTAGAGGATATAGTGTATCGAAAGATTATTTCCATGTTATTGATAGTGAACAAACTAATAGAAAAACTATTAAGTATTATGATGCAGAAACTAAAACAAATAAGGAAAAAATAATATTTGAGTTAAAAGATACTACTCAAAAATTAAGAGAATTTGCTCTTCCTAAACTACAAGAAATAGCTTCTGTGTTAAAAGCTAATCAACAAGATTCTTGTCCTCAATTATCAGATAAAATTGATAAAATTATATCTGATGCTAGATATAATGAGATAAAGGCTGCATTATATTCTCTTAGAGCAGTATATAATGTTATCTCTGATTTAAGAAAAAATGAAATAAATTCTATTTTTAGCGGTATTAAAAGTGATCTTTCTTTTGAAAGGGAAATGAGACAGTATGTTTCTAGAAAATACAGACCATTTTATAGAGCATTATCTAATAGTATAAGAATTCTATTAAAAGATTATTCATTAGAAGAAAAAATATTGCTTATGCAGTATATTTCTGATAGAAAAATGAAAGAAGGAACTCTTATTGTTGATGAAGCTTCTAACGACTTTGTTCACAGAACTCTTCCTGAAGAATTTCTTTTGTATGTAACTAAAGAATTTGGTGAAATTAAAGTAACTAAAGATGATGTTATATATTATAAAGATGTAAAAGAAGGAGATATTCTTCAATTTGTTAATGGTATTGGTACAAATAAAGAAGGAGGGAAAGCTATAACAAAAGCAAATATTAATGGAGAATTTATCATTGGTTTTGAAAGAAGAAAAGCTTATGTAGTAAAATCAATTGAATCTTCTGTAGTTGTTCCTGAAATTGATTATAGTACAAGACTGTTAGTTACAGCAGAAGATAATTGGACTCAAAAAGCATTTGGTCGTAATAGTGAAAATGAATTATCTTATATAGATCAGATAATGAATGAAGGGTTTGAAATTAAATTAAAATCGGACAAAAAAGCAATTGAGGTTAATACATCGTTATGTCCGATAAAATATAAATCTCAAACTACATTAGAGGACAATATGCTTTATAAAGATTTAAAAGGTACAATTAGTAAATCAATTATGGGATTTACTTCAAGACACAAAAAAGTTGCATTACTCATTGTTAGCAATGTTGAAACAATGCAACAAGAAGAAGTGGAAGAATTAGAACAGAAAGTCATTACCGAAACAAAAGAAAATATTCAAGTTAAAACAGAAGTTAAATCTGTTCATAAAGGATCTAAGTTATTACAAGCTATGAGGAATAATTTGAATAATCAAAATATTGAAGAAAATAAGGAGGTTAAAAAAGATAAAAAACCATTAACTTTAATGGAAAAAATATTAGCTAAATATAGCAATAAGGCTTCATTATTCAATGAAATTATAAAAAAAGAAGAACCAAAAGCAAAAGAAAGTTCTCTATTAGAGAAACTTAGATCTGCAAAAGGTTCTTCTCTTCAATAACTAAGTTCTGATACAACTTAGTTATTAGTTTGGGTGGGCTATTCGCCCGCTCAAAAAGATTTTTGAGCGGCTCTTTACGAGTCGCTCTTTTATTTTATCAAATTTTTAAATAAAAGAAAAGAGGAAATTACTATGTTAAATATCAATACAATTTTAAATAATAAAGTTATGGAAGTTTTAGGTAGAGATAAAGAATTAACAAATAAAGTTATGAATACAGTATTTGATGCTATGTATGAACAAGCAAAAACAGCTAAACAGGCAATTCAAATAAACAATTATAAAATGACTATATATCCAGTTGTAACTAATAGAATAAAATCTGTTAATAATAAGAACCAAAACAATAATAGTGATAGTATTCATAAAGTAGCTATTATTGGACCTGACGATAACGTATTAGAAAAATGTACTTCTTTACAAGAACGTATGTATAACTTTGTTAAAAATACTATTAAACATTATGGGCAAGCACAATTTATTACTTGTCCTAGTATTGGACGCATGGATTTAGATTCTATCGTTTTAGCTGCTTGTGATAGAGTAAACAAAGAATACAATAAAATAGTTGCTAAAAATATTAAATATATTGGTATTAAAGATGAAAAATGTTGTTCTAGTTCATCAGTTATGTTTCTTAGAGCTAAAAAACCAATATATAATTCTATTAATTGTGCAGATACTGTTATTCTATTAGCAGATAAAAATAATATGAAGAAAGGTCATTTAGCTGTTAAAATAGCACAAGGTGTTGAAGTGGCTTTAAGCAAGAAAAAAGATATTAAAAAACAATTTCAGCATATTGATATTGGAGTAGGTAATAATCCTACTCCTGATGATAAATCAGAAGTTAAAGAAATAGTAGTAAAAGAAACTAATGATGTAAAAGATATTAAAAATCAACCTAAAACTGAAGTTAAAGTTGAACCAGTAATTGTTGAAGAAAACAAAACAACAGATGTAAAAGAACCTGTTAAAGAAGTGGTAGAAGATAATATTAATATATCTTTAATAGATGAAGATGAATTAGATATTATCGATAAAAATTTTAGAGATAAATCTCTTAGAAAAAATATAAAAGAAGGGAGTTACAAAGACATTATTAAAACCTATAAAGGTAATAATGAAGATTTGATTACATTAGTCGACTTTTATTATAGCATATGTGGTAATAAACAAGGCAAATATAGCGGTATGACATTAGGTTCTTTTAAGAAATTAATTAATACTGCTAATAAAAAAGGTATTAAAGACGCTGTTTTAGAACTATGTGAATTAGGTGAAGTTAATATTAAAGATATTCCTGCGGACCAGATTTAATCCTGCGGTAACTTTCTTTTAGGAGCTTTATCCATATCGTGTACTATATACTTAGTTCATGCAATTAAGCATCTAGGAATAGCAAAACAAATATAGGAGATATCTATTTATATAGTTATTTATATTAGATATCTCCTTTTTATCTAAATTAGAGTAAGTTTATTAATTTTACTACTTTTCTTTTGTAAATCTTTTTGTAGAACTTTTCTATGCTATAATAAGTAGTATAGATTACTTTTGAAATAGGAGGTATTAATAATGGATAATTTAGCTCATATCGATGATAGAGATGCTAAAATAAAAACAGAATTAATTGACGGTAAGATTTTTATGATGTCTCCAGCTCCAACCATTAATCATGGTAGAGCAGTTCGTAATATTTCTCGTATATTTAGCAATAATCTAGTAGGTAAACCATGTGAATCATTTGTAGACGGTGTAGATGTATTTCTTGATGATAACAATAGATTTAAACCAGATGTTATGATTGTTTGCGATCCTAATATTGTTAAGCAAAAAGGTATTTATGGAGCACCCGATTTAGTAGTAGAAGTTTTATCTCAAAGTACAGCTAAGAATGATAAAAGTAAAAAGAAATATATTTACGCTAAAGCTGGCGTTAAAGAATATTGGTTAGTGGATACTTGGAATAAATCTATTGAAGTTTATTATAATCAAAATAATTGGTTTGTATTAGACCATATATATTATTTAATAAACGAAGAAACTATTGATAATAACAATTTAGTAGATAATGATAAGAATGATTATAGAGATAGTATTGTGTTATCTATAGGCGATAAATTTTCTATTAAAATAGCAGACGTATTTGAACGTCTTTAATATATTTTCTAACTAAGGAGCCATTTAAGGCTCCTTTTTTTAGTTTACTACCTTTCTTTGGTAAATCTTTTTTTGTAGTTATTTATTTATAAAAAAGGAGATGTTTATATGATGTTAGATATTGATTATGAAGATTTATTAAAAGAAACTTTGAATGGACGCAAAAATCCATTTAATAGTAATAATGAATACCATAAATTGATTCAAAAAACAATAACAGATACTTTTTATGGCTCTATAGTCAATATAAAATATACTGATGAAGAAAAAAGAAATGCTATTGTTAATAATATAAAGACAGCTATTGAACTTTATATAGATGAAAAACAGTATAGAGATAGAAGTACAGATATAAATATATCTTTTAATAGTGATATACCTTTTTAATATTTAATAGATGTATTTATTACTTTCTTCTTTATTTGTCGGTAAATCTTAGTTTACTACTATTCTTTGGTAAATCTTTTTTAGAGATATTTTAGTTATATCTCGTTAATGTTGATTGGTGGTAGTTTTATGATTTACTACCAATTTCTTATAAACTTATTTTTAGGGATTTTTATAGAATCTCTATTAATAAGTAGGGAGGCGTTTATATGAATAACGTTAAATTATCTGATATTGATTTTAATAAAATATTAAATGAAATATTAGATAATAAACGAAATCCATTTACTAATGAAGAATATAAAGATCTAGTTAATAAAATAATTAGAGATTTATATATTAGTAATGGAGATTTTGACTTAGATTTAATTAAAGAAAAGATAGAAGATGCTATCTTGATTAAATCTAATAATGAAATTTATATAGAATAAATAAGAGAGGAGATGAATAATGTATGTTTAGATTGAATCCAAGAGATAAGGAAGCAGTAAGAGAGTTATTTAAAGAAAGCTATGTATTTAGGCGTAATTACTTATTCGTTTTAAATACAAACAATGAAGACGTATCAGATCAAATAAAAAGAGATATTAAGAAAAGAAAACATGAAATAATTAAAAGGAGATATGCGTGATGACTGAACAAGAAAAACAAATCTTAAAAGATCTATTCGAAATAGAACCTCAAATTAAAAGAACATATCAATATGCTATAAACAATAAAGATGCAGAGATGTTAAAACATATTGAAAAATCTATTAAGAGAATGTCAAGATATAGAGTAGCTTAATTTTTCTCTTCTTCTATATTTTATTGTAAATTTTTATTTACTACTATTCTATGGTAAATCTTTTTTTGAAATTTTTTTTAATATTGGCAAAAATATAGCCGATATAACAGAAAGGAAGTTTTATATATGGCAACAGTAAATATTTTTAACGTTAACAAAATGATCGTTTTAGGTGTTAGAAACAACACTATCGTAAGATTAAGCTATGACATTAACAAGAAAGGAGATGCAGTTCCTTTTATTTATGAAAACAAAGATTTTTCTAATCATGCTTTAGGTTTATCGATTATGGCTTTAACGATTAATCAGTTAATTGAAATTAAAGAAAAATCGGCAACTATTATTGCTCCAACAGATGTGGTAATTAGAATGTTGCAAATTAGAAAAATATTAAATCAAAATAATGATATTGATGTTGACTCTTTAATTGAAACTATAGCGGATCAATGGACAAATATGCCTGATGATGAAAATCTTTTTGAATCATTAAAAGATGTATGCGAAGCGTATATTAATATGGTTAATAATGGTTTTTCATATAATTTCGTTAAAAGACATACGTTAGATAAATGGCAACTCAATCGTAATGCGTGCGAAGAAAACGGAATTCAAGATGGAGATATCTTGTTATTTAAAGATGGTGTAGATACTAAATATGGCATTAACAGTTTAGATACGTCTTATCTAAACGGAGAATTTAAAGTTTCTGTGCAAGAAACAGTATCTAATGACAGAATTTTTAAAAATTATTATATTCCAAGGAAAGGTCTTAATATTTATTTAATGAGAGCTCGTAAAATGAATAAAATTCTAGAAGAAATGTTACCATCAATTGAATTAGAGGATATCAGCGTAGGAAAAGAAAGTAAAGAATTATTAGCATAATAAAAGAAGATGTGTGTTATGAAACATAGCACACATCTTACCCTTATTATATGAACCAACGAGATTATTATAGCATAACAGATAAAAAATTACAAGTAGAAAGAGGTTATATTATCATGAGAACTTATACAGATGTAGGAATTATGAGTGGATGGGGAACTTGGAGCGTATTGAGAGTAGAAAAAGATAATAAAATTAAAATAAAAGTTCCGCAATCTCAAATTAATAAAAAAACAGGTTTATGTAAGAAGTCTGTTAAAAATATACTAAATAAAAGCGTCTTTACAATTGAAGATGCTATTAACTTATATAAAAAAGGTGTAGTAGTAACTACATTATAAAAAGGAGATATTTTATTATGAACATTGAAAAATTAGTTTTAAGTACAGCAAAAGGTGTAATGACAGTTGGAGAATACGGATTTAAAGGAGCTAAGGTTGCGTGCTCTACTGGTCATACAATAGCAAATGGCTTACGTACTACTGCCGATGCAATTGATGTAGCAAGCTCTATTGGTGAAAATAAATGCCAAGAAGGTGCTGATTGGTGTAAAATGGCTAAAGAACAGTATAAGAAAAAGATTATTATGATTGTTCAAGAAGAAGCCGCTCAACTAGCTGCACAAGGTATTGAACTAACAGAACAGGAAATGAAAAAACTGTTCGATACAACTGTGCAGAAGGTACAATCTAGTTCAACAGCTACTAAGCCAGTAATTAAAAAAATGCAATTAGCATAATATATAAGAGGATTACTAATGCAGTTTATCTGTGTTAGTAATCCTCTTATTTTTTCATAATATTATGGTATAATAAAAAATAAAAGGAGATGAAAAATATGCCAGAGATAAGCAGGTTTTTAGGAATTATTATAAGAATGATGTTTATAGATGATGAACAACATCATAAACCACATGTTCATGTCCAATACGGTGATTATAAGGCTTCTATTAGTATTGATGGAGAATTATTAGCAGGCTATCTTCCATCTAAACAATTTAAAATAGTAGTCGCATGGTTGTGTATTCATGAAAATGAATTATATAAGGCTTGGAATAATGCTGTACGTGGATTACCATTTAACAAAATTAAACCTATAAAATAAAAGGAGTTGTTTTTTATGTTTACAAAAAATAATATAGTATATGCAAGTCAACCAACAAAAGACTTAGAAGTTGTTGATTTTAAAATCTTAGACTATATGTATATGATTATATCTTTCTCTAATGGAGAACAACGAGTATTTGATGCTACTTGTTTATTAGAATATCCAGTATATCAACCGTTAAAAGATGAAAAAATCTTTAATGCTGTTGAAATTCGTAATGGAACATTATCTTGGTGTAATAATAAAATAGATATTGCGCCAGAAATGTTATATAAAAAAAGTTACGAATATACTGCTCCTGAAAAAATATGTATGTAACCTTATATAGACATATTAATAACATACGCTTTATATGTTGTTAATATGTCTATATTTTTCCATATTACAAATATTATTTTACGGTCGCCATGTTCCGTCCATGGCTTTTTCTGATGACGACGAAAAGAATTACTCACTATAGTCATATCTTTTACGTATATTTAAAACATCAAATGTATAAAAGTGTTTAAAATTTACGTAAAAGCTGTATAAAAAATAGTATAAAAATACATTGACGTTATTCATACATATAAAAATAAATTATACGTTTTTGCTTTTTAGCAAAAAATATAATAAAATATAGAGAAGAACCTAGTTGTTATTTTAGATATTTTATAGTTATTATAGTTATTTTACAGTTATATTGTAGTTATTTTACAGTTATTACAGATATATATTTAGTTATTATAGTTATATTAAGTTATTAGTATTATATGGTTTATTGTTTATTATACTAATGTTATATTAGTTGTTATTATTTATTACATAATTGCAAATAAGATTAAATAGTAAATATTTCTCTTTTTCTTTATTTTGTTACCTTTTTTAGGTTACTGCCTTCTTCTTTTTTTAGTAGTATTCTCTTGTAATTCTTTTTTTGATATTCCGTTTTTAAAAAATGAAGCTATAAAGCTTTCCGCCATGTTCCGTACATATGAAAAATCGTTATGATATGAGGAAAAAATGGCATTTTATATGATTATTTATATGTTTTCGTTTTTTATAAAATGAAAAAAGTTGATACGCAGTATAATTCCGACGGCACGACCTCTATCGTTAACCGCTGGGCGTATTATACCGTCCGCATCCCGTGCGAGCAGTTTGAAGCCTTTCTGCACGAGACGGAGGGCTTCGGCAACGTAATCTCCACCAGCCGCGACGCGCAGAACGTCACCTCGGCCTACACCGATTACGAAGCGCGGCTTTCCAGCCTCAACACGCAGGAGGAGCGGCTTCTCGACATGCTCTCGAAGAGCGAGGACGTGGAAACACTCATTGCGCTTGAACAGCGGCTGTCCGACGTGCGCTATGAGATCGAATCTATCGAGCGGAGCCTGCGCAACTATGACATGCAG
>OLQW01000408.1_pt1 | contig 25781 bp, 27 predicted proteins | sample 1672901 | NCBI WGS metagenome assembly OLQW01 (sample SAMEA3136735, study PRJEB25190) | human gut metagenome | reverse complement strand
ACCTGCAGCAAAGGCATTGCCGGCGTTCTTGATGGTTTCCTCGTCCATACCGGTGCACGGTCACCGGCCTGTACACCGGCGGCCTCGGCGCCGCTGCCCTTGGTGACCTCGACCACATAGACGCCCATTGTGGACACACCCAGCTGCTGGGCGGTCTGCGCATCGGTCACATGTTTGTGATGCCCAGCGCCGTCAGGATCAGGCACAGCGCCTTGACCGCCAGCGCAAAGACAATGTTCTGATAGGCAATGCTCATGCACTTGCGGGAGATGCGCATCGCAAGGCTGATCTTTGCCGGATCATCGTCCATCAGCACAATGTCGGCGGCCTCGATGGCGGCATCGCTGCCCAGCGCGCCCATCGCAATACCGATGTCAGCGCGCATCAGCACCGGTGCATCGTTGATGCCGTCACCCACAAAGGCCAGCTCTTTTTTCTCGGGCTTCTGGCTCAGCAGCTTCTCGACCCACTCGACCTTATCGGCGGGCAGCAGGCCCGCATGGACCTCGTCAATGCCCAGATCCTTGGCCACCAGCTTGGCCACGGCGGGGGCGTCACCGGTCAGCATGACGGTGCGCACGCCCTGCGCCTGCAGCCCCTGCATGGCGGCTTTGGCAGTGGGCTTCTCCTCGTCAGAGATCAGGACCGAACCCAAAAAGCTGCCGTCACGCGCCACATAGACGACCGTACCCGCGCCCTCGGCGGCGGTGTAGGGGATTTTTTCGCTTTCCATCAGGCGGGCATTGCCGGCCAGCACGGTATGACCGTCCACCAGCGTTTTCACGCCGTGGCCTGCGATCTCCTGCGCATCGGAGGCGCGGCGGGCGTCCAGCCCCGGGCAGGCCTCGCGCAGGCTCTTGCTGATGGGATGGCTTGAGAAGCTTTCCGCCAGAGCGGCGCTCTCCAGCAGCTCCGCCTCGGTCACACCCTCGGCCGGGGTGGTATGGGTGACCTTGAAAACGCCCTTGGTCAGGGTGCCGGTCTTATCAAACACAGCTATGCTGGTTTTGGACAGGGCCTCGAGGTAGTTGCCGCCCTTGACCAGGATGCCGCACTTAGACGCGCCGCCGATGCCGCCGAAGAAGGTGAGGGGGATGGAGATGACCAGCGCGCAGGGGCAGCTGATGACCAGGAAGGTCAGGGCGCGGTAGACCCAGTCACCGAAGCGGGCGGGCTGGCCCATCAGCAGCAGAACGATGGGGGGAACAAAGGCCAGCGCCAGTGCGCCGTAGCAGACAGCGGGGGTGTAGACCCGGGCAAAGCGGGTGATGAAGTTCTCGGTGCGGGCCTTCTTCATGCTGGAATTTTCCACAAGGTCGAGGATCTTGGAAACGGTGGATTCGCCAAACTCCTTGGTGGTCCGGACCTTTAGCAGGCCGGTCATGTTCACACAGCCGCTGATGACCTCATCGCCGGAGCGGACATCCCGGGGCAGGCTCTCGCCGGTCAGGGCGGCGGTGTTCAGGGCAGAGGTTCCCTCCACGATGATGCCATCAATGGGCACCCGCTCGCCGGGCTGGACCACGATCACGGTGCCCACCTCCACATCATCGGGATCCACCTGCTCCAGTTTGCCGTCCTCGTCCTCAACGTTGGCGTAATCGGGGCGGATATCCATCAGGCTGGAAATGCTCTGGCGGCTCTTGCCCACGGCCACGCTCTGGAACAGCTCGCCGATCTGGTAGAAGATGATAACGGCACAGCCCTCCACATAATCGCCCAGCGCAAACGCGCCCACGGTGGCAACAGCCATCAGGAAGCACTCGTCAAAGGGCTGGCGGTTCTTGATGCCCAGCAGTGCCTTGCGGAGCACATCCCAGCCGACCACCAGATAGGGGATGCAGTAGAGCAGCAGCTCCACCGGCGTGGGGAACTGGGGCAGCAATTTGAGGATGAGCACCAGCACCAGAGCAGCAATGATCCGGTACAGGTTCTTTTTCTGCTTTTTATTCATATCTGTACTCTCCTTTTTTCTGGGTTCTGGGCCGCAATGCGCCGCGGCGGGCGGGGTGGATTCAACAGGTTTTCCCCACGGGATAGACTTTTCCACGTTTTCCCCTGAGTTTTCCACGGACTTTTCCCGGAGAAAACCTGCTTTTTCGCGTTTCTTTTTGCACTTTTTCGCAGAGGCTGTTGAAAACCCGGTGGAAACTGTTGAAAACCCGTTTTCTTTTCCACAGTTTTCCGCACCGGCTTTTGGTCCGTTCTGCCCGAAAAATGCGTCACAAAAAGCTCCCCCGCAGGGGAGCCGTACCGGAGTTACAAACCCCTGTTTCCTCAGATATCAAAGATCTCGCAGTCATCCTCGACCTTTTTGCAGGCAGCCAGAACATTCACCATGGTATCGTGGGGGTCTGCACCCTCAGCAAACTCGACCTTCATCTTCTGGGTCATAAAGCTGACGGTAGCCTGTGCCACACCTGCAACGGTGTTGGCGGCATCCTCCATCTTCTGGGCGCAGTTTGCGCAGTCAACTTCGATCTTGTAGGTCTTCTTCATCATAGGTACCTCTCTTTATTTTATGTGGACCTCTCAGGCACGCCTTGTGCGCCCGGAGGCTTTGTACTGCGTTTTCCGTTTACTCCTCAATGTGGTCCATGCCCATCGAGAGGATGCTCCTCACATGGTCATCATCCAGTGCATAGTAAACGGTTTTGCCATCCCGGCGGAAGCGCACGAGCTTGGTGTCCTTGAGCACCCGGAGCTGGTGGCTCACTGCCGACTGGCTCAGCTGCACCGCATTGGCAATGTCCTGCACGCAAAGCTCATTGTCATGCAGCGCATATAAGATCTTGATGCGGGTGGAGTCGCCGAACACCCGGAACAGGTCGGCCAGCTCATACAGCACCTCGTCATCCGGCATCACCACCGGTTCCGTGTTTTCCTGCCCCGCCGGGGTCATCTGCTCCAATCCGATCATGTCCGTTCTCCTTCTGCCGTTCTTTACATGAACGTCTGTTCATGTGTTCATGTTATCATGTAGAAGAGCTTCTGTCAAGGGGTTTTGCAAAGTTTTCCGCATTCCTCTTAAAATCATCGAAAAAAGCCGCAAAAAACGCCCAAACGGAGGGAGATTTGCAGAAAAAAGTGCCCAAACAGGTGCATCTGTGCCAAAAGTGTGGTATTCTAACAATGTATTTCTAAATTTTCGCCTTCGGGCATCTGGAAAGGACGTATTTTTATGTTGGAAGCTGGAATCCGCGGCGAGCAGAGTGTCGCCGTTACTTCCGAGAACACCGCAAAGACCATGGGCAGCGGCACGCTGGACGTGTTTGCCACCCCCGCGCTGGTGGCACTGGCCGAAAAAACCTGCTGGATGAGCGTTGCCGCCGCGCTGGACGAGGGCTGCGGCACCGTGGGCACCCGGCTGGAGCTGGAGCACAGCGCCCCCACCCCTGTGGGCATGACTGTGACCTGCGAGAGCGAGCTGACCGCTGTGGAGGGCCGCAAGCTGGTGTTCAAGGTCTCCCTGCACGACGAGAAAGGCCCCGTGGGCGGCGGCGTGCACGAGCGGTTCATCATCAACAACGCCAAGTTTGCCGCAAAGGCAGAGAGCAAAAAGGGGTAACGGCCTCGCCCTCTCAGTCAGCGCCGTTGGCGCTGCCAGCTCCCCCAAAGGGGGAGCCTTTGGCATTGTGGGCAGGCTGGCCGTGCACATACAGCGGCTCTCTGTCCTCTTCCATCACCTGCGCTTCTGCCTTTTGCTGGGCGGCGGTCAGCAGGCGGATGGCCTGTTCGTTGGCGCGGAACAGCTCAAAATACAGCGCTTTATAATCCGGCGTGGCGGCGGCCCCCTTTCCGTTTGCAATAGGGATAGTCTGCCCCGGGCCGGGACAAAAAATCAAGTGAGGAATCATTTATGAAAAAGACAAATCTCTCCTGGGTGGGGGCACTGCTGGTGTTTGCCCTGCTGCTGTGGTGCACCGCAGCCACCCCCGGCACCATTGCCGACCCGGCCAGCTACGCCCCCGCGGTGTACAGCTCCATGCTTTCCCTGCTGCCGCCGGTGGTGGCCATTGTGCTGGCCCTGAACACCAAGGAGGTCTACACCTCCCTGCTGGTGGGCATTGCCACCGGCGCGCTGCTCTTTGCCAACGGCAATCTGGAGCTGGCGGTCACCACCCTGTTCTTCAACGAGGACGGCGGTATGGTGGCCAAGCTCTCTGACAGCAGCAACGTGGGCATTCTGGTCTTTCTGGTGATGCTGGGCATTCTGGTGGCCCTGATGAACAAGGCCGGCGGCAGCGCCGCCTTTGGCCGCTGGGCCTCCACCCACATCCACACCCGGGCCGGGGCGCAGTTTGCCACCCTTATTCTGGGCGTGCTCATTTTTGTGGACGACTACTTCAACTGCCTGACCGTGGGCTCCGTGATGCGCCCCGTGACCGACCGACAGAAGGTCTCCCGCGCAAAGCTGGCCTACCTCATTGATTCCACCGCCGCCCCGGTGTGCATCATTGCGCCGGTGTCCAGCTGGGCCGCCGCCGTTACCTCCAGCGTGCCCGAAGGCTCCGGCATCAACGGCTTTACCATGTTCCTGCGCACCATTCCCTACAACTATTACGCCCTGCTGACCATTGTGATGAGCCTGTTCCTCATCTTCACGGGCACGGACTACTGCTCCATGAAGCAGCACGAGGACAACGCCCGGGCCGGTGACCTTTTCACCACGGCCGACCGCCCCTACGGCGACGATGTGGATACCGAGGACGATGCCCACGGCCATGTCATTGATCTGGTGGCCCCGGTGCTGGTGCTGATCGCGGCCTGCATCCTTGGCCTGATCTACACCGGCGGCTTCTTTGAGGGCGTGGACTTCATCACCGCCTTCTCCGACTGCAACGCCTCCGCCGGTCTGGTGCTGGGCAGCAGCATTGCCCTGATGTTCACCTTTGTGTTCTACCGTGTCCGCAGCGTGATGACGTTCCAGGATTTTGCCGCCTGCATCCCCGAGGGCTTCAAGGCCATGGTCAGCCCCATGCTGATCCTGACCCTGGCCTGGACGCTTTCCGGCATGACCAACCTGCTGGGTGCAAAATATTACGTTGCCAACCTGCTGGGCGGCTCCGCTGCCGCCCTGCAGTACCTGCTGCCGGTCATCATCTTCCTGGTGGCGGTGTTCCTGGCCTTTGCCACCGGCACCTCCTGGGGCACCTTCTCCATCCTGATCCCCATCGTCTGCCACGCTTTCCCGCAGGGCGAGATGCTGGTGGTCTCCATTGCGGCCTGCCTGTCCGGCGCTGTGTGCGGCGACCACTGCTCTCCCATTTCCGACACCACCATCATGGCCTCTGCCGGTGCGCATTGCAGCCATGTGAACCATGTTTCCACCCAGCTGCCCTACGCCATTACCGCCGCTTCCTGTTCCGCCGCGTGCTATGTGATCACCGGCCTGACCCAGATGTTCCTGGGCAGCAGCGCCAGCCTGTGGACCTCGCTGATCCTGCTGGGCGTTGCCATTGTGCTGGAGCTGGTGGTGCTGAACATTCTGCGCGTAAAGCTGGGCAAAAAGACCAAAGCGTGATATACTAAAGGAAATTGAGTGTTCGAAGGGAGACCGTACCATGCTGGAAAAAGCATTCAACGATGTCTATACCAAGTTCAAGCTCCATTTCTACCAGAACGTGTTCCAGCGCTTTGCCACCCGTGAGGCGACCCTGACCACGGTGGAATCCTTTTGCATGGAGGGCATTATGGCCATGGGGGAGCCCACCATTGCGGAGTTTTCCCGGATGATGCAGATCTCCACCCCCAACGCGGCGTATAAGATCGGCTCGCTGGTGCGCAAGGGCTATGTGGAAAAGATCCAGTCCACCACCGACCGCCGGGAGTATCACCTGCGGCCTACCCAGAAGTATATCGACTACTACAACATCAGCTACTCCTACCTGAGCACGGTGGTCCAGCGGGTGAACAAGCGCTTCCCCAAAGAGGACGTGAAGAAGCTGGAACAGATGCTGACCATCATCAGCAACGAGCTGATGCCCGAGCTGAACCTGGAAAACAACCCGGAGGCTCCGGAGGAAAAGAAAACCGCGCGCTGAGCCGCACCTTTTCGGGGGAAACCCCGGAAGCCCGTGCGCCGACCCGCGCAGCCAGACAGGACTGCCCCACAGAGATGTGGAGCAGCCCTGTTTTTTTCTGCCGGAACGGGCTGTGCGGCCAACAAAAAAAGCCCCGGAGGGCTTGCGGGACCCTCCGGGGCGAGGCAGCGGCGTGCGGGCCCGCTGCCTCAGGGGATAGCGATTGACAGGAGATTCTGGGAAGTAACTTTTTGGGGGATTACAAAGGAATGTGATGCATGGCCCAAAGGGTCAGCGGGGCGTTTGCCCGGTGCCTTTGGGGGTTGGGGTTCAGTGCTGGGACTTGTAGAACATGGCCTTGCGCTTGCGCTCCATCCAATATCCCGCTGCAGACAGCACCATGCCTGCGCCCAGCATCAGGTCTGCCAGCCAGCCGCTGGTGCCGGTCTGGATCAGCTTGGCATCCTGCACCGCCGGGAGCGCCGGGGTCTCAGGAGCGGGAGCGGGGGCCGGGGCGGGAGCGGGGTCAGGTCTTGCATCCTGCACCACGGGCAGCACCGGAGCCTCGGGGGCGGGAGCCCACACCTGCTGGTACAGCTCCTTCAGCGATTGCAGATCCCGGCCGGAGAGGGCACGGTAGACCCGGAACATCTGCCGGTTGCACAGCCGGAGGATGCCGCAGGCTTCCTGCAGGCCGGAGGGCATCCCCTCCAGCGGGAGCACCCGGCACAGCCATGCCAGCAGCACCACGGTGCCCACCGCACAGCCTCTTTGAACCTGTTCTCGCTGCCTCTGTTTCATCCTGCATCCCCCGTCTTTTGTGCCGTTCCCCGGTGTTTTTTCTCCATTATATCACATCCGCGCTGTAATTTGCCAGAGAGCAGAGGGGAATGTACCTCTGTGCCGCTTGCGTCTGCTCTGAAAACCGTTTGAATTGCAAAACGATTTTTTAGTTGCTATACTGGGCTTACCAATTTTTTTCGGGAGGCTGCTACAGTGACCGCACAGACAATGCAAATCGGGAACACACCTTGCCGCATTTACGGCGAAGCCAATGCAGAATACCTGCTGCTCCAAATGACAGGTGAGCATGAGCTGCAAAGTATGGATTATGAAGTGGCGGCGATCGCACAAAGCAGCCGGAATTTTCTGTTTGCAGCTCTCCCGGTGGAAAGCTGGAACGATGCGCTTTCTCCGTGGAAAGCCCCTGCCGTGTGGGGAAAGCAAGGCTTCGGCGGCAAAGCTGGGGACACCCTGCGCTTTCTGACGGAGCAGGTCATTCCCACACTGGAGCAGCAGTTTCCTCTCCCGGAAAACGTCAAAATCATTCTGGGCGGCTACTCGCTGGCGGGATTGTTTGCGCTGTGGGCATCCACCCAGACCGATTTGTTCTACGGTGTCGCCGCCGCTTCTCCCTCTGTGTGGTTTCCGGGCTGGATGGAGTTTGAACAGCAGCACCCCATGCAGACACAACACATTTATCTGAGCCTTGGAGATAAAGAAGAACACACAAAAAACACCATCATGGCTGCGGTAGGGGATAATATCCGCACGTTGCACAGTCGGCTTACAGAGCGTGGCGCAGACTGCACCCTTGAATGGAACAGCGGTGGACACTTTAAGGACGCTGATTTGCGTACGGCCAAAGCATTTCAGTGGGTGATAGAGGAACACGCATGACCATTTTGATTGATGCAGATGGTTGTCCAGGGGTCAGTGATGTAATGAAGAACAAGACCAGCTGCCGCACTCTGCCGCTGATCCGTTTGAATCTGCGCCTCTGACGGAGATGGTGGGCATTTGAACCCACTTTCCAAAACGCAGAAAAATCTGCCTTTTGGAGAGAATCGGGAGAGATTTTACGCCCGTTGGAGAGAACGGGCGAGAGAGATTCCGGGAGCCAGAATCCATCCATACAATATGTTGCTTCTGACGCTGACAAAATCAAAGCAGCAAAGGATGGATGAACATGAGAACTCTGTTAGAGTGCTATAAAATTCTCGAAGAATACCCCACCGGAATGACGAAAGACCAGTTCTACCGTGTTGCCCGTATCAACAAGCAACACGCAAAGTACCTTCTGGATTCCGGTCTCGTTCCGTGTATCAATACAGGAAAGAAAACACGCAAATACCATATTGCGACCCACGATGTGATCACCTACTTGTGTGACCGTGAAGATAACCCCGAAAAGTATAAAGTACCAACGGGCTTTTATATCGGAAAGACTGGCTGCTCCAAGCGGCACCCGGACAAGCCTGCCACAGAGATCATCCGCTTCAATTTTACAGAGCCGGAAAAACAGGGCTGTACACCCTATGGGGAAAGCTCACCGCTGGATATGATGATCTGCTGACCACCCCGGTAGTTTCGGAACTGACGGGCTACTCTGCACAAAGCATCCAGCGATGGTGCAATCAGAAGATCCTTGTGGGCTTCAAAATCCGTGGCACATTGACGATTCCACGGCTTGCGGTCGTTGAGTTTATGTCCGGCGACCGTGCAATAGCTATCGTCCGAAAATCCTCAACGCACCTTGATCTGCTCCGCACCTATGCGCAGGAATGCCACGAGGGTGCAATGACCATTACATACTAAACAGACAGGACTGCTCCACAACATTTTGTGAGACAGTCCTGTTTGCTTAGATGCAAAGATTATTCTTTAAATAATTATTCTTGACAGAATAATCTTTGAGGCGTACAATGAAGCTGAACCTGTCATCAAATCAGTCGTGAGGTGAGCCGCTATGTTTTTTGTTGACCGTGTACAGGAAATGTCCGTATTACAGACCGCTTATGAAAAGCCGGAATCTTCTTTGTTCGTTCTCTATGGTCGTCGCCGTGTAGGAAAAACCACGCTTTTGTCAGAATTCTGCAAAGAGAAGCCGTCTCTTTATTATCTGGCAACGGAGGAAAGCATTCAGGCAAACCGAAACGCCTTCCGGTTGATGGCTGCTGATTTTCTCCAGAACGATTTATTGAAAAGTGCAACCGATGCAAGCTGGGAGATGATTTTTTCCGTTCTTCTCTCTGCTCAGGAAAATAAAAAACTGGTCATTGTGTTGGATGAGTTTCAGTATCTGGGCAAGGCAGACAAAGCATTTCCTTCTGTTTTTCAAAAAATCTGGGATACTATTCTGAAAAACAAAAATGTAGAAGTGATTCTTTGCGGCTCTCTGGTTCACATGATGATGGAGCAGACTCTTTCTTACTCCAGCCCTTTGTATGGACGCAGAACGGGACAGATTCGGCTGAAGCAGATTCCATACGCTTATTACGACCGATTCTTCCCTGATCTTGATGAACAGACCCGCATTTTATATTATGCTGTCACAGGCGGTGTTCCGAAGTATATCGAATTATTTCATCCATGTGCCGATATTGATACCGCCATTCTGCAAAATGTAATGACTCCTCAGAGCTTTTTGTATGAAGAACCTGAATTTTTACTGCGGCAGGAGGTTCAGGATGTCGGAAGTTACTTTTCCATCATCCGTGCGATTGCATCTGGAAACATGAGGATATCTGATATTGCTTCTGCGCTGTCGCTTCCAGCCACCAGTTTGTCAAAGCCCTTAAAAACATTGTGCGATCTGGATATTCTGGAGCGAGAAGTGCCTCCCACCGAAAAAAATATTGAAACCAGCAAAAAGGGGCAATACCGCATTAAAGATAATTTTCTTGCGTTCTGGTTCCGATTTGTTTACCCCATGCGCTCTTTCATTGAAAGCGACCACCCGGAAATCGCAATGACAAAGCTGAAAACCGGGTTTATCCCCAATCATGTTGGCTACGTCTACGAGGATATTTGCAGACAAAAGATGTGGGAGCTGAACGCGCAAGGAAAACTGCCCTTTCTCTTTGACCGTGTTGGCCGTTGGTGGGGTGGAAAAGATACAGAAATCGATATTGTCGCCATTGATACCACAGACCGAAGCAAAATCATCTTTGGAGAGTGCAAATTTCATCAAAATGTTCCGATGCAGCTGTCGGAACTGCACCAACTGAAAGAAAAAGCTGCTGTCGTTCCGTGGGGGAATGCGAATCGAGACGAATACTTTGCTCTATTCTGTATCAGTGGTTATTCTGAGGACTTGCAGCAGCTTGCACAGGAAGATTCTCATCTTCTTTTGATGTGATTTTTCTCATGTAATAATTTGTAAATAGGACTGCTCCACAACATCTTGTGAGGCAGTCCTGTTTGCTTAGTACCCTTTTCATTGGAGCCAATATTTACACCTGACAGGAAAGGAGTGATAGTTTTCCACATGAACAAGCACTCACAGTTGAAAATCCGAGGCCACGCCAAATGACGCTAGACTATTTCTATGGGCAGTCGGGCGAGTTGTTCTCCTATTTCCGCATCCCCAAGGCACACCTTTTAACTTATCTTATCGGATTCGCACCCGGCAGCATGGTTCGGGCGTGACATCCTTGCATTCTCTCCCGCCGTTGGGTACACTGATGGTGTCAGCGGCAGAAGTTACATATTCAAGTGGATGCAAAGATACAGCAGTCTCAACAAACAGTAGTATTTTTAACAGATTCAACAGGCGACCGGTTAAAGTTCCTGTTGGAGAGAATTTAGGAGAGAACGGACATCTGCGGCCCGGTTTTTGCCGATGCTTTTGCGTTCCAAGCAGTAAAAGCGCAAAATAAAAAAGTCGCAGATTCGTTTGAATCTGCGACTTCTGGCGGAGATGGTGGGATTCGAACCCACGTGCCTGATTAAGGACAAAACGATTTCGAGTCGTTCTCGTTACGACCACTTCGATACATCTCCATATTCATAGCTTTATAATTATAGCAAAAAGCCGCCGTTCCGTCAACACTTTCTGCCGGAGGGACCCACAGCGCCAAAGAGGCCCTCTGGTCAGGGATAAGCGGAAGCCGCTGCCTCCCTCTGCGGGGACGGACACCCTCTTTTTCGTCTCTGCTCCGGGGCATCTTTTTCATGCTGTACTGTCATTTCCAAGGGCAAAATTGTAAAATCGTGGAATCATCGTCTGGATTTTCACAAAATATTACTATTTTGCCAAAAGATTGTACAAACCCTGCCCCCCTCTGATGTGCTATACTAAAATCAACAACCGGCCTGTTTCCGGCATTTCTTCTGCCATACAGGCCGCCGAAACAAAGAAGAAAACCAGAAGGAGCAGTATCGATGAGAGAGATCATTTCCTTGAACGAAAACTGGACCCTGTCCTTCCCCAAGGGCGAGCGTCCCACCGAGCAGGTCACCCTGCCCCACACTTGGAACGCTGTGGACGGCATGGACGGCAACGGCAGCTATCTGCGCACCACCGGTGTCTACACCCGCACCTTTACCCAGCCCAAGCAGCCTCTGGCTGGCGGCCGCACCTACGTTGAGGTGCTGGCAGCTGCTCTGGCCGCAACCGTGAAGGTCAACGGCCAGGTGGCAACCACCCACGAGGGCGGCTTCTCCATCTTCCGTGCCGATGTCACCGACCTGTGCCACGAAGGCGACAACGAGCTGACCATCGAGGTCTCTAACGAGGACACCCCCTCCATGTACCCCGCTTCCGCCGACTTCACCTTCTACGGCGGCCTGTACCGCGGCGTGAACCTGATCAGCGTGCCCGGCACCCACTTTGACCTGGACTACTTCGGCGGCCCCGGCATCAAGGTCACCCCCAAGCCCACCGAGGACGGCGGTGCCACCTTTGAGATCGAGAGCTGGGTCACCAACGGCGAAGAGGCCTATACCGTGATGTACAGCATCGAGGACTGCTACGGCAACGAAGTTGCTTCCGGCGTGCGCCCCTGCGACAGCACCAAGGTCACCCTGTACGTTCCCGATGCCCAGCTGTGGAGCATGGACGAGCCCAACCTGTACACCGTGACCGCCCGCCTGCAGAAGAACAACGAGACCTTTGATGAGATCTACGCCAACGTGGGTGTCCGCAGCTATACTGTGACCCCGAACGACGGCTTCTCTATCAACGGCGTGCCCACCCCGCTGCGCGGCGTGGCTCGCCATCAGGATCGTCTGTACAAGGGCAACGCCCTGACCGCTGAGGATCACTACGAGGATGCCATGCTCATCAAGGAGCTGGGTGCCAACACCATCCGTCTGGCCCACTATCAGCACAGCCAGGACTTCTACGACGCATGTGACGAGCTGGGCTTCGCCGTCTGGGCTGAGATCCCCTTCATCAGCGTCTTTAAGAAGGACCCCTCCGCTCACCAGAACTGCCGTCACCAGATGACCGAACTGATCATCCAGAACTACAACCACCCCTCCATCATGTTCTGGGGCCTGTCCAACGAGATCCTGATCGGCGGCATCTGCCAGGAGCTGGTGGACAACCACCACGACCTGCAGAAGCTGGTGCGTGAGCTGGATCCCACCCGTCTCACCACCATTGCCCACGTCTCCAACACCCCTGTTGACGGCCCCATGCATCACATTACCGATGTAGAGAGCTACAACCACTACTTCGGCTGGTACGGCGGCAAGATGGAGCAGAACGGCCCCTGGCTGGACAAGTTCCACGCCGAGCACCCCGACATCTGCATCGGCATCTCCGAGTACGGCACCGAGGGCATCATCAACTGGCACAGCAACGATCCCCAGTGCAAGGACTACACCGAGGAGTATCAGGCACTGTACCACGAGCATCTGGCTCAGGTGTTCGAGGATCGTCCCTGGGTGTGGGCTACCCACTGCTGGAACATGTTCGACTTTGGCTGTGCTGCCCGCAACGAGGGCGGCGTTGCAGGCCGCAACAACAAGGGCCTGATGACCATTGACCGCAAGACCAAGAAGGACAGCTACTTTGTCTACCAGGCATACTGGTCCAAGCAGCCCATGGTCCACATCGCTGGCCGCCGCCATGCACAGCGCGCAGGCGAGACCACCGAGATCAAGGTCTACTCCAACCAGGACACCGTTGTGCTGTACGTCAACGGCAAGGAAGTCGGCCAGCAGACCGCGCACCGCGTGTTCAAGTTCAACGTTGCTCTGGAAGAGGGCTTCAACACCATCCTGGCCGTTGCCGGTGACGTGAAGGATTCCATCACGCTGGAAAAGGTCGAGAAGGAGCCTGATTGCTACACTCTGCCTGAGTTCAACGAGCGTCAGGAGGGCGTTGCCAACTGGTTCAAGCAGGTCGGCAGCCTGGATCTGAAGGCTCCGATGGAGTTCCCCGAGGGCTATTACAGCATCAAGGACAGCATGGAGGAGCTCTCCAAGAACGAAGAGGCTCTGGCTCTCGCCACCAGGGCTGTCAAGCTGGCCACCAACTTTGACATCAAGCCCGGCGTTGGCATGTGGGATATGATGAAGCGCATGACCCCTGAGACTATGGCTAAGATGATCAACATGCCCGATGGCTTTATCGAGAGCCTGAACGCACAGCTAATCAAGATCAAGAAGTAAGTACTTCCTGCATCTGAACACCAAAAAACAAACGAACCGCCCCGGCACTGCACAAAGCAGCCGCCGGGGCGGTTTTTGTATGCGGCAAATGGCAAGATGAATCAGGCCGCTGAGATGGTCAATTTCAAACCCAGCTGCTGGAAGATCTTCAGCAGGGTATCCAGATTGGGCATCGTTTTAAAGGATTCGATCCGTGCCACCGAGGATTGCGGAATACCGCACCTCGCTGCCAGTTCCCGCTGGCTCAATCCCATCGCATTGCGCTGCTCTACCATTGCTTTCACGATTGCAGACATTGCTTCCGCTTCCCGGATATCCTTTGCAATGTCCGGGTCAACAGCTGCCACATGCTCCTTATAATCGTTCCAGGTCCTCATATTCATTCACCCTTTCTTGCAAGCCAATCATCACGTTCCGCTTTTGCTCGTTCAATTTCACGCCGCGGTGTTTTTTGCGATCTCTTCCGAAACTGGTGCAGCAGCACAAACCGGTCACCCCGCCAACAGAAGTAGAATACCCGGTTATTTCCCGGACGCAGCTCCCAGATGCCATCCATCAGATGCTTCGTCACATTCTCGGAAAGCCGTGTTCCGTTGTCCTGCAGCAGCTGGATATACAACACGATCTGTTTATACTGTATTCGCGCATCCTTATTGGATGCGCTTTTTATCCGCAGCTCTTCCAAAAAGTCCCACAGTTCGGAAACGCCTCTGTCGTTCTCGTAAAATTCGACTGTATACATTCATGTTCCTCTTCTATGTGCGGCTTATCCCTCAGCCTTATGATAGCACATTTGCTATCAGTCGTCAATCTATTTTCTCATCTCCCACACTCTCTTGCAAACCAAAAGGGCCCTGCGGCATTTGCAGGGCCCTTTCGGTTATGGGAAATCATGAAATATCAAAGCATCTTTACCATGCTGCCCCAGCCTGCGGCTCAGCGCTTTTTGCTGCGCTTCTTCTTGCGCGGGGCAGAGCGGGCAGGGTTCTGGGTGGGAACAGAATCATTGGAGTGCTTCTGCTCCATCCGATATCTGGCGTAATTGGGAATCACAACCGCGATCACGATCAGCAGGATCCAGACCGGGATGCTGGGCTGCTCGTGGTTGGTGTTGAACAGAAACTGCATGACATTATCCATAGGGTGTTTTCCTTTCCGGCCCAGCAGGCCGCCAGAGGGCTTTTTACAGCCAGATGTTGCCGTCCTCGTCCGGTTTCATGGGCACGGCAATGATGAAGTCCACGATGGTCATAGCGGCAGAGAAACCACTCCAGAAGGTTGCCAGATACAGCAGGCCCAGCACCGGGCGCTTGGCATAGAACTGGTGCGCACCAAACGCACCCAGAATGCACAGGCGCATATACTTCTTACGGCTGACACAGTGCTTTTCACGGTGTTCTCTCCAGTATAACAGGTGGTCGATGGTGTTCCAGATGAACCCATGGTCCGGGTCCTTTACCCACTGTGTCTTTTCTTCCATTTACGATGTACCTCTTGTCTGAATTTTGTTCCAAAAGCAGAAAACCGCCCGCCGCAAGGGCGAGCGGTTTTCCTATTTGATTTTACAGGTTTCCGCAGAAAATTGCAAGTACCAATTAGGCGTTCTCAGCCATGGTCTTCATCTTGATCTGAGCGACCTCATCCTGGATCTCTTCCATCTTCTCCTTGGTCAGGGGATAGAACTTCATAGCGATCAGGTTGCAGACCAGGCCGATCATGATCATGCCGTATGCGCAGAAGACAACGCCCATACGCAGGCCCGGGGTAACAGGGTCACCCATAACGGGGTTGTGGTCGGTGAAGCCGCACATGCTGAACATGATACCGGCGACCATGGGAGCGAAAGAGGAGACCAGCTTATCCACGAAGCTGAACAGGGTGCCCATCAGGCCGGGGACGTACTTGCCGGTACGGTAGACTTCGTAGTCAGCGCAGTCAGCGGTCATGGGGATAACGATGTTACCGGAGATACCCTGGAAACCAGCAGTGACGATGGTAAAGACCAGATAGATGATCAGGAAGTAGCCCCAGTTCAGAGCACCAGTCTCGGGGTTGGAGGTCATAGTGGTGGGATCACCGAACAGCCACAGAGCTGCCAGAATACCATTGGTGATCAGACCGCCCACAGAACCGATCAACATAGCCTTGCGCTGACCCAGACGGGTAGCAAAGAAGCTGATGAACAGGAAGCACACGATGGTGCTGGGGATGGTCACCAGACCGGTAACATTACTCTGCAGCAGGTTGGAACCAGCGATGCAGGCGAACATGGCGACCATGACGGCGCTGGACTTTGCAGAAGAACCCAGCTTATCGGTAGATGCGGACAGGACCAGCATCTGGATGGCACGGTTGTTCTTCAGGGTATCCCAGTAATCCTTCAGGCCGACCTTGACAGGTTTGCCGGTGCCGAAGAACTCGGAACGATCCTTGGGAGCGATGGAGATCACAGCGATGATGGTGAAGATCGCAGACATGACAGCGGTCATCTTCCACAGGGTGTCAAAGAACTCCAGAGATGCGTAACCGCCCACATCGTTGTAGCTGTTGGCGATACGGGGAATGATGATGCCCAGGATAGCAAACACCAAGGTGTTATACACACCGTCGAAAGAAGCGAACATGGGGCGCTGTTTGGGATCGTTGGTCACACAAGACTGAGCGGACTTGGTAACGACACACTGGCAGGTGTAGCCCAGGTAGTAGACCATCAAAACGACCACATAGAAGGGGAAGCGCACGCCCTGAGGCAACTTGTGGGTCACATGGAATGCGACCCAGCTGGTGACGCACAGGATGATCTGACCGATCACGATGAACGGGCGGTTCTTGCCGAACTTGCCGTTGGTCTTATCGACCATGAAGCCGACGAACGGGTCAGTGACACCGTCCCAGATACGCATCATCATGGTCAGGGAAGAAGCGACCATCATGCCAACGCCGACCCAGCCCATCAGGTAGTAGGTGGCGTAGTTCATCATCATCAGATAAACGTTGGTTGCGGTGTTGTTCAGCGCGTAGCCTGCGATACGCCACAGGGGAACGCGGTGGATGCCGTTGTGCTCATAGTCCTTATCATAGAACTTGTCCGGCAGACTTCTGGTTTTTGCCATTTCATTCTCTCCTTTGTTCACACAGGAACATTCTCCGTTTTCTCCATGGGGCTTACAGCTGCCACTGCGTACCAGCCCGTCCGGAACTTTATGTCTATATTATGAACGCTTTTTGATATATCTGTTAGTAATATTTTAAGGTGAAACAGGTCAATTTTACGATTATGGGAAAAGTTTCACTAATGCGAAAAATTCTATTGTGCTTATTGCACAATCAATTGATATACTAGTATAGCACAACGCCAGTTAGCTGCCACTATGTTCTGCGCCGGAGAACGGACCTGCAAACGCCAGAAAGGGCCCACGGCAAATGCCGCAGGCCCTTTCTGGCGCTAGGAGGTAAATGAATGAATAGAGGAAGATGTCAGATCAGGATGTCGCCGTTCTCATCGGCCTGCATGGGCAGGGCAATGAGAAGGTCGGTCACGCAGAGGAAGAAGGGCACCACGCTCCAGAAGAACAGGGTGTAGAAGGCCGCCAGCGCATACCGCTTTTCATAGTAGCGGTGGCCGCCGCACCAGCCCAGAAACAGGCAGAGCAGAAGGTACTTCTTTTTGTTCACCTTGTGCCTTACGCGGTTCTTTTTCCAATCGTGATACTTACCAATGAGGCCCGGGCTCTTCTCCTTTTCAAGATCGATGCCGGCTTCCAGCTTGGCATCCTGCAGCGCCAGCTCCGCCTTGATAAAGTCATCCCGTGTGAGCTCTTCGCCGGTCTCCAGCTTGTGGAACACATCGTCCGTTACCTGCTGGCGGCTGCCGGTGCCGTAATAGCCGGTGCTCCAATCGTCCTTTTCCTCGTCGTAGTGCTCCACATCGCCCAGCAGCTCGCCGGTGGTGGGGGCCTTTTCCGGGGCCTCAGCGGAGGGGGCCGGGGTGATCTCAGGGGTCTGGTTCAGCTTGTTTTCTTCTGCCATAGTGGTATTCCTTCCGGGTCTCAGGGTATCAGAAAGTCCTGCGGCAGAGGATGGCCCGCCGCAGGACATTTCCGGTTACGATGCAGGACAGCGGCGCTGTCCCGGATTCAAAATTTCCGCAGGGAGATGGTTGGCATTAAGCCTGCTTTGCAGCAGCCTCAGCCTTGATGCGGCCGATCTCAGCCTGGATCTCTTCCATCTTCTCCTTGGTCAGGGGATAGAAGTGCATGGCAACAACGTTGCACAGCCAGCCAACGATGGGCAGCAGGACAAAGCAGCCGATGGTTGCCCAGAAGATGCCGTCAGAGTACGGAGTCAGGGTGTCGGGCAGAGCGTCCTTGAAGCCGACCATGGAGTAGAACAGGGCCACCAGAGTGGTTGCCAGAGAAGAGACTAGCTTATCCACAAAGCTGAACAGGGTACCCATCAGGCCGGGAACGTACTTGCCGGTACGGTAGACTTCGTAGTCGGCGCAGTCAGCGGTCATGGTGATAACGATGGAGGAGGACAGAGCCTGCACACCACGCCATGCGATGATCAGCAGGATGAAGATCAGGCCGGTAGCAGTCCAGCCGTTGAACAGGGTGCCCCAGGTGTCGGGACGGATGATACGGAATTCAGGCAGCGCAAACTTGGTAGCATCGCCCTTGGGGTTCACAAAGACCAGGAACAGGGTGATGATGATAGAACCGATAATGCCGCCATAGGTACCGGTCATCATGGATGCCTTCTGGCCCATCTGACGTGCGATCTTGTTCATCAGCAGGATGGAGATCAGAGCGATGGGGATAGAGGTGATCTGAGAGTAGCTGGAGAATGCGGCATAGTTGCCGAAGATGATGCCGAACAGGCAGATCATAACAGTGGAGTTGCTCATGGTGGACATGAACAGCTTATCAGTAGACGCGGAGACCACCAGCATCTGGATGGCGCGGTTGTGAGCCAGGGTGTCAACGTAATCCTTCACGCCGACCTTCTGGGCGGTGCCCAGACCGAAGTACTTGGAGTTATCCTTACGCCACAGAGCAATGATGGCGCAGACTGCAAACACTGCAGACAGGCCGCCGAACATCAGCTGCATGGTGGTGAACAGGCCGGGGTTGTAGAAAGCGGACAGGCTGCCGCCGGACTTCTCCACGATGCCTGCCAGAGCGGGGTTCTGTGCCACCAGAGAAGCGATCTCTGCAGCGTTGTTCTCAGCAGTCAGGGTGAACTTGGGAACCAGGCTGTCGGTAACGATGACAGGGATGACAATGTTCATCAGGATGATGTTGTACACGGTATCGCACATTGCGAAGATGGGGCGCTGCTTGGGATCGTTGGTCAGGCAGGTCTGAGCAGACTTGGTGACAACGCACTGGCAGGTGTAGCCCAGGATGTAGATCATGTAGATGATGATGAACGCAATAAAGCGGACACCAGTGCCCATCTTGGGGATGAAGTTGAACATCACGAAGGTGGTGACGAACATGATGATCTGACCGATGACAATGAACGGACGGTTTTTGCCGAACTTGCCGTTGGTCTTATCGACCATCATACCAACGAACGGGTCGGTGACACCGTCCCAGATACGCATGATGGTAACAATGGAACCGGCCAGCACGGATGCCAGACCGACGATACCGATCAGGAAGTAGCTGATGTAACCGACCACCATCATGTAGGTGTTGGTGGAGGTGTTGTTCAGAGCGTACATCATGATCTCCCACATTTTCGCTCTGTGGATGCCGTTTTCTTCAAGCGGCTGTTTGACCTTTGCCATAGAGAAGCTCTCCTTTCAATTCTGCGGCCGGTGTGCTGCCACCCACTCCGGCCTTTCATTCGGTCCCCCGTGGGCTGCGGCTGCCACATCGCGAACCAGGGGATTTTTATGTATACATTATGAACTATCCATCAAATTTCTGTTAGTAAAATTTTGTGGGAAAACAGGACAATTTTACTCTCCTTGGGCGAAATCAACAGTTTTAAAAAACAGCGTTCGTCATTTTGCACATGATTGTAAGATACTAGTACAGCACATTCCACAAAACAGACTTGTATTCCAACCGCGTGCAAAAAAGAATACAAGGAAAGTGCGGAAATATCCAAAAAATTTTCTAGTTGTTCCGCGCGGCGGCCTATTATAATAGGTATAGCATCTGCGGCTCTGTGGCATGGGCCGCTGCGTTCAAAAGAAAAGGAGAAAACACTATGGCAGTGAAAGCATCCGAGCGTGTAAAGCGCTACCAGAACCCCAACGGCCCCACCATCAGCACCGTGGAGCGCAAGGTCATCGAGCAGGACGGCCTGTATTTCAAGGACATCGACGGCACCGGCACCGTCAGCGCAGTCAACGACTGGCGCTTGACCCCGGCTGAGCGCGCCGAGGCCTATGTCAAGGTTCTGACCACCAGCGAGAAGATCGGCCAGATCTTCACCTCCGACTGGCGCATGGGCCCCAAGTATCCTTCCCCCCGTCTGGCAGCCAACGGCCACAAGCCCGTGGCGGACGAAAGCGGCCTGCTGGACGAGGCACCCGTGAACGTCTCCGACAGCATCTTCGGCTCCCAGTCCCTGCCCAGCACCTCTGACATGGTCAAGAAGAGCTTCAACCGCCACGTCATCCTGCGCGAGAGCCCCACGCCCGAGGATCTGGCAGATTACCTGAACCAGCTGCAGTACCTGACCGAGACCTGTGATCACTTTGTTCCCATGCAGGTCATGTCCAACAGCCGCAACGAGAACGGTGAGGTCGTGTTCGGCATGAACGATGCCACCGGCGTGTTTGCCACCTATCCCGGCACCCTGGGCATTGCTGCTGCCGTCAAGGGCACCGCACGCATCGACATCATCGACAAGTTCGCCGACACCATCCGCCGCGAGTGGAACGCCTGCGGCCTGAAGAAGGGCTACATGTACATGGCCGACTGCGTCACCGACCCCCGTTGGCAGCGCACCTTCGGCACCTTTGGCGAGGACCCGGAGCTCATTGAGGAGATCTTCGACCACCTGATCCCCGGCATCCAGGGCGGCAGCAACGGCGTTACCCCCGAGGGTGTTTCCATGACTGTGAAGCACTTCCCCGGCGGCGGTGCCCGTGAGAACGGCTTTGACCCCCACTATGCAGCAGGCCAGTGGAACATCTACGCCACCCCCGGCTCCCTGCAGAAGTACCACATTCCGGCATTCCGCGCAGCCATCCGCCACAATGCCGAGTCCATCATGCCCTACTACTCCAAGCCCAGCGCCGAGAAGAGCGCTCCACAGGAGGACTTCAACGGCAACCCCATCGAGCTCCAGCCCTACGGCTTTGCCTACAACAAGGTGTTCATCGACGGCCTGCTGCGCGGCCAGATGGGCTTCAAGGGCTACATCAACTCCGACACCGGCATTGTCCACAACATGTGCTGGGGCGTTGACATGCTGGACGAGCCCGAGCGCATCGGCTATGCTGTCACCCAGAGCGGTGTGGACCTGATCTCCGGCCTGCTGGACAACGAGCTGGGCGAGGAGAGCTACGCCCGCGGCACCAACGACTACTACGACACCCACGCAGTGCCCGCCGGTTTCAAGAAGGAAGATCTGGTGCTGACCGATGCCAGCCTGAACCGCGCTGTCAGCCGCACCCTGACCGAGCTGTTCCGTCAGGGCATGTTCGAGGACACCTACGCCGACCCCAGGAAGGCCGCCGAGGTCGTTGCCACCAAGGCCGACTGGGAGGAAGCTTCCCGCGTGCACCGCGAGTCCGTTGTCCTGCTGAAGAACGACGGCACCCTGCCCCTGAAGGACGGCACCAAGGTCTACGCTGAGGCCTTTGGCAAGAGCGCCGAGGCCGGTGAGGCCGCCACCAAGGCCCTGCGCGAGATGCTGGGCAATGTCACTCTGGTGGACACCCCCGATGAGGCCCAGGTGGCCCTGCTGATGGTCAGCCCCCAGTCCGGTGCATACTTCAACGCCACCCCGGGCTACCTGGAGCTGGACATCTGCGAGGATAAGACTGTCTGCAACGTGGACGAAAGCGGCAAGCCCACCACCGAGACCCACAAGGAGACCACTCTGGTGGGCGCAAACCGTCTGGCCGGTATCGCTGCTGCGATTCACGCCCACGGCGGCAAGGTCGTTTCCAACATCAACTGCCCGCTGGCCTGGGAGGTTGGCAATGTGGAGAAGGTCTCTGACGCTTTGACCGTTGGCTTTGACACCTACCCCTCCGCAACGCTGGATGTGATGTTCGGCCGCTTTGCTCCCGTTGGCAAGCTGCCCCTGACCCTGCCCAAGGGCGACGAGGTGCTGGCTGTGAACGCGGACGGTGTCTGCATCAGCCCCAACGACGTGCCCGGCTTTGCAAAGGATGCCTACATGCCCGACAGCATGAAGGACGAGAACGGCAAGGCTTACGCCTACCGTGATGCCGCAGGCAACTACTACGAGATGAACTTCGGCCTGACGTTCTGAGGGCAGCCCTCTCCGTCTCGCTCAAACCAAAGGAGACACTTTCCATGGCACAAACGCAGAAAAAACAGCAGGATATGGGCACGGGTGACGTGAAAAAGCTCCTGCTCCAGCTGATGATCCCCGCCGTTGTGGCGCAGGTGGTCAACCTGCTGTACAACATCGTGGACCGCATCTACATCGGCCACATCTCGGGGATCGGCGCGGCGGCTCTGACCGGCGTGGGCCTGTTTACCCCCATCCTGATGCTCCTGAACGCCTTTGCCATGCTCATCGGCTCCGGCGGCGCGCCCCGCACCGCCATCGCCATGGGCCAGGGCGACAAGAAGCAGGCAGAAAAGATCGTCAGCAACAGCTTTACCATGCTGCTGCTCTTCTCGGTCGTCCTGACCATCGTCTTTTACGCCGCCGCACCCACCTTGCTGCGGCTGTTTGGTGCCAGTGACACCACCCTGCCCTACGCCCTGACTTACAGCCGCATCTACATTCTGGGCACCATCTGCGTGCTGATCGTGCTTGGCATGAACACCTTCATCACTGCGCAGGGCTTTGAGTCAGGCTATTACCGACTTAGTATTTGAAGAGGAAATCATCCCTATTACAGAACAGCCGGAGCAGGTTACTCCTCCGCCCCCCGAAGCTCCTGCGATTGCCGAAACGCTGACTATCGTTGAGGACGATGCCGACGTGGAAGAAACTGCCATCGTATCTTCTGAGGAATTGAATCAGGCTGTGGAAATCAAATATGTTCCCGTAGCAGTGGAAGAGGAAGAACCGGAAGAACAGACTATTTTCGAGGTGGTAGAGCAGATGCCCGAATTCCCGAACGGTGGTATGGCCGGTTTGATGCAGTATCTGAGCAAGAACATTAAATATCCTACTATTGCACAGGAAAACGGAACTCAAGGCCGTGTAACTGTACAGTTCGTGGTCAATAAGGACGGTAGTATCGTAGATGCTAAGGTGTTGAGAGGCGTTGACCCGTACTTGGACAAAGAAGCTGTCCGCGTGATTATGGGCATGCCGAAGTGGAAACCCGGTATGCAGCGTGGTAAACCCGTTCGCGTTAAGTATACCGTGCCTGTAATGTTTAGATTGCAGTAATAAAATATCTATAAGTGGGAGAGGCTGCCGGAATGCAGCCTCTTTTCATTATCCGCTATTTCCTAAATTCTGAAAATGCCATGTTTACAGCCTCCGAGCTTTTAGAAAGAATAAATTCTCATATTGCAGAATTGCAGTTTACCCGTACTCCTCAAGGTTTATATGCTCCCGTTACCTATGTGTTGTCCATGGGCGGAAAAAGAATCCGTCCGGTATTGATGTTGATGGCCTACAATCTGTATCAGGAGGATATTACCCGTATTTTTAACCCTGCAACGGGGATTGAAGTGTATCATAATTATACTCTTTTGCACGACGACTTGATGGACCGTGCAGACCGTCGCCGTGGTAAGGAGACGGTACATAAAGTTTGGGATGACAATGCTGCCATCCTTTCGGGGGATGCAATGCTTGTATTAGCTTATCAGTTTATGGCTCAATGTCCGGTTGAATGCCTGAAAGAGGTAATGGATATATTTAGTCTGACTGCACTGGAAATCTGTGAAGGACAGCAGCTGGATATGGAGTTTGAACATCGGAAGGATGTGAAGGCAGAGGAGTATCTGGAAATGATTCGTCTGAAAACTTCGGTATTGTTGGCTGCAAGCTTGAAGATTGGCGCTCTTTTGGGAGGGGCTTCTTCTGAAGATGCGGAGCAGTTGTATGATTTTGGCATGAACTTGGGTGTCGCTTTTCAGTTGAAAGATGATTTCCTGGATGTTTATGGCGATGCTGCCGTCTTTGGAAAGAATATTGGAGGTGATATTCTGTGCAATAAAAAGACCTACATGCTGATAAAGGCTTTTGAACATGCGGATGAGGAGCAGTTGACCCGCTTGAATGCTTGGGTGGATGCTGTTGCATTCAACCCGGAGGAGAAAGTTGCTGCGGTGACGGAACTGTATAACCGGATTGGCGTCAAGGAACTGTGTGAGAAAAAGATGGAAGAGTATTGTGAACGCGCAATGGAAAGTCTGTTGGCGGTGAAGGTGGCAGATGAAAAGAAAGAGGAATTGAAGAACCTGATGGCTAACCTGATGCATCGGGAAGTATAACTTTAAATCCGGGAGAAAATGCCTTATAGAAGATTGCCTAATACAGATCAAGCGAGAATACGGGCGCTGAAAGCAGTGGTCGTCAAGGGTGATATATGTAATGTGTATGATTTGGCCGTATCTTTGAAGGCGTTGACTGATGCGCGGAATTTTCTTACAAAGTTTGAAGCTGCGCAAGCTTATTATGCCGACTGTTTTGAGCGGCAGGCTCGGGCGGGACGTAAGCATCAGGCTAATGTAAAGACTGCCCGTCTGTATATTTCTCATTTTATCCAGGTGTTGAATTTAGCTGTCATCCGTTCTGAAGTGCGTATTGCTCATAAGGAATATTACGGTTTGGACACAAGCAACAATAATGTGCCTGATTTATCGACAGAGCCTGCCTTGGCAGAGTGGGGGCGTAAAATCGTGGATGGGGAAAACAAACGTATATCCCAGGGAGGAATTCCCATTTATAACCCTACGATTGCAAAAGTGAGGGTGCATTATGATATTTTCATGGATAGTTATGAGAAGCAAAAGAATCTTCAATCTTTGACAGCCCGCAGTTTGGACACCTTGGCTTCGATGCGTGCAGAGGCGGATGGTTTGATTTTGGATATATGGAACCAGGTTGAAAAGAAATTCGAGGAGGTCACTCCCAATGAGAAACGTTTGGATTTATGCCGTGATTATGGAATAATCTATTATTACCGTACCGGTGAGAAACGCAAAGAGTAAGTTGAAGAATGAGATTGATTGATTCACATTCCCATCTTTTTTTAGAAGAGTTTGCAGAGGATTTGCCTCAAGTGATGGCTCGTGCCCGTGAGGCAGGAGTCACGCATATTTTTATGCCCAATATCGATAGTACCACCATAGGACCTATGCTTCGGGTGTGCCGTGAATATAAAGGGTATTGCTATCCGATGATTGGATTGCACCCTACCTCTGTGGGTGCGGATTATGAAAAGGAGTTGGAAATAGTGGCCCGGGAGCTGGCTTCACCGAATGAATTTGTTGCGGTTGGTGAGATTGGTATGGACTTGTATTGGGATAAAACTTTTCTCAGAGAACAGCAAAGGGGGTTGGACAGGCAGATTGAGTGGGCTTTGGAATACGGTTTGCCGGTAGTGCTACATTGTAGGGAAGCGTTCGACCATATATATAATGTGTTGAAACCCTATCAGCAGACTCCTTTGAAAGGAATTTTCCATAGTTTTACGGGGACCTCGGAAGAGGCCTGCAGGATTATGGAATTTGCGGATTTCATGATAGGAATAAATGGTGTGGTGACTTTCAAAAAATCAACTTTGCCGGAAGTCTTGAAGAATATTCCTTTGGAACGCATCGTGCTGGAAACCGATTCCCCTTATCTGACTCCGGTTCCCAATCGAGGCAAGAGGAACGAAAGCGCATATGTTAAGGATACTTTGGTAAAGGTGGCCGGAATTTATGGGAACTCTCCTGAAAAGGTGGCCCAGGTTACTTCTGATAACACTTTAAAAGTGTTCGGAATGCTCAAATAAGCTCTTTGAGATTTTAAAGTTTATTAATTTTGAGATTTTATTTAATATAAAACGGGGAGAATGAGGCAGAACAACAAAAAAAAGAATACATTTGTAGCTGAAAACGCTGGTGGTTCGCATTTTTTTTGTAATTTGCACCCGATTTCAGAAAAGGCGTCTATTGGAGAGATGCTCGAGTGGTTGAAGAGGCACGCCTGGAAAGCGTGTATACCCCTAAAGGGTAT
>OLQW01000406.1_pt1 | contig 25825 bp, 23 predicted proteins | sample 1672901 | NCBI WGS metagenome assembly OLQW01 (sample SAMEA3136735, study PRJEB25190) | human gut metagenome | reverse complement strand
TACCGGGCGGATTCGGGACTTTAACCCGTTAGAAACGTGCGCCGCTAGGCGCACAGCTACACAAAAAGCCGCTGCATACACGCAGCGGCTTTTCCTCATTTTTAATTATTATTTTTCACCATACACCGCTTCTTAAAGAAAGCGATTCCATAGCAGAGCACCTCATCATAATCCTCCTCAAGCTGCTTTGCATACATCTGATTCTCTATCTGATTTAAAGCTTCATCACACTTACACTCAAGCTTTTCAAGCTGTCTTGTGTATTTTGCTTCAAACACTGCTACTCTGCCATTTATCTGGTCCTTCACCACCACATCACTTCTGCCATCGCCATACTCCTTATTTGACTCCACCATATAGCCTGCTCCGGCAAAAATCCCTGCCAGAAATGCATGGTAAAAATCCTCTTTGTAATCATGATAGCTGATGGTTCTGCGTAAAAGTCTGTTTAATTCGCCTTGAAGCTCCTGTATATTTCCTTTCCAGACAGCATCAAACAATGCACTTCTGTTCCATTTTGGCGCACTCTCATCAAACCATCTGATGACCGTTGTCTCATAAATTTCTTTGATTTCCTCGTTTGGTATTGTCAGAGCAGTAAACCTATCGGGCAGCGGATTTTCCAGCTCGTCAGCCCGGACACTTGTCAGATATCCGGTCAGATACAAAATGCTCCACAGGTTCTCTTCTGATGAATGAAGATAGTCATATGTCAGATTTTCATCAACCTGCTGAACGATATATCCTCCTGAAAGAAGTGTCTCAAGCTTTTGAGTAATACTGCTTCCTGCATAGTCGATAAATGATCTGATAATTGCATTATCACTTGTATTTCTCCAATAGCTAAGTGGTTTTGCATCAGGCTTGCGCTGTAAATCAAGCACATAATTCATCACATCCCACGGACAATAGACATCCACATCTCCAAAATGATATCCATCATACCATTTTCTTATATTTTCCGACTGATTTAAAATATGAGCATCCTTTAATATCTCATCAACCTCACTCTGAACAAATCCAAAATACTCGGTAAGCCGTGAGTCTGCAACAGAATCCGAAACAAAATTATTCGTTCCCGTAAAAATACTTTCCTTCGCAATCTTAAGACAGCCTGTTACAACAGCAAATTTTAAGGCGCAATTATCCTTCAATGCCTGCATAAGACCCTTCATCATATCAAGCATCTGTCTGTAATAACCGCCTGCATTTGCCTTTGCAATCGGCACATCATATTCATCAATAAGTAAAATGACCTGTCTGTCATAATACAAATTCATGAGCGTTGTAAGAAGCCGTAAGCTGTTCTTAAGCTCGGTCTGCGTTGCCTCTCCTGCAGCAATATTTCTAAATGTCTTTCTCTGGTATTCAGTAATCCTCTCATCATCAAGCAGATATAAATGCTCATTAAAAAGCTCTGCGATAACAGAAGAAAGCATCGCACATGCACTGTCAAAATCCAGACCATCTACCTGACGGAATGACACAAAAATTACAGGCCATTTATTCATCCATTCTTCACACAGACTCTGATGCGACATAATATCAAGACCCTCAAATAACACTTTTGAAGCTTTTCTTATATCAAAAAAACTCTCAAGCATACTCATAGCCAGTGTCTTTCCAAACCTGCGCGGTCTGGTAATCATAATAACCTCCGTCCCAGGTGACTGTAAAAGCTCATATATCAGATTGGTTTTATCAACATAATAATAATTATTCGATCTTATTTCTGTGAAATTCGAGATTCCTACCGGAATGTTTAATGCCATAATATGCACACTCCTTCTGCCTGTTTTCTGATAAAATTATAGTAACATTAAACAGTTATAAATACAAGGAAAGTAACTGCATTTTTGTATCATTCACAACCGACAAAAAACCGGGTTGTCCGTACAAACCTTAGTGTGACAGACAACCCGGGATTTCAATTATTAAGTGTAACTATATTCTACTTGTAGAAAATATTTCCAAGCATAAGATCCTTCTTGAAGTTTCTGATGGTTGTATCATTGTCGATAAATACAGCCTCAATACCCATCATGGCTGCCCACTCGCCCATCTGCTCAGCAGTAAGGTCATATGTGAACGCTGTATGATGTGCTCCTCCTGCAAGTATCCATGCCTCTGCACCTGTGTAAAGGTCAGGCTGTGGTGTCCAGAAGTTTGTTGCTACAGGAAGCTTTGGCATAGGCTTCTCTGTCTTCTTGCAGTCAACTGTATTGATAATGAGACGGAAACGATCGCCAAGATCAACAAGTGATGTGGCGATACCGGTGCCCTCCTTTGATGTAAATACAAGTCTTGCCGGATCCTCTCTGTCACCCATTGTAAGCGGCTGGCACTTGATGCTTATAGGACCGTCTGCGATTGATGGACAAATCTCAAGCATATGAGCCTCGAGTATTCCCTCTTTGCCCTTCATGAGATTGTAGGTGTAGTCCTCGAGCATTGATGTACCCTTGGCATCCTTCTTTCCTGCTGTCATGATCTTCATGAGACGAACCATTGCTGCAACCTTCCAGTCTCCCTCAGCTCCAAAACCATAGCCCTTTTCCATGAGACGCTGGATTGCAAGTCCCGGAAGCTGCTTTAATGCGCCAAGATCACCAAAGTGTGTTACGATTGCCTGATAATTCTTCTCCTCAAGGAATCTCTCAAATCCAAGCTCAATCTGTGCCTGTACCGCTACATGCTTCTTGAACTCCTCAGGATCTCTTCCCTCAAGCAGGATATCGTATTTGTCATAATACTCATCTACGAGTGCGTTTGTATCTGACTGTGAAACTGCTGCAACAGACTCTGCAATTTCATTTACAGGGTAAGCATCCACTTCCCAGCCAAACTTAATCTGAGCCTCTACCTTGTCACCCTCTGTAACAGCAACATTTCTCATATTGTCGGCTACACGCATTACACGGATGTGGCTGCTCTCTACCACACCGACTGCTACACGCTGCCATGATGCAATCTTTTCCTGTACTACAGGATCTGACCAGTGTCCCACAACGACCTTTCTCTCGATGCCCATACGTGTGACAATGTGTCCCCACTCTCTGTCACCGTGAGCTGCCTGATTCTCATTCATGAAGTCCATATCAATCGAATCGTATGGAATCTCCTCATTGTACTGTGTATGTAAATGAAGTAACGGCTTTCTAAGCTCCTTGAGTCCTAAAATCCATGACTTTGCAGGTGAGAATGTATGGCACCATACGATAACACCGGCGCACTCATCATCTGTATTGGCCTCGTTGAAGGTTCTTCTGATGAGCTCATTTGTGATAAGTGTTGGCTTCCATACTACCTCAAACGGAAGCTTTCCTGACTCATTTAATTTGGCTACAATCTCCTTTGAATGTGCTGCAACATTTGCAAGGCACTCATCTCCGTACAGGTCCTGTGAGCCGGTGCAGAACCAGAATTTGTAATTTTTTACTGCTAACATAGTTCTTCTCCTTTATTTTATTTTATTTTTTATTTTTATTTGTGTTTATTTATATTTCTCTCGTGGTTTTTATTTCAAATACATAATAACACTAATCATTAAAAATCAAAATAAGTTTTTGTGCTAATTTTATGGTTATTTACGGTTATCTTATGTGTCCGTTTTTCTTCATAACGTATGCATCCATACCCTCATCTGATTAAGTCCGCGATTTCCCCACATATAATATGGTATAGCCCTTGCTATTACAGACTTTTGTCTCGGTGGTTCCTCAGAATACAACGCATCTGAGCCTTCAAGTCTCACTGCTGGAATATCTAAAAGAACCGCACCCTTTAACTTTCCCTCAGCTTCTGATTCAATACGCGCTTCATTAAGCCTTGACACATCTATCATCAGACTCTGCACATCATCATCATTGTCCACTCCTTCAAAAGCGTACACTACCGGACCTCTCTGCAAAGCTGCACAGCCTATATCCTCTCTTACCTTTGTATTGGCATATATTACACGGATATCCATATTGAAGCTGATTTCTATAACATCGTTGTCATGCCATTTATTTTTTATATAGATATAGCCATCCCTATAAGAATAGAACAAATCTGCTTTTGTCTCATCATTCTCTTTTAACCTCATACCATTGAGTGCCACCTCAAAGCTTTTCAGATATCCCGGAATATGTATTGCAACAGCAAATTCATCGCCTGTCTTCGGTGTAATACTGTATGAAACATGTCCCTTCCACGGATATTCACTGACAACCTTTATATCTGCTTTTTTAAGCCGAGCCTCCTGACCGATGAAAAGATGTGAATATATTACATCATCATCCTCATCCCACGCATATCTGCCCAGAGATGTAACCATACGCACAAGATTCGGAGGACAGCATGCACATGCATACCAGCCCGGTCTTTCAGGAATGACATGCTTATATCCAAATATTTCTCCCGATACTCCGGGATTTACCTCAAGCGGATTCACATAAAAAAATCTCTTTCCATCAAGCTGCATCCCACTTATAATTCCGTTGTATAATTCCCTCTCCATAGCATCTGCGTATTTGCCGTTTTTGCTCATTTTAAGCATCTGCTTTGCAAAGAAAACAAGCCCTATCGATGCACAGGTCTCAGCGTATGCCATATCATTCGGCAGCTCATACTCCTTCGTAAAGGCCTCTCCCTCCACTGTTGAGCCTATACCTCCTGTAATATACATCTTCTTTTCTGTCATGTTATTCCACAGGCGCTCACAGGCATCAAAAAGCTTTTCATCATGCTCCGTTGCTGCCAGATCTGCCATGGCTGTATACATATAGACAGCACGCACACTGTGTCCTACCGCTTCATCCTGTTCATAGATAGTTGCATGGCTCTGGTTATATTTTGTATCCTCAGGAATCATGCCAAAATGCTTCCAATCACGCTTTGCGGCTTCCTCAGCAAAAAAAGCGGGATTTTTTCCTCTCTCCTCGAGAAAATATCTCGCCTGCTTTTTGTAGGCCTCATTTCCTGTTGCATGATACATACGCATCAGACCTATTTCAACTTCCTGATGTCCCGGTATTCCGGGCAGCTTATCAGAACCGAATCTGTCTATTATGTGCCCTGCCATGCCTTCCATTACCTTAAGCAGCTTGTCCTTGCCTGTAGCATCATAATAGGCGACAGCAGCCTCCATCATATGGCCTGCACAGTACAGTTCATGACACTCAAGCAGATTCTGCCATCTGTGCTCAGGCTCTTTTATTGTGAAATATGTATTCAGATATCCATCCGGCTGCTGTGCTGCGGCGATAATATCTATAATGTCATCAGCTCTCTTTTCAAGCGCAGCATCCGGCTTTATAATCAGTGAATATGCCACTCCCTCAAGCCATTTTGCCACGTCACTGTCCTGAAAGACCATACCATAAAACTCGCCCTGCGAAAGACCTGCCGCAATCTTAAAATTCTCTATTGCATGACTTTTTTCCACTCCGGGCTGTCTGTCATTAAGCACACCTTCCTGAAATGGAATGACAACATCTGTCACAAGCTCCTGCATATGTCCCCAAAACGGATCCTCTATTTTTATATCCTTTAAATCCATATTCTACTCTCTCCATATTATATAGCCGTTTTTATAACTTTTGTGCTGTGTGCCTTATTATAAAAGATCAGCTTGCATATGTACGGTTTACCTCAAGCTCTTTTGCGATATCCTCCGGTGTCATGTATTTCTTGAACACACGCTCCAGACAATAATTTTTTATACATCCAAAACCTCCCGGAAACAGCACAACCAGCCATAGCATGTCCCTGCACCAGAACAGTATGAATAAAAATACTGCAACCAGCAAAATGGACCAGCCAAGATTTGCAAGCATCATAAAAAGCGATTTTTTAAGGGCCTCCTTTACCGCACACTCAAATCTGGCCATGTATGAAAACAGATAAAATGCCCATGCCAGTACAGCACCCGATAATACCAGAAAGAAATAGTACATCATTCCAAGATATGTTCCGGCCTTAAGCTGCTGTTTCATGAGCATGCAGTCTGCCACAAGAAAAGCAGCCGGTATAAGCCATACAATAAAAGCAAGTGTTGATTTTTTGAAATTGCTCTTAAAAGCTTTCCAGTATTCAACATAAGCATAGCTTTTTTTATTTCTTATGCACTTATTTACAGTATAATAAACTGCCGTAGTTGACGCACCTATTGTAACAAGCGGGATGCTGGTGACAAACCAGAAAATCCCAAGTATAAGCATGTCCACTGCAACGTTTACTATAGATAAAATTTTATTGTCGTAATTTAATCCTCGTGGCATATTATCTGTCCTTCCTTAATCTGAGCAATTCTGTTTTAATATTATGATTAAAGGGTCAAAATACTTTTTGACCCTCATATCATATTATTTCGATAATCTAAGTGTAACAACACTGCATGCCGGAAGAGTAACCTTCACACCGGTCTGTGTATTTTCATATGCTGTGAAATCCTTCTCATCCACTACCTCAGGTGCTTCAAAGGTATTGTGTGCATCCATGGCACCTTCGATGTATCTGGCCTCACTTACACTGTATTTGTCACCCTCATTTGTGAGCATAATATCAACATCCTCTGACGACTCAAGAGAATTGTTTGTAAGTGTGACTGTAATCACTCCATCCTTATCCTCTGATACAGACTCAAAAACCTTCGGAAGCTCATTCTTTCCTGTACCAACTGTAGTTCCTCCTACAAGAGAGCTGTCCAAAAGAGCTGCGCCCTGATGATGTCTCATCATATGGAATACATAATATGTAGGTGTCTTTATCATCTTATCGCCGTCTGTGAGCATTACAGACTGAAGCACATTTATAAGCTGTGCAATACATGCCATCTTCACACGGTCGGAATGCTTGTTGAAAATGTTTAATGTCATACCTGCAACAAGCGCATCACGCATTGTGTTCTGCTGATATAAGAATCCCGGATTGGTACCAGGCTCCACATCTGACCAGATGCCCCACTCATCAACAATAAGACCTATATTCTTATCAGGATCATACTCATCCATTATAGCTCCATGACGATTGATGAGCTCCTCCATGAAATATCCTCTCTTAAGAGTCTGATAAAAAATATCCTCTGTAAAATCTGTCGCACTTCCCTTGATATTCCAGTCATCCTCTGTCTCCGGAAGTGTGTAATAATGAAGTGATAATCCATCCATCTGACCATGGAATCTAGGCTCACAATGATCGAAGCATGTAGCCATCACCTTCTTTGTCCACTCATAGTCATCCACATTTGGACCACAGCAGATTTTATTGATTGGCTGATTGCCTGCATAATTTCTGACATAAGTCTGGTATCTGCGGTATTCATCTGCATAATGCTCAGGACGCATGTTTCCACCACATCCCCAGTTCTCATTTCCCACACCGAAGTAGTCAATAGTCCATGGGTCTTCGTGTCCGTTTTCCTTACGCAAATCAGCCATAGGTGATACTCCGTTAAATGTGATGTACTCTACCCACTCACTCATCTCGCGCACTGTTCCGCTTCCTAAATTTCCGTTCACATATGTCTTGCAGCCTAACTGTCTGCAAAGCTCAAAAAACTCATGTGTTCCGAAGCTGTTGTCCTCAACTACACCACCCCAGTGTGTGTTGATCATCTTTTTTCTCTTCTCTTTAGGACCGATTCCATCCATCCAATGATACTCATCTGCAAAGCAGCCGCCCGGCCAGCGGAGCACAGGTATCTTCATTTCCTTTAATGCATCTACAACATCAGTACGCATGCCGTTTACGTTTGGTATATCTGAATTCTCCCCTACAAATAATCCCTCGTAGATACATCTTCCGAGATGCTCAGAAAAATGTCCATAAATCTCCGGAGCAATTGTACTCTTTTTATTCTCATTATTTACAATAATTTTTGCCATATTTTCTCCTTTATCTCTTATATATTTATAAATTTTTTTAAGCTAACCCTTAACAGCTCCTGCGGTCATACCATCGATGATATATTTCTGGAAAATCAAAAAGATAATAAATATCGGTAAAATACCAAACATTGAGCCTGCAATAAGTACATCATAGTTGTTTCCGTATGGTGTGAGAAGAGTATTAAGTCCGATAGGAAGTGTAAACTTCTCTGCGCCTTTAAGCACAAGCAATGGCCAAAGGATTGCATTCCATACACCCATCGCTGACAATATACCCATAGAAGCAAATGCCGGCTTTGTGAGTGGGAGTATTATTTTTGTTGCAATACCGTACTCTGTAGCACCGTCAATTCTTGCCGCATCCAGAAGATCCTTAGGCAGACCTGACAGATACTGCTTGAAGAAAAATATGGTCGATGCCGAGCAGAGTCCCGTTATAATAACACCAACATATGAATCAATAAGTCCGATTGCAATAATCTCTTTGTAAAGAGGCAGCATAAGAATCTCAAACGGCACCATCATTGTAGCAATTACCAAAAAGAACAGGAAGTTCTTAAGCCTGTAATTGTACATTGTCAGTCCATAAGCTACAAAGTAACAGATGAGAAGCGTAAGCACCACCGATACAATAGTGATAATAAGAGAGTTCTTATACCACATAAAATACTTCTGGCTGTCTGCGTTGCCTGAAAACAGATAGGTATAATTATCAAGGCTCATCGTTGAGAAATCAAGATCAATTGAAAGACCTCTTCTGATAAGCTCCTTGCCAGGTCTAAACGATGCTAAAAGACCTGCAAAGACCGGAAATACTATTATCGCACAAAGTATTACGAAGAATCCTGTGCCTAAAACAACGCCAACCTTATGTCTTGGTGTGTCTTTGACAGAACGCACTTTTTTCTTTTTATCTGCCATTTTTTAGTCCTCCTCGCGTTTAAATGTTCCGTTACATACAAGCTGTACTATATTAATTACAAGTGCTATAACCAAAAGCACCATACCAACCGCACATGCATAGCCCATGTCATTTTTCTCAATACCACGTTTGTACAGATATCCCACAATGGTGAGTCCTATGTTCTTCGGCGAATTGTTTCCTGCCCACAGCATGTACGACTCAAGGAACATCGCAAGTCCTGCATAGATTGATATTGTCAAAACATAGATTGTTGTCGGTCTGAGTAATGGTAATGTCACGTAGCGGAATTTCTGCCAGCCGTTTGCTCCATCAATCTCAGCAGCTTCATATAATGAAGTATCAATTGACTTTAGTCCCGAAAGGAAATAGAGCATATTTACACCTGTCCATCTCCAGCAGGCTAAAACCAAAAGTGCTGCCATTCCTGTCCAGCCGACCTTCAACCATTTGAAAGGCTCCATGCCGAGTGCCATTACAAGTTTATTCATCTGTCCTGTGCTGTACTCTGTGAACATCAGACGAAACAGAGTACCTGAAATAACTACAGATGTAAGAGCCGGCATATAAAGCACTGCTTTCCATACACCCTTTGCCTTTACAAGATTGCTGTCCATAAGCACTGCAAAAAGCATTGGGAACGGAATCAGTAATACAAGTGTCCAGAACATATATGTTGCACTGTTTTTTATCGCTGTCAGGAACACTGTATCCGACAACAGCTTCTTATAATTCTCTAAAGCCACAAACTTTGTTTCCAGTGGTGTAATCTTCTCAAAACTCATAAATACAGATGAGCAGAGAGGGTAAATCCAGAATATTGCAAAGCTTAATATAAATGGTATAACAAATACATACGGCGCAACCTTTTGTGAATACAAGAATTTTTTAATCTTCAATTTACGCACCTCTTTCTTATTAATAAAGGGAGGCCGGAGGCCAAACCTCCAGTACCTCCCCCTTTTAAGAGCTATAAAATTACTCTTCCTGCTCCATATCTACTGCATCCTGCAGCTCCTGTAATGCGTCATCCACGCTGTAATCAGGATCCTCAAGTACCTCATTGAGAGTTGTATTACATACATTCTCATTAATTGTAGGACTGATTTTAACTACAGAAATCTTGCCAATATTGTCCATTCCGATAGAATTGAGCACATCGTATGGATAGTTGATGAAGAACTGATTGTACTGGTTCTCATCATTGTGAGCAAATGTATCATTTGTCCAGCAAGCTGTGTTACATACATCAAATCCAAGTGTATCCCAGATATTCTGCTCACCAACCTCAGACATTTTAGCCCAGCAAAGGAATTCTGCTGCAAGCTCTTTTGCCTTAGACTGCTGTGTAACAACTGTACCTGTTCCACCGATACCTACTGAGCACTTCTGTCCCTCCTCGAATGTAGGACATTTTGCGATGTACCAGTTGCCCTTCTCATCAGGCATATAGTTTGTGAAACGGCTCATATACCACATTGCCTTAGGGAATGAAACGATGTTGTGATCCATGATGTTCTGGAAACCTGCCTCAAGGTCAACATGTCCGTCAGGTGATACCTCTGCAAGATCACTCTTTAACCATTTCTGCTGCATTGTGAGCATCTTCTTAACTGAATCAAGCTGTACATTTGCCTTTCCGTCAAATCCACCTGTCCAGTCCTCTCCGTACTCAGCCATTGCAAGCCATAACCAGTCTGTTCCGCCTGTATCAACAGATGTCCAGTATTTTGTACCCTTCTCACCTGCTGCCTCAACATACTCTGTTCCAAGTGCCTCGTAATCATCCCAGGTCTTTACTCCGTCAATCTTTGCGATGACATCTGCCTGTGAAAGCCCCATTGCATCTCCCATAGCCTTTACGTTGTAGTACATAACTGTGGCACCTACATGATAAGGAGCTCCGTAGTAATGTCCGTCAGAGCCCTGGTATGTTTCCATTCTGGCTGGAACCATTGTGCTCATGTAATCCTTTGCATAATCATCAAGTGGTACTAACCATTTGTCCTGACCTGCAACTACGTTAGGGAACTGTCCAACCTCAACATCGCAGATATCAGGTGCTCCTGTACCGGCCTCAAGTGATGTAAGAAGCTTTGTATGCATATCAGCATATGGATATGTAGTACATGTAATCTCGATTGTCTTGTCCGGATGGTCCTTATTCCACTGCTCTACCATTGTGCCGTAGTGCTGTGCATGAAGTTCAACGAAGGTCCACATCTCAAGGTGTGTTCCCTTTGAATCTCCATATGTGTTTGTCACTACCTCTGACTCAGCAGCTTCTGTTCCCCCATCTGCTGCTTCTGTTCCGTTTTTGCTGCCGTTTCCACAGCCGGCAAGCATTGTTACTGCCATTGTTGCACACATCAGTGCACTAACTAATTTCTTTTTCATTTTCCTTCCTCCTGTTAAAATGAAATTGAATTGATAAGTTGTATTAACTTCCTGCCCTAATCTCATGCTGGGCTTATTGCTATTTGACTAAAACAGGTCGTTAATGTGTTTTGCTTATGTACATAATATACATGAGAGTAGCTGCAATGTCAATATTTATTTTTGTTTATTTTAAACTATTTTAAATATTGTTTAATAATATCTAAATTTTTATGCTTTTTTCTTCTCTAAATGTATCTAAGCTATACATATTGCACAATACATTTAATTTGATTTAAAGTTAATGTAAATAAATTCCAAAACTATATACAATAATTTATTGACAACATAGTAGCATATTTCTATAATTATTATATGTTTTACACACAAGAATTTCATTTTTTATTTTATAAAATATTTTAGGAGAATCTATATATGATACATATCACATCATTAGACGACGGTCTCGAACTGTTTAAAGCTCTCGGCTCTGATATTCGTATCCAGATTTTAAAAATTCTGCTCGAGAATAACCAGATGAGCATGAATCAGCTCGCAAACGAGCTAAACATCAGCAATGGAGCTTTAACCGGACATATAAAAAAACTTGAGGAGTGTGGACTTATCTCCACCTCAAACGATTCATCCGGTCACGGCAACCAGAAGCTGTGTTCACTGATTCAGGATCGTATATTAGTAGAAATCGAAAAACCAATAGACTTAAGCAACGTATACAACACCTCCATCAAAGTAGGGCAGTTCTCATCTCACAACGTCTGTCCAACCTGTGGCATGGCTACATCCTCATTTGTGATAGGAGAGCTCGATGACGTGCGTTACTTTGACCATCCTGACCGTTTCAATGCAGACATTATTTGGTTCACAAAGGGCTATGTGGAATATGTAATTCCAAATCTCATTCCACGTAATCAGAAAATAACCCAGCTTTCACTCTCAGCCGAGATAAGCTCTGAGGCTCCTGGCATCGACAACAACTGGCCAAGTGATATAAGCTTTTACATTAATGACACTCTGGTCGGCACCTGGACCTCTCCCGGTGACTATGGAGATGTACGCGGAATGTTCACCCCTGAATGGTGGCCTCAGAACTGGAATCAATACGGTCTCCTCAAGCTTTTGGTCATAAATCATAAAGGCACCTTCATAGACGGTCTCAAGATATCAGATGTCACAACCTCTGAGCTAAATCTTGACTACACAAGCACCATCCGCTTCCGCATAGCTGTCGAGGAGGATTCTGCCCATGTCGGTGGACTCACAATATTCGGAAAAAGCTTCGGTAACTACGGTCAGGACATTGTTGTATCCATCCATTATGCCCCTCTTGACACTGAAAAAAACACTAAATAATAATAATAAAATGACTGCGGAAATCAAAACCGCAGTCATTTTGTTATTATTTTATTTGTACTACCACTTTTTATGAGGACAGTGCGAAACGCCCGTAAGTGCCCGAAGCTCCACATAACAACCACATGCATTACATGTTCCGGCATTAAGCCTGTCACACGCCTTGCACACTGCAAGCCTTGCCTCATACTCTTTTTCCGGCACTCTGTCCTCGCCCTTTATCGCATCAACATATTTTTTTATCATTGCTGCGTCGGCCTCTGCCATTTCTCTAAGCAGACACTTCTTACATATCAGTTCCATGTGATGTCCCCTTTCTTTTGCCTTATCAGTTATACGAAAACACAGGACGTCCATCCTTCCATCCAAATCGCATGAGCATTGCATGACGGTTTGGATTATACAGTGGATTTCCCACAATTTCAGTCTCCGTTCTTGCATGGTATACCATTATGTCATCACCATTTTCATCTACGGTAAACGAATTGTGTCCGGGTCCGTAAACTCCTGCTGCCTCATCAGAGCAAAGCACCGGATAACGATCCTTTTCCCACGAACGCGGGTCAAGCAGGTCTGAGCTTTCATCTGCAGTCAAAAGTCCAACACAATAATGTATTCCCGTATCACTGGCTGAAAATGTAACAAACACCTTGCCATTTCGTTTTAACACTGCCGGCCCCTCATTCACCCAGAAGCCATATCTCTCCCAGTCATAATCAGGTGTGGTCAAAAGCACCTGTACAGTATCAAGTGTGTATCCGTTTTTCATGCGTGCTATATACAGGTTTGAAATCTGCTTTCCTACTCCGACCTTCTCTGCCCATATATAGTACCACACATTGTTCACTTCAAAAACTGTTGCATCAAGTGAAAATGCCTCAAAAGAGAACTCGTCTTCATCCGCTCTTTGCATCTTTCCTTTCTCAATCCAGTTATCATTAACCGGGTCATCCCCCTGACATTCCAATACATACGGCCTTATTGCCCAGATATCATCCTTATCACCGCCTGCATAGTAAATATACCATTTTCCAAACAGATAATGAAGCTCCGGCGCCCATATATGTATGCTCTGCGGTCCACTCTCATGCTTGTGCCAGATTTCAGTCTCAGCTGCTGTCTCAAGTCCAGCAAGCGTATCTGATTTTCTAAGTACAATCCTGTCGTACTCAGGCACTGACGCTGTAAAGTAATATACTCCGTCTGTATGTTTGTATACATATGGATCTGCTCTCTGCAGTATCCATGGTTTATTATATTTTAATGTATTATCCATATTTTTCTCCGTCTATTCTAATGTTGTTACTATCTGTCTAACTATCTAACTATTTACATATCTGCCCAATTTGAAACGTAACTATAAATATTTCACGCCCCAGACACTCTTGTTTTCACCAACGGCTGAAAAAGTCATCACATCACTTCCGGCCTCATCCTTCATTTGACAGAACACACCGTAGTATTTTTTACCGTCTATAGTGATATTCATATAGTATGAGCCATCCTTGCATTCCCAGATACCCTCTGACTTTTCTCCCTTTACCTTTCCGTTTTTTTCAAGATAAAGAATCACCGGATTTGCAATTTTTGAATCTATTGCCGTTCCCTGGTTTATAACATAGTATCGTCCGATAATATCATCTGTGTCGTAGCCGTCCTTATTAACAGTCTCCCCCTGTGTCTGATAAGGCAGCTCACATGGCCAGCCATCCTCATTCACAAGCATCTGATGTACTCTCGGTGAATGACCCTCTCCATTGTCGTTAAATCTGGTATGATAAACCAGATACATCCTGCCGTCATCATCCACAAAGGCCGAATTATGCCCCGTTGCCATATATGCTTTTTCAAGACTCGGAAGCTTATAGTTGCCTGTGAGCTTCAGTCCGAAATTCTGGTGTTGTGCACTTTTTTCAGGATATTTGCCATTCATATCCACATATTCACCATCGACTGTCTTTGAGCGGAACACTCTGACCTGATAGCCTCCATTGCTTGTCAGAGCGCCATACGACACAAACAGATAATAATAACCGCTTGCCTCATCATACATGATATACGGTCCCTCAATCGAAATATGGCCGCCTCCCAAAAGACGCTTTCCATAATACGGATCCACATTGTTTGCTTTATCTGCTTCAGGATGGATAACAAGTCCTGTTGTCTTGTCAATTTCCAACAAAAATATTCCGCCGCTCCATGAACCATATACCATCCACATTCTGCCATCCGCATCATAAAACACAGTCGGATCTATCGCATTCGGATAGTCCTCATAATTGTACTGCGCTCCCTTGATATAGTTCTTGTAAGCATAATCCTCATCCACATAGTCAAGCACATCTGTACCTGAAATCGTCTTTCTGTTGAAGCCTGAATATATCAAAGCCCCCTGCCATTCATAAGGTCCCTCAGGTGTTGTTGATGTGCCATAGCACAGATTTGATGCATTCCATGTGGATGTCGTACAATAATACATGTAGTAAAGACCTGTTGTCTCATTGTAGATTACATCCGGTGCCCACACATGCACCTGTTTATCATCCGTCTTTATCAATGAGTTCTTGCTTCCAGAATACGCAAAAGCTTCATCTGCCACATCATATATCTGTCCGTATACAGGATTTTTCTTTGAATATCCATCAGCAACCTTTTCCCAGTTTAACAGGTCACTGCTTTTTGCTGCAGACATATGAGAACCAAAGATATAGTATTCACCATCCGCCTTAAGTATTGACGGATCATGAACCGATACTTTCGATGAAACATCCCCTGTTTTTATTCCATCGTAGCTGACCTTAAAGTCATAGCTTGTTGTTCCACACGCCGCAAGTCCTACCGACATAGCTGCGACGAGTGCACACGAAATGGCCTTCTTCTTTCCATTCCTTATCATGATTTCCTCCCTGTGAATCAATCACATGTTTCATTTAAGCTGATACATATATATGTATCAAATTAATAGTTACGCTCGCCCAGCATTTATAGATTTAATATATCAGATAAAAACCTATAACACAATATATATTTTAAATTTTATTAAATTATTTTACATTAATTAAAACATTAAAGTTTTTATATGTATACAAAGTAGAAGAAAGGACAACCGTATTCCGGCTGCCCTTTCTTTTATTAGTTTATTGTTATATTGGGGAAAATGTGAAAAATGATAAAAACAAACTATTTTAAATACTTATAAAAAATCCTTCACTGATGCATAAATGCCCTCTGCATCAAGTCCGTATTTTTTAAGCAAAGCTACCGCCGGACCTGACTCACCAAAGCAGTCCTGTATGCCTATTGTCTTTACCGGTGTTGGAGCCTTACGCGAAAGTGTCTCACATACCGCGGCTCCAAGTCCTCCTATTACAGAGTGCTCCTCCACGGTAACCACCCTGCCGCATTCCTTTGCTGCAGCTACAACAAGTTCCTCATCAAGAGGCTTGATAGTGTGTATATTTATGACCTTTGCATTTACGCCATCTGCTGCAAGCTTTTCTGCCGCTGCAAGTGACTCTGCCACGCACAGACCGGTAGCTATGATAGCTACATCCGTGCCCTCACGGAGTGTAACACCCTTTCCGATTTCAAATTTATACTCTGCATTGTCATTTATTATCGGTGTTGCAAGACGGCCAAACCTCATGTATACAGGGCCCTCATGCTCATAAGCTGCCTTTACGGCGGCTCTTGCCTCTATATCATCACTTGGGTTTATTACAACCATGCCTGGAATTGCTCTCATGAGTGCAATATCCTCGTTGCACTGGTGGGTGGCTCCATCCTCTCCTACCGAAATACCAGCGTGTGTCGCACCGATTTTCACATTGAGATGAGGATATCCAATAGAGTTTCTCACCTGCTCAAACGCACGACCTGCCGCAAACATGGCAAATGAACTGGCAAATGGCACCTTTCCCGTAGCCGCAAGTCCTGCAGCAATGCCCATCATGTTGCACTCTGCGATTCCACAGTCTATGTGACGATCTGGAAATTCCTTTTTGAAGATGGCTGTCTGTGTGGCAGCCGCAAGGTCAGCATCAAGAACATATACGTCATCGTGCTCCTTTGCAAGCTCTACAAGTGCATTTCCGTAGCTGACACGTGTGGCGATTTTCTTTACTTCTGACATAATGCTTCACCTTCCTTTCTCAGATCCTCCATGGCAACTGCATACTCCTCATCATTAGGAGCCTTGCCATGCCAGCCGACCTGATTTTCCATAAATGAAACACCCTTGCCCTTTACGGTATGTGCTATAATTGCCGTCGGCATACCCTTTGTATTTCTTGCCTCTTTAAATGCGTCAGCAATCTGATCCATGTCATTTCCATCCTTCAGATCAATCACATGGAAATTGAATGCCTTGAATTTCTCACCAATAGGATATGGTGAGCACACCTGATCCACTGGTCCATCAATCTGAAGTCCGTTGTTATCAACTATAACAACAAGGTTATCAAGCTTTCTGAAGCCCGCAAACATGGCAGCCTCCCAAACCTGTCCCTCCTGAATCTCGCCATCGCCGAGAAGTGTATATACTCTGTAATCATCATTTGTAAGCTTTGCAGAAAGTGCCATGCCCACTGCCGCAGAAATGCCCTGTCCGAGCGAACCGCTCGACATATCCACACCCGGGATATGCTTCATGTCAGGATGTCCCTGCAGATATGATCCCAGATGTCTGAGTGTCTTTAAATCCTCAACCGGAAAATAGCCTCTCTGCGCAAGTGCAGAGTAAAGTCCCGGAGCCGTGTGTCCCTTTGAAAGCACAAAGCGGTCTCTATCCGGCTTTTTAGGATTCTTTGGATCAATGTTCATCTCCTCAAAATACAGATATGTAAATATATCTGCTGCAGAAAGTGAGCCGCCCGGATGTCCCGCCTTTGCAGAATGCACAGCCGTGACGATACCCTTCCTGACTTCATTTGCTGTAATCTGAAGCTCTAATTTGTTCATTTTGTTCTCCTGTTAAATCTATGACATGAAATAAAATATTTATACCTGTCTTTGGTTTATAATATCTAATCCCCAAATACAGCTCTGTAATCAGCCTGGAACTTCTCGATTCCCTGATCTGTAAGTGGATGCTTTGTCATCTGCTCGATAACCTTGTAAGGAATTGTTGCGATATCAGCTCCTGCAAGTGCACAGTCTGTGACATGAATTGGGTTTCTGATTGAAGCTGCAATAATCTCTGTATCATATCCATAGATATCAAAAATCTCTGAAATCTGTCTGATCAGCTCAATGCCCGGCTGGCTGATATCATCAAGTCTGCCAAGGAAAGGTGAAACATATGTAGCACCTGCATTTGCAGCAAGAATTGCCTGATTTGCTGAAAAAATAAGAGTAACGTTTGTCTTGATGCCCTCTGATGAAAGCACCTTGACAGCCTTAAGTCCCTCAACTGTCATAGGAATCTTAACTACCATGTTTGAATGGATAGCTGCGATTTCACGTCCTTCTTTTATCATGCCCTCTGCATCAACTGTTGTAGCTTTTACCTCTCCGCTTATCGGTCCGTCAACGATAGATGTGATTTCTTTAATTACCTCATTGAAGTCTCTGCCCTCTTTTGCAATGAGTGAAGGGTTTGTTGTGACTCCACAGATGACTCCCATATCATTTGCTTTCTTAATATCCTCGACATTTGCTGTATCTACGAAAAACTTCATTTAATAATACCTCCGTCTTATATGATTTGCGTTTGCTTTTATTTGATGATATAAATATAACACTTCAAAAGCATAAATGCAATAGCAAAAGTAAATAAAAGTAAAAATAAGTGTAATTAAATATCAACAAACAAAAGCAAACATAAATAATTAAAAATACTGGCTTTATTTACTTATTTGAGTTATTATATATTTATGCAATGCTTTGTGATAAAAATATATACGTAAAAATACAACAGAAATCAAAAGGAAGAGGAAAATCTATGCTGCAATTAGAAAGACAACAAAAGATTCTCGATTATTTAAAAGAAAACCGCAAGGCCACCACCAATGAGTTGAGTGAACTGCTTGGTGTATCGACCACTACTATAAGAACAGATTTAAACCAGATGGATAAGGAAAAGCTTCTGACAAAGACTCACGGCGGTGCTATCTACAAGGATAAAACCCATGACATGACTGATTTAACCTCGAGGGCCTATCTGTTCCATGACCGCGCTCTGGAAAACAAGGAGGCCAAGGAGGAGATTGCAAACGAGGCGATAAAGCTTGTAAGTGACCATATGTGCATATTCCTTGATGCCAGCTCCACAGCCTACACTCTCGGCATGAAGCTTTCAGGCTTTACAGAGCTGACCGTCATCACCAATGGCATCAATCTGGCTTTAGAGCTAAAGGATATCCCCGGTGTCACAGTCATCCTGACAGGCGGTATCGTAACCAGTGCATCCGCTTCCATAGAAGGACTGCTTGGCGCTGATTTACTCAAAAAGATACACACAGATATCGCGTTCGTGTCAGCAAGAGGCTTCTCTGTAGAAGACGGACTGACTGATTTCAGTATATACGAGGCTGATTTGAAGCGCATGTGTATCAAGGCCTCCGCTAAAACTGTGGCTCTTGTAGACCACACCAAGTTTGATACCACATCCATATCAAGCTATGCATCGCTTGATGACATCAATATGGTAATCACCGACTCCGGTATCTCTCCTGAGACAGCAGATATATATGAGAAGGCAGGTACTGATATTGTTATATCTGGAATATAAATGAGACAATATAGCCATATAAAATTATAAGTACAAATATAAATATAAGTATAAATATAAGTATAAATATAACTATAACTGTATATATAGATCCATCAAAAATGACACGCAACGTTTTACGGCTGCGTGTCATTTTATAGTTGTCTTATACGCTTAAAGCATCAGACTATCTTATATGCATTTCTGCCCTTTTCCTTCACATCATTGAGCACTTCATCCACCGTCTTAAACAGCCTAGAAAACTCATCCGGCACCTTTACATCCGGGGCGGTAACATATGCCTGTGATACAGTCAGATACTCATCCACCTTAGAGCTCTCATGAAGTATCTGTTTTTTGGCAAGCTCAAGTCTTATATGCTCGGCTATATTTTTAATGATATCCTCATCCGTTTCCTGCAGGATTATGTAGAATTCATCGCCATAGAAATGATACCCCATTCCCTTATCTTTGATGCTCTCATTTATTATGGATGACACTTCTTTTAGCACTGCATCACCAGTGACTCTGCCACTGTTTCTGTTAAATGACTTGAAGAAATCTATATCCACTACTCCAAACGTGATTCCTACACCATCTGAATCCTGATTTTTGCTCACAAGCTTTTCAAAATCGTTTCGCATCTTGAACTTATTGCCCATGCCTGTAAGCATATCTGTGTAGTTGAGTCTGACTGCCTTACGGCGCTCATACTCAGTCTCCTGAAGCTGAAGCTTAAGGTCGATTGTATCACCAAGACGCTTTATCTGCTCCTTCACCTGCATAGAGTGGAGATTTGCGTAATATACGCACAGCTTGTTGTACGCCTCTGTATCACCCATGGCGCTCTCATATTTCATCCACATCTTGACACAGGTCTTCTGGAAAAACAGATTTTCTGTTTCGGTAGCAAAGCGTTCATATTCCACAATAACCTTTTTCCATGCATCAAACTCTCCCATATTCATAAACAAATTGCAAAGGCTTAGTATCTCAAGCACATAATCGGCAGAATTGATATTGTTTATCGCACCCTCAACCAGCTCTTCCACATGATCTCTGACCTCATCCTCATTTCCCATCTTCCATAGCATATGTGCCTGTGACATGTCTATCAGAAATCTGTTTTTAGCGCTGCCAGCTATCTCATTAAAGAGTATCGCGTCAGAAAGATGCTTTTCTGCCTTTTCAAACTCATTAATTCCTGTGTATGATATGCACAGATTCAGATGAAGCATGAGAAGCTCCTGATAATAGTTATCCCTCTCTCCATGCAGCGGTGGCTTGCACAGCTCCAGTGCTTCGTTAAAATATCTGACAGCCTTCTCATACAATCCAAGCTCCATATAAAGTGAGCCGATATTATTGTTTACAAGCATGATTATCTCAGTTGAGCCCTGCTCCACAGCTACATCCATAGCCTCTAAGTAGCAGTCAATCGACATGCTTACATCTCCAATGGATGCATATATGACTCCCATAAAATTGACAGTCTTTGCCATCTGCTCATATGCGCCACAGCTCTTATAAAGACCGGCTGTCTCCTGTGCCTTCTTTTCTGCCAAAAAAAGCTTATTCTCGCCAAATAAGGCTGCTGCCTCATCCATACATCTGTCTGCCTTTTGCAATATACCCATAAAAACCCTCCTATAGATGACAATACAATCTATTTCTCAGCAAGATACTGCTTATATCCAACCTGTTTCAGCTTCGCATCCTTTGCTACAACCTGAGCCTTCATATCTGCTGTATACTTTTTGATTTTCTCAAGGATTGCATCATCACCTGCTGCGAGTATCTTTGCTGCAAGGATTGCTGCATTTTTCGCACCATCAATTGCAACTGTGGCAACAGGCACTCCAGGTGGCATCTGCATAATTGAGAACACTGCATCCATTCCATCCAGATTCTTTCCTGAAAGCGGTACTCCGATAACAGGAAGCGCAAAAAGTGCTGCACACATGCCCGGAAGGGCCGCTGCCATTCCGGCTCCCGCTATAATTACTTTTACATCTCTTTCCTCAGCGCCTCTGGTCCACTCAATAAGCTCATCAGGCTCACGGTGTGCCGAGATGATGGTAAGCTCATACTCTATACCAAGCTCCTCAAGCATCTCTGCGGCTTTGCTCATCACCTTTAAATCTGAGTCGCTGCCCATAACTATTCCAACTTTTGCCATTTTATCCTCCTTATATGTCTAAAAATCATTTGCTTTCTGCATCAAGCGTATCGAGCGGTTTGTTTAACTCTTCTACGCCCTCCAGCACAAATCTTCCATCTCTTATTATATCACATGTTGAGCCATCGTGTCGAATAACTGTGATGGCTCCAAGCTCATCATACGGTATTGTGATATCCGTGTGACAGTTGAAATATGCCTTTGATATATCCTCTTTTCTGCGGATGGAAACTGAATTGTCCCTGGCAATGATTGCCTTTCCGTCAGGGTTATATGTCATATTGTCCTCATCATATGTGTAGCAGGTATCACCCACTGCAAAGTGCGGTCCTGTCTTCTCTGCTATAAGAATAGGCATCTTTGCCGCGATATCGTATACTCTCGCCATACGGTAGGCTGTAGTATTGGTGCCTATGGCAAATTCACCCATAGGCAGTGTGTCATGATGGTAAAGCACATTGTCTGATATATACTTTTTGTTCTCTTCCTCATTCTCAAAATTGGTACATGTATATTTATCAATCATGCCATCCTTAAAGTCAATTTCCAGATTAAGGAAATTAAGCTCATTGAGATATACCTGACTGACATGCAGCTTACCGTTTGTACCCTCTAACACCGGTGAAGTAAACACCTCTCCGACAGGGATATTTACATCAGCCACACAGTTTTCAAAGGCTGTCTCCTTTGAAGGCTCCTTAAGCTCATGAATCTTGACATACAAATCTGTCCTATTGCCGTTTGTACCGACGATGTGCACCCTGTCTGCCGTATCGAGCACATCTATGATTTTCTGCTGCATATCCCTGTAAAGTGCATAATCAAGCGTATTAATCTTTACAGTTTCCGTAAAAATCTCCTTATAATCAGATCCGATTGCAGCACACGGATAGGCAATAATAGTAAAGCTTCTGTCCTCGCTGTGTATATAGCTGTTCATATACCGTGAACGCACACCTGTCATATGGACTACAAGCTTCTGCTGCTCATCGTTAAAGTGCGCAGCCTCCTTCTTTGAAACCGGAGCAAATGGCTCCTCGCCAAATATCTCTATGACAGCCGGTCCTCCACATTTGCATGCTACATCCTTCATTCTCTCAAGTGCATTGTGCATGCACTCAAGACGATACTCCACATATGCCTTGTCAAGCCACAGTGCCATATCCTCCTTGTGGTCATAGTCAAACTGCTTGTTGACCGATGTAGAAAATGGTCTCATGGCAGGCTTCATGCCCATTTTCTCAAAATTCTTTAATGCTGCTCTTATCATACGCTCAAAGCCAAGCGGATAAAGCACCTGAACCACCGACTTCTTTGAGATATCCTTGTTGCAGGTAATAAAGCCAATGCGGTATCCTTCTGTATAGGTATCTGCCATGGCCTGTATCTCCTCATCTGAAAATGAAGCCAGATGCGCTCTGCCGGCGCGCTCATTCTCTCCGACATACAGTCCGTAAGAATACAGATAATCATCATTTGACAAATCTGCCTCATTTACAAGCTCTGTATAGTAATCATAAGCCGGGTCAAGGAGTGCTCTGTTGTCATCCTCTGCAAATATCTCCTCATAATCATGCATGAACGAATATATACATCCCCTTATCTCATCAGGACTCAGCTCATTGGCATTCTCAAAATAATTGTAAAGCTCTACAATAAGCTCTGCATAAATGCAGAGATATTTTATATCCCCCTGATAGATATGTGTAATGCTTCCGGCAATTTTTGCATATACAGCCGATAAAAGCTGACCATACTCATCTCCGAGCACCTTTACGGCGTATGCCGGGTTGGCATAGCTTTTCTCGTAATTTTCTTTATCAAACTGTGAATAGAATAAATCGTTAAATTCCTTATCTGCGCTATGGTTTTTAATAGTGTTGATGCACTTTGCCACACTTGTGAAATAATCTGCAAAAGCCGGCTCTATCGCAGGCTCTCTGACAATCTGCTCTATCCGCTCCTCCACAAGCTCTAATCGCTCTGCGTAAAGCTCATTGGAGAGCTCATAAATCTCTTTATAACTCATATATCCCTATAATCTTTCTATTTTATAATTCAAATATTCATGACAGTTTTTATCGCACTATTGATATAATATGTGCTAAATAATAAAGCCGGCAGCATACGTCCCACCCCAGCTGAGCACCGCTATAAGTGCAAAAAACACTGCCAATCGTGGAAATGTCATGAATGATTCCTCATCAAAGAGGCTTCTGATGGCAAACCCGAAATCTGCCAGAGATATGCCAAGCATCAGTATACCGGCACTGCCATAGTACATAGACAGATTGCCATCTCCTCTGAATGCCGCATTCAAAAAAACTATATATACAATCTCTATGAGGATAGCCACAACAAGTGCAGCTATCCCCCTCTTAGATTGCTTCTTTTCCGTAAACTTATACCTGTTACGTTTTCTTCTGCCAAGCAATTTATATTCTCCTATTTGCAGCCGTACTGCTTATAGTACTCATCTATAGCTGCTTTGATCGTGTCATCAATGACTACTCTGCCATCATGCTCTCTGTTGTAGAGATACTCTGTGACCTCTTCCATTGTAACGATAGCCCTGCCCTCAAAGCCGTACTTCTCATGAATCTCATCGAGCGCGCTTACCTTGCCGCCCTGTCCGACTTCCATTCTGTTAAGGCTCACTATAAGGCCTACGATTGTAACATCTGCAGCCTCTCTTACCTTTGGAACTGTCTCCTCCATTGATTTGCCGGATGTGGTGACATCCTCTATCATGACTACTCTGTCTCCATCCTTAAGCTTGCTTCCAAGGAAGCCTCCCTTGTCTGCACCGTGATCCTTTGCCTCTTTTCTGTCTGAGCAGTAGCGCACCTCTTTGCCATAGAGCTCATGGTATGCGATAGCTGTTACCACTGCAAGCGGAATTCCCTTGTATGCAGGTCCGAATAATACATCAAAGTCATCTCCGTAGTTAGCATGGATAGCCTTTGCGTAGTACTCTCCGAGTCTCTTAAGCTGTGAGCCTGTCACATATGCTCCCGCATTCATGAAAAATGGTGATTTACGGCCGCTCTTTAATGTGAAATCACCAAATTTCAGCACGTCACTCTCCACCATAAAGTCTATAAATTCCTGCTTATACTGTTCCATTTTATCTTAAAACCTCCTGTTTATAAGGCTTTCACGCCTTTATTATTGTCTCAAATTGCTTTACTACACACTTTTTACACACTTTACACCGCTTCCATCTTCCTCATCTCGTCAAACAAGGTATCATCTGTTACGTGACAATACAAATCCATTGTCAGCTGTAAGGAGCCATGTCCGAGAAGCTTCTGCACGCTCTTAGGCTGCATTCCGTTCTCGATTGCCCTTGTTGCAAAGGTGTGACGGAAACAATGAGGAGAGAACCTCTCAAATTCCGGGTGTTCCTTCTGAATTCGTCTCGTTGTTACATCCATACATTCCTGTACGATGAACTGCTGTGTAGGTCGATTGTTTCTGGTTACGAAAACCAGATTCTTGTATTCGTCCTGTGCTGTTTGTGCGTTCTTAAGCAGAATCTCCTGCCCGCGAACTCTTTGTTTTTTCAGAGCTTCCATAGCTCTTGTTGTTAAGGGAATGGTTCGCTTGCTGTTATGCGTCTTGGTATCATGCCATTCAAAGACATATTTGCCATCCTTGCGGAAATAGCATAAGGAACGTCTGACGTGTACAACCTTCTTTTCAAAGTCTACATCAGACCACTGAAGCCCCATCAACTCACCAATACGCATTCCTGTGTCGATTGCCACTACATATAAATTGTAGTAGAATGTGTCCTTCGCAACAACATTGAGTGCCTTTTCATCCTCATACTGTTCGTTTCTAAGCTTCTGTCTTACCTCATTCAGCGTCTTTGCGTAAACCGTCTGCTTCTTGCCAAAACGATTCACGAATCTTCCCTGATAAAGACCATCCTTTCTCTGTGATAAGCCTTTACCTAATTCTTTACCATTAAGGGATTTACCCATTTATGCCTCCTTCCTAAGTGTAGAATAGGAAGGATTCCAAATATCGTCCCTATTCTACCATAAAACCTTACAATTATCAATCCGTTTCAAAAATTGAATTCTCATTTTGAAACTCCTCCGTGTTCTTATTTATGAAAGAATCTGATTCAGTAACCAGTGGTCTAATCTGCCCTTATGAGCATATAGTCTGTTACCGATTCTTACCGTGAAACCATTGGCCGGATTGGAAAGCAATTCTCTTGCTTTCGTCTGTCCAATACCAAGGTACTCACACATTTCCTTTACATTTAATAACGCTCTTGTATCAAGTTCTGTTTTCATGGTAGTCCTGCCTCCTCTCGTAATATTCTCATTAACTAGGCGTTTGCGAAACGCCACAGACCGCATAAATACGGCATTTTTTGTTAC
>OLQW01000403.1_pt1 | contig 26086 bp, 23 predicted proteins | sample 1672901 | NCBI WGS metagenome assembly OLQW01 (sample SAMEA3136735, study PRJEB25190) | human gut metagenome | reverse complement strand
CTACTGCCGAGATATTTTCTCCCCAACAACTACAAATTTATACTCTCTTCATGCAGGTAATCGCCATCGCTCCCGGTCCAATATGGCATGCAATGCTCAGTGACAGCGGACCTTCTACCAGTTCGTAATCCGGAAACCGGGTCTGGATTTCATTTTTCCACTCATCTGCTTCTTCTTTGCTGCACGTATATGCCATTCCGAGAACCATCTGATCTTTTACATCTGCAAAACGGTCTGTCAGATCTTTTTCAATGGCATTGAGCATCGTCTTCTTCGCTGCCTTCCAGCCTCTGACTTTTGCAAATGCATCCAGCTTCTCTCCCTGGATCTGAAGAACCGGCTTTAAATTCAATACCGTTCCTATAGCTGCTGCTGCCGGAGTGATTCTTCCACCCTTTTTCAGATACTTCAACGTATCTACTGTGATATAGATACTTGCCTGCATTTTTTCTTTTTCCAGCACCTGTCTGATCTCTGCGGCAGATTTTCCCTCATCACGCAGCTTGATCGCATCGTAAACTGACTGTTCCTGCGTAACGGAAATTCTCTGATTATTTACAACCTGCACTTTTTCATCATAATCCTGTGCCAGTGAAAGAGCCGTTTCGCAGGTACTGCTCAGACCACTTGACATCGGAATGCACACAATTTCATCATAATCCTCTAAAAGCTTATCCCACAGATCCATGACATCTCCCGGCGATGGCTGAGATGTGGAAATTTCAGAATCAGCTCCCAGTTTTTCATAGAACTGTTCCTGTGAAAGTGTAATATCTTCTAAATATAATTCACCGTCAATGAAAAACGGCATCGGAAGCACGTAGATTCCCAGTTCTTCACCCCGCTTCTGCGTAATTCCGCTATTGCTGTCCGTTACTATTGCAACTTTACTCATTCAACTTCTCCTTATCAGGCGGGCAAACCAAAGTGTCCGCATTCCTTTCTTTGCATCCCATTCCCGGGACTCTTGTATTTTAATTTTTAAAACTGTGGATCGGTGCAGGGATTCTTCCCTTTCTGTTAATAAATGCATCACAGCCAAACTCATTTACCGGCATGATCGGAGCATATCCGAGAAGTCCTCCAAACTCTGCCGTATCCCCTACATCTTTCCCGATCACCGGAATCAGACGGACTGCCGTTGTCTTCTGGTTCACCATACCGATCGCCATCTCATCTGCAATGATACCGGAAATTGTTGCAGCAGATGTCTTACCCGGAATTGCGATCATATCCAGTCCTACAGAGCATACACAGGTCATTGCTTCGAGTTTCTCCAGCGTCAGCGATCCTGCATGAACCGCATCAATCATGCCCTGATCTTCACTGACCGGAATAAATGCACCACTCAAACCTCCCACATAGGAAGATGCCATAACACCACCTTTTTTCACCTGGTCGTTCAGCATGGCAAGGGCTGCCGTTGTTCCCGGAGCACCTACCCGCTCAAGTCCGATCTCCTCCAGAATCTCTGCAACACTGTCCCCTACTGCCGGAGTTGGTGCAAGGGAAAGATCCACAATGCCAAACGGGATTCCCAGTCTTGCAGAAGCTTCTCCTGCCACAAGCTGCCCCACTCTCGTGACTTTGAATGCGGTCTTCTTGATTGTCTCGCAAAGTTCCTCAAATCCTTTTCCACGCACTTTTTCCAGTGCCTTCTTAACTACACCTGGTCCGCTGACTCCTACATTGATAACTGCATCTGCCTCTGTCACTCCAAGGAATGCACCCGCCATAAACGGATTATCATCCGGTGCATTACAGAAAATCACCAGCTTTGCACATCCAAGGGAATCATTATCCTTTGTCGCTTCTGCCGCTTCTTTTACGATCTGACCACAGAGTCGTACCGCATCCATATTGATCCCGGTTTTCGTCGATCCAACATTTACGGAACTACAGATCCGTTCTGTCTCAGCCAGTGCCTGGGGAATGGAACGGATCAGATTCTCTTCACTCTTCGTCATCCCTTTTGAAACGAGTGCTGAGTATCCTCCAATAAAATTCACACCGACTTCTTTCGCCGCCTTATCCAGTGTCCTTGCGATCGTCACATAATCTTCCGGAGTCTTACAGGCTGAGCCACCGACCAGTGAAACCGGAGTAATGGAAATTCTCTTGTTCACGATCGGGATTCCAAATTCTTTTTCGATATCCTGTCCTGTAGATACAAGATCCTTTGCAACTGTCGTGATCTTATTATAAATATTCTGATTTAACTGATCCAGATCAGAGTCAATGCAATCCAGGAGGCTGATTCCCAGGGTGATCGTACGGACATCCAGGTTCTCATGCTCGATCATCTTATTTGTCTCTGAAACTTCATACATATTAATCATAATCTTATCCTCATCTTCTATGTCTCTTCACTGCTGTACGGTAAATCCTATAATCTGTGCATCTTCTCAAAAATCTCTTCTCTCTGGCAACGGATACTTACTCCAATTTCTTTTCCGAGTGTATCCATTTCATCGCATACCTCTGTAAAATCTTTTTTCAGATTTGAAACATCAACGATCATCATCATATTAAAATATCCCTGCACAATCGTCTGAGAGATATCTAAAATATTGATCCCGTTCTCCGCCAGATATGTACACACTCTCGCAATAATTCCCACCGTGTCTTTTCCAAGTACTGTGACAATACATTTTTTCATTTTCATTGTACCTCCGCTTTTTGTTATAAATCTGATCATACCGTAACGATCTCTGAAACTGAATCTCTGCTTGCAACAAACATATCAAGATCTTCTCCCTTATACTCATTCTCCGCCAGAGTCACTTCCAGTTTTACTGTCTCATAAGCAAGCTTTGCATAATTATTCTCCCTGCTCAGATGTCCCAGCATAATATGTTTCAGATTATCATGTAGTATATCACAAAGGAGCTGTCCTGACAATTCATTTGATAAATGACCTCTGTCTCCGAGAATCCTCTGCTTCAGATAATATGGATATCCACCGACCTCCAGCATATGGATATCATGATTTGCCTCCAGCAGAACCGCATCCAGATTCTGTAAATTTTTCACTGTATACGAATCATACTTGCCGAGATCTGTTGCAACAGCAACGGACTTTGCTCCGCACTCCAGCCGGTATCCTGCCGGTTCGTTCGCATCATGTGAAATCTCAAAAGGATGAATATCAATATCCCCCAGCGTAAACGGCTCATCTGTATGGATCGGATGATATAATCCCTCCGGCATCTTTCCGAGTCCTGAATAACTTTTTATTCCTTCTAATGTACCTTTTGTGGCATAGATCGGGATCTGATACTTTCTGCTGAATACCCCCAGTCCCTGAATATGATCTGAATGTTCATGCGTGATCAGGATTCCATTCAGATCATCCCCTTTCAGATCCAGGGTCTTCAGTCCTTCTTCGATTCTTTTTTTACTGATTCCAGTATCCACAAGCAGATGCGTATTATCACTTCCCACATAAATACAGTTCCCGCTGCTTCCACTTGCAATGCTGCACATTCTCATTTTATAACTTATCTCCTATTTGTCTTTTTGTATCTTCAAAGTCTCCACTGTTATCAATCACTGCCTGACATGCCTGCCGGAATGTATCTTCCGATGGCTGTGAAGCGATCATATCTGTAATCTTCTCATCTGTATAATGCCTGGAGGCTTTCAGTCTCTGCCTGCGGATATTTTCAGAAGTATAAATATACCACATCTCATCGCACAGCTCTCTTCCTGTATCTGTCAGAAGTGCCGCTTCTACGATATACAGAGGCTTTCCCTGCTTTCTCTTCTCAACAATATCCTTCTGCACCCATTTCAGCACTGCCGGATGCACGATTGCATTCAGGCATTGCAATTTTTCCGCACTTGAGAATACCATTTTACCCAGTTCTTTCCGATCCAGTTCCCCGTCTTCCCCAACGACAGCATCACCAAATTCATCTACGATCTTTTTGAAACATTCTGTTCCTTTTTTCTGAAGCTGCTTTGCAACTTCGTCCATCTGACAGATACACGCTCCATACTCCTGTTCCATCCAGGCAAGTACTGCACTTTTTCCGGAGCCTACCCCTCCGGTGATTCCTATTACTTTCATATTATTTTGCCTCATACCAGTTCTTTCCTGTATGCATATCTGCCAGAAGCGGAACTGACAGACTCGCTGCATGTTCCATCTCTTCTTTTAAGATTTTTTTCACTTCGTCTACTTCCTCTTCTGCCGCTTCGATCAGAAGCTCATCATGCACCTGCAGGATCATTCTTGACTTCATATTTTGCTTCTTCATCTCATCACTTACACGGATCATCGCAATCTTGATGATATCTGCCGCAGTTCCCTGAATCGGTGCATTCATCGCCACACGTTCTCCAAAACTTCTCTGCATAAAATTACTGGATTTCAGCTCCGGCACCGGTCTTCTTCGTCCGAATAATGTCACTGCATAGCCTTTCTCCTTTGCGTCTGCCACACATTGATCCAGAAAAGTTTTGATCCCCGGATAAGTCTCAAAATAATGCTCAATATACCTGGCTGCTTCTTTTCTTGTAATACTCAGATCCTGACTTAAGCCAAAAGAACTGATTCCATAAACGATACCAAAATTAACTGCCTTGGCATTCCTTCTCTGAAGATCTGTCACCTCATCAAACGGTACATGAAATACCTGGGATGCCGTCATCCGATGAATATCCCTTGCCTCCCGGTATGCCTGGATCAACTGTTCATCCCCCGAACAATGGGCAAGAATCCTCAGTTCAATCTGAGAATAATCTGCATCCACAAATACGCAGCCTTCTTTCGGCACAAAAACTTTACGGATCAGACGCCCCAGTTCCATTCTCACCGGAATATTCTGAAGATTCGGTTCTGTACTGCTGATTCTTCCTGTTGCAGTAATTGTCTGGTTAAATTTACCATGAATCCTTCCATCCGGCCCGATAAATGTGGCAAGCCCGTCAGCATAAGTCGATTTTAACTTTGTAAGCTGCCGGTATTCCAGAATCTTTGCCACGATTGGATACTCCGGTGCAAGCTTATCCAGCACATCTGCTGCTGTAGAATACCCGGTCTTGGTCTTCTTGGCATGCGGCATTTCCAGTTTTTCAAAAAGGATCACTCCCAGTTGCTTTGGAGAATTAATATTGAATGTCTCTCCCGCCATATCATAGATTTCTTTTTCCAGTTCTACAATCCGGTTTCCAAGCTGGTCTCCATATGCCTTCAACGCTTCACCTTCCACATGGATTCCTGCCTGTTCCATTTCATACAGAGTAAATACCAGCGGCATCTCGATTTCCCGGAACAATTTCGTCATCCCGGTTTCTTCCATTTTCCGGTTCAACGGTTCTACTGCCATATATGCCGTATAAGCTTCGTAGCATGCCTTTGTACTTTCCTCTGTCTTTTCATCAATCAGAAGACCCAGTTGTTCTCTCGCTACATCCTCATAATCATAATCACTCTTTAATGGATTCAAAAGATAAGCTGCCACAATCACGTCAAAACTGTTCTCTCTCTTTGCCTGCGGTAAATAATTGAGAGAGTCTTTCAGTCCGCACATAGAAAATACTTTCACCTTCTCAGCCAGACCTGAAATCATTCCTGCCAGAGTTTCAAAATCCATCTCCATATCACACGGAATCGTAACCGTCTTTTTCTCAGTATAACAAAGTGCGATTCTGCCAATTCCTGATGGATGTGCAAACAGCGGCAATACATTTCCCTTATCTTTGGAAAATGCAACTCCGACCTTCTCTGCCTTCTCTGCCTCTTTAAATATCTTTTCAATCGCAGCTTTTCCTGTCACTTCACAAAAGGTTGCTTCCACATCATTTGCTGAAGTTTCTACATCGAACCGTCCCAGCAGATTCTTAAACTGAAGCTTCTGAAACAGCTCATGTGCTTCTTTCGTATAAGGGTTACCGTGTCTTGCTCCATTCAAATCAAATTCTGTCTCCGCATCCAGCCTAATAGTCGCCAGCGTCTTACTCATCTGTGCCTGCTCCCAGAACTCTTTCAGATTCTTGCTTGCTCTTGGCGGCTTTAATTCGTCTACATGCTCATATGCATTTTCAATCGTCTTATATTCCTGGATGATCTTTGTCGCCGTCTTTTCTCCAATTCCCGGAACTCCGGGAATATTATCCGATGTATCGCCCATTAAAGCTTTTACATCAATAAATTCTGTCGGAGTCACTCCATAACGCTCTTTCACATCAGCCGCAAGATAATCTTCGATCTCTGTCTTTCCCTGCTTTGTCTTCGGAATCCGCACCTTGATATGCTCCGTGGCAAGCTGAAGTGTATCACGGTCTCCTGAAATGATCGAGACATCCAGTCCCTCTTTTTCACATTGATGAGAAATCGTTCCAAGAAGATCATCCGCTTCCAGTCCTGCCTGTTCAATAATTTCAATATTCATCGCCTTCAGGACTTCTTTGATCACCGGAACCTGCTGACGCAGTTCTTCTGCCATCGGCTTTCTCGTTCCTTTATATTCCTGATACATTTCATGCCGGAAAGTTGGTGCATGCACGTCAAATGTCACCGTCAGATATTCTGGTTTTTCCTCATCCAGTATTTTGAACATAATATTCAGGAAACCATATACCGCATTCGTGTGAAGTCCTTCCGAATTTGTCAGATCCGGCACGCCATAAAATGCCCGGTTCAGTATGCTGTGTCCATCGATCAGTACAATCTTCTCTCTCATCTGAAACTTCTCCTCAATCTTTGCTCTTTACACTGCTGATCCACTGCCCGTGAGTCCTCAGTTTCTTTAATAACCTAACAATAAATTATACACTAAAAACCTTCTTTTTAAAAGGCTCATTTTATGGTATTATGTACGCATCATTAAAAATAAAAGAGGAATTAGATATGGATAGCATTATATTTGACGTAGATGGAACTTTATGGGATTCTGTAGATCCCGTGGCTGAATCCTGGAATCTTGCACTTGCCGAAAATACTGATATGACACCTGATCTGACACGGGACTCCCTTTCATGGCTCTTCGGAAAAACCATGACCGAAATTGCCGATGCACTTTTTCCCCAGCTTTCACTGGACGAAAGAATGAGACTCCTTACACTCTGCTTTGATTATGAGAACCGATATCTCGAAACGCACCCGGGAAAAATGTACGATGGTGTTGTTGATACAATCAGAGAACTATCCCACAGATATCCACTGTTCATTGTCAGTAATTGTCAGTGCGGGTATATTGAAGTCATGATGAAAGCATCCGGAATAGAACCTTACATCAAAGATCACCTCTGCTTTGGAGAAACCCGGCTTTCAAAAGATCAGACACTTTTACAGTTGATCGAGAGAAATGATCTGAAATCTCCGGTTTACGTCGGTGATACACAGGGCGATGCCGATTCCTGTGCCAAGGCTGGTGTTCCTTTTATTTTTGCTGAATACGGACTTGGTGATGTCCCGGATGCAAAGGTAAGAATTGCACACTTTGAGGAATTACTGAAGATTGCCGATAAATAAGGGTAAAATACCACCAGCATTGAGGGAGCATCTTTCTTAACACAAAAAATCCCTGAACTCCTTGTAAACACTGGATTTACAGGAGATTCAGAGATTCTGTCTGATGCCGCTGGCCGGCTACCCTATACATATAAATAGGTATAAACACTGTAAAAATATTTGATTTTCACAAATTTCTCTTGTATTTCAATACAAGCAAATATAATAACTTGCCCCCCTATTTGCCCCCACTTAAGATGATACAATATTAAAGCCCCAAAGCGGATTGCTCTGGGGCATCTTTTCTACTCAATCCAAGCTTGAAACTTGTCAATGAATCTGTACTTATCTCCGGCATATCCATCCATGCCACTTGCTTTCAGTGTGTCGACCTGATCTGCATAGAAGTTAGGATTATTCTGTGCAGAAACTCTGTAATGGACCCTCTTGTACTTATATCCATCTGGGGTGATGTAATACAGCTCAACAGCAAGAATCTCTGACCCATCTCCGAGGATTCCGTTCTTCTTATCATTAAGATCATAACTATTACCGAATGTAAGGTAAGGAAGCCAACCGCTCTTTCTTGTGTATACTCGACATCGGATACTTCTTTCTTTTTAACAACCTTTCTGCCAGATAACTCCACAAAACGTTCTTCTGTCACTTCCAGTTCATCCCCCGGAGTCATACTCCGATGCAGACATTTATCGTAATAACTTTTAATGCACACCGCTTTCACACTCACACCTCCCTTCGTTGAAAAATACATATAAAAATGCCATCAGTTTCTCAGCCAATAGTTACTATTCTACGAAATCCGGCAATTCTTTTTTTATCTTTAGTGCTTTTTTTATATCCTTCACATAAGCTTTATAATCATTTTTTCCATATTCCAATTCCTCATGTCCTGAAGGAAAATGTCCAAACATTTTATAATATTCTTCTGATAATTGTTCCAACTCCGGGGTTGTTTTTCCATGATACATTATTTCATCATCCTCCTGATCCTTTGCTCAATTTCCTCGCTTGTCCTCGGAAAAATTTGTCTCGCCACCTCTAATGCATCGCCATTCATATAATACATTCGCCCATATTGAGCCCAGATTTCTTTTTCCAATCTCCTCCTTTTTTCCAATACTCACTTTTATGTGAATATCCCATGTATATTTCTCCATCAAACATCCCATGCAAAATATCTGAGATACCACGATATTCTTCTTTTACCATCATTTCCATTTTTTAAACACTTCGGGATATTGCAAATATAACATTTCATGTATTGTTATTCCATACATTTTTGCATCTTCTTGCAATTTTTGATAATCTGCTTGAATACTGTCTTTTAACATCCCATTATCTGTCAGACCATATGTTTCATCAATTTCATGAAACAGCTCATGTGCTGTAACATCTGTTCCTGCACTTTTAGAGAGATCTATCTGCACGTAACGAAGAAACTCGAAGAACAGAGAAATGCACAGATCAAAGAATTAAAAATTTTATAGTTTGCCCCCTTTTGACAATAAAAAATCCCTGAACCCCTTGTAAACACTGGATTTACAGGAGATTCAGAGATTCTGTCTGATGCCGCTGGCCGGACTCGAACCGGCACGGCTACTAACCGCTTGATTTTGAGTCAAGTGCGTCTGCCAATTCCGCCACAGCGGCTTATTCTGTCGGACAAGAAAATTTTCCTGTCCGAATCAGCTTTTTTATGTTACCATATCTGGTCACATTTTTCAACTATTTTTTATGATTTTATTTGCTTTTTATTTGCAAAGTTTCTTTCCAACCTCAAAACAATCAAATGTTGCAAAATAGTCTTTCGGTGTCTCTGCACGGCGAATCATCTGTACACTTCCATCTTCTTTTAAAAGAAGTTCTGCTGATTTCAATTTACCATTGTAGTTATATCCCATAGAGAAACCATGTGCTCCTGTATCATGAATCACAAGATAATCTCCCATATCAACTTCCGGAAGCATTCTGTCAATTGCAAACTTATCATTATTTTCACACAGAGAACCTGTTACATCATATTTGTGATCGCACGGTGCATCTTCTTTTCCAAGAACAGTAATATGATGATATGCTCCATACATTGCCGGGCGCATCAGGTTAACAGCACACGCATCTACTCCGATGTAGTTCTTATAAGTATTCTTCTCATGGATTGCTTTTGTTACAAGGCACCCATAAGGTCCCATCATAAAACGACCAAGCTCTGTGTAGATTGCAACATCTCCCATTCCTGCCGGAACAAGTACTTCTTCATAAACCTTGCGGACACCCTCTCCGATCACACGGATATCATTCGGTTCCTGATCCGGTGTGTAAGGAATTCCAATACCACCAGAAAGATTAATAAACTTAATATGTACTCCTGTTTCTTTCTGAAGACGTACTGCCTGTTCAAAAAGAACTTTTGCAAGCATTGGATAATAATCATTTGTCACTGTATTGCTGGCAAGGAATGCATGAATACCGAATTCTTTTGCACCTTTTGCTTTCAGTGTCTTAAATGCTTCTGTGATCTGCTCTGTTGTCATTCCATACTTTGAATCTCCCGGATTATCCATAATATCATTACTGATCTTGAATATTCCGCCCGGATTATAACGGCAACTGATTGTCTCCGGAATATGTCCGATTGTCTTCTCAAGGAAGTCAATATGTGTAATATCATCCAGATTGATGATTGCTCCAAGTTTATCAGCAAGTTTAAAATCTTCCTCCGGTGTATCATTAGAGGAAAACATAATATCATGACCATCAATTCCAACTGCATCTGACATAAGCAGTTCTGTATAAGAGGAGCAGTCACAACCGCATCCATACTCTTTCAAGATCTGTAAAAGGAACGGATTCGGAGTTGCCTTTACAGCAAAATACTCTTTATATCCCGGATTCCATGCAAATGCTTCCTTTAATGCTTTTGCATTCTCGCGGATTCCTTTCTCATCATAAAGATGGAACGGAGTCGGATATGTTTTTACAATCTCTTCAACCTGTTCTTTTGTCACAAATGGTTTCTTACTCATTTTCATTTTCTCCTTCGCGTATTTTGATTAATTCTATCTCATTCGCAAGTGCTGTTTTAAACAGCGTAACGAAATTTCTCTGTCCGGAATAGACACAGGTGTTTCTGCTCTCCTGTCCATATTCACCCGAAAGTACATATTTAGAATCTGTGATCAGACCAATCTGATTTCCTTTTTCTTTCGTCACATAAATGATCGCCCCTGAAAGTTCAAATGGATGATCTGTCACAAGAACTACCTTTTTTCCTTTTTCTGTCAGTTCCTTTAACTGTCCTTTCAACTGTTCCAGACAGACACCGGAACAGGAACAATACACTCTTTCTTCCACATTAGCCAGAAGATTATGGATCTTATCTGAAATATGTTCCTGACCATCGATCGTAACATATCCTTCTTCTTCTTTCTGTTCTCCCGTAAGATTCATATCCAACCACTTCTGTTCTTCTTCCATTCTGCGAATTCTGTTACCACAGAACTCCTGAATATGAACCGGAATATATCGCTTGGCATCCTCTTCTACCAGATATGCAGCCCCTTTCTCAACCAGAGCTGCCAGTGATGCATACACATTCGACCTTGAGATTCCTGTATCTCTCGCAATCTCATACCCCGTCTGCTTTCCTGCTTCGATCAGCCGAAGATAAACAGTTGCTTCCTGCCGGGACATTCCAAAATGCATCAGATATTCAATTGCTTTATTTGTGTCCATTACATCATCCCTTTATCCTTAGTAGTTCTTTACAGGAACACTATACAGCATTGATTGTTGGATGTCAATATATTGATTGTATTTAATAAGAGCCAGAACAGGCACCACGCACGGTAACTGTTCTGGCTCTTATTAAAAGGTTTTTCTAATTTAATCTACTGTCACAATTCTCATCATATTACTTGTAAAGCTTCTCTCTTTGCTTACATTTGTTGAAGGAATTCCAGCTGTGATAACTACAACATCTCCCGGCTCAACATACTGTTTTACCTGTGCCAGTTCAATCGCATTTTCACAGATATCTTCTGTTGTATCAACTTCAAGAGATTTCAGCGGTCTTACGCCCCAGTAAATAGACATTCTTCTCAGTGTTCTCTCGTTCGGAGTTACACCAAGGATTTCCTGTCTTGGTCTTAAGTTGGATACAACTCTTGAAGTTGCTCCTGATACAGATGGTGTAATGATACATTTTGCATTCAGGTTTGCTGCTGCCAGTACGGATGAATACCCGATTGCACTGGATACTCCGCCTCTTAAATGACCGTGCTCTTTCTCAAGCATGATATCATAATCAAGGTGTTTCTCTGTCTGCTCGATGATATGAACCATCATCTGAAGTGCCTCGAGTGGGTATTTACCCTGTGCTGTCTCTCCTGAGAGCATTACAGCATCTGTTCCGTCATATACAGCGTTCGCAACGTCTGTTACCTCAGCTCTTGTCGGACGTGGATTACGCATCATAGAATCGAGCATCTGTGTTGCTGTGATAACTGTCTTAAACTGATCGTTACATTTCTGGATCATCATCTTCTGAAGATATGGAAGTTCCTCTGCCGGAATCTCAACTCCGAGGTCTCCACGGGCAACCATGATACCATCTGCTGCACGAATGATCTCATCGATATTGCTGATTCCTTCTTCATTCTCAATCTTTGCGATGATCGGAATGTAAGGAGCTCCGAGAGACTTCAGATATGCCTTGATCTCAAGAATACACTCTGCATTTCTTACGAAAGATGCAGCAATAAAATCAATTCCCTGCTCTGCTCCGAATTTAATATCTTCTTTATCTTTCTCAGTGATTGCCGGAAGTCTTACCGGTACTCCCGGTACATTAACGCCCTTTTTCTCTCCGAGTTCACCACCGTTGATGATCTCACAATGAATTTCTTTGTCTGTTTTTCCGATTACTTTCAGTCCGATCAGACCATCATCGATCAAAATAATCTTTCCTTCACTTACATCTTCTGCAAGTCCCTTATATGTGATAGATACTTTATTCTCATCACCAACAATATCTTCTGTAGTAAGTGTAAAGGTCTTCCCTGTTTCAAGCTTAATCTTCTTTCCGTCTTTCAGAACACCTGTACGGATCTCTGGTCCCTTTGTATCCAGAAGAATAGCTGTCGTTGCATGCTCTTCCTCGCGAAGCTCTTTGAGCATATCCATACGACCCTTCTGCTCTTCATGATCACCATGAGAGAAGTTGAAACGAGCTACATCCATGCCATTCTGGATGAGTTTTCTCATCAGTTCTCTATCATTTGTGTTTGGTCCCATCGTACATACTACTTTTGTTTTTTTCATACTAAGTCAATCTCTCCTTTAAAAAATATAACCATAAAGTTCCTATACACCTGGAGCGAAGCTACACTGTATCACTTTCGGCTGCAACTCTGATCTGATACACTGCACTGCCATACCTCATCTCCGGTAAACTATGAAAAATATGCGTTACACAATTCTCATTTTCTACTTTACATGTTCATGTGTAAATAAATGATCCTGGCAATACTCATAGTTTCCATTACATTTTGAACAGAAACGGAACTCTAATGTCGGATCATCAAGTTCTGTACGTCCGCAGACTGCACAACGGTGTCTTGCCCCATTCGCATAAGTCATGTGTGGTCTCGTCTGCTGTTTAAACTTTGCTTTTCTCGCCTGCTCTTTCGGACTGAAGCGCTTCATATTCCTGCTGGACAGGAAAAAGATAACAAAGTTCAATAAGGATGCCGCAATCGCAACTTTCGTTGCGAGACTTCCTGTAAAGAAATAATACAGTGCCATTGCTACATATACGAAAGCCATCCATTTCATCTTAATCGGTAAAATAAAATAGAGTAAAACTTCCATATCCGGATAGATGGAGGCAAATGCCAAAAAGATAGACATTGTAATGTAGTTCGTGCTGATCAATCCGATACTTGAAAGTGGAAGTTCAATTCCATAGATAAGATGAAACACACCATACAGTATGAATACTGCGATCACTGTAAAAAGTATTCCTGAAAAAATGTATACATTATAACGGAATGTTCCCCAGGTTCTCTCAAGTGCAGAACCAAGAGAATAGTACAATAATACCAGGAACAGTAAAGAAATCAAACTTCCTGTTGGTGGAATCAATACCCAGGAAATAATCCTCCAGATCTGTCCTCTTAAAATATATGCCGGTTCCAGTGTAAGCCATCCTAAAAGTCCCGGTGCTAAATAATAAATAGCGAAACCTATCACATACCCGGCCAGCAGATACACCGTAAGATTCGGTATTGCAAAACGACCTAATTTTTTTTCTAATTTGTCAAGCCAGTTCAACTTGTATTCTCCTTCTATTTTCATTTTATATTACTGTCCACTACATGTGGTCAGCACTCACATCTTCGTATAGCAGTAATTGTACAAGGGAAGACTTGTTTTGTCAAACGATTGTTTTTATATTAATACACTTTTAACAAGAATATGATATTTTCCTTTCCTTTCTACTTAGACATTTTGCCATATTGCAGCTCATTTCTTCACACTTACTACACTACAATGACCATTGTCTTTTTGAGAATCTTGTCGTATAATGTTATTTATTGCGAGCTAACAAACGCATTTAATAGGTAGTAACTCATATAAATTTGACAAATTAACTGAATTACAAAAGATTGGGGATATTAATTATGAACGCAAAAAATCTACATACTTTAGGAATCGACATTGGTTCCACAACAGTAAAAATTGCAATTCTTAATGATGAAAATGAAGTCCTCTTCTCTGATTATGAGCGCCATTTCGCTAATATCCAGGAGACGCTTTCCGATCTGCTCGGCCGTGCGCTTTATAAGCTTGGACCAATCCAGGTTTCTCCTGTCATCACAGGAAGCGGTGGTCTGACACTTGCCAAACATCTCGGTGTTCCATTTGTCCAGGAGGTAATTGCAGTCTCCACTGCACTACAGGATTACGCTCCTCAGACAGATGTAGCAATTGAGCTTGGTGGAGAAGATGCGAAGATCATTTATTTTGAGGGTGGAAATGTAGAACAGCGTATGAATGGTGTCTGTGCCGGTGGTACAGGTTCTTTCATCGACCAGATGGCTTCTCTCCTTCAGACAGATGCTTCCGGTCTGAATGAATACGCTAAAAATTACAAAGCATTATACTCTATCGCTGCACGCTGCGGTGTATTTGCCAAGACAGATATCCAGCCACTGATCAATGACGGTGCTGCTAAGGAAGACCTTGCCGCATCCATTTTCCAGGCTGTTGTGAATCAGACCATCAGTGGTCTTGCCTGTGGAAAACCGATCCGTGGTCATGTTGCATTTTTAGGAGGTCCACTTCATTTCCTCTCAGAATTAAGAGAAGCATTCATCCGCACATTAAAACTGGATGATGAACATATTATCGCACCAAATCACTCACATTTGTTTGCTGCGATTGGTTCCGCACTGAATTCCAAAAAAGATACTCCGATGGAACTGCGTGATATGCAGAATCGTCTCGAGAATAAAATCCAAATGGATTTTGAAGTGGAACGTCTGGATCCACTGTTTGCAACAACTGCTGATTACGAGGAATTTATTTCCCGCCATGCAAAGCATCAGGTGCCGGTAAAAGATCTTGCCTCATACAAAGGAAAAGCATTTCTTGGAATCGATGCCGGCTCAACAACTACAAAAGCAGCTCTCGTTGGTGAAGACGGAACACTTCTTTATTCCTTCTATCACAACAACGACGGGGATCCGCTTGGTACAACGATCACAGCGATCAAAGATATTTACGATCAACTCCCTGAGGGTGTAGAGATTGTTCATTCCTGTTCCACAGGATACGGCGAAGCACTGATCAAAGCTGCTCTGATGCTTGATGAAGGAGAAGTTGAGACTGTTTCTCATTATTATGCAGCATCCTTCTTTGAGCCGGATGTAGACTGTATTCTGGACATTGGCGGTCAGGATATGAAATGTATCAAAATCAAAAATCAGACTGTCGACAGTGTTCAGCTGAACGAAGCCTGCTCTTCCGGATGCGGTTCTTTCATTGAGACATTTGCGAAATCTCTGAATTATTCGGTAGAGGATTTTGCTCACGAAGCACTTTATGCACAGAACCCGATCGATCTCGGAACACGCTGTACAGTATTTATGAACTCCAAAGTAAAACAGGCACAGAAAGAGGGGGCGTCTGTTGCTGATATCTCAGCTGGACTTGCTTATTCTGTTATCAAGAATGCCCTGTTCAAGGTAATCAAAGTATCTGATGCATCCGAACTTGGAAATCATATTGTTGTTCAGGGAGGTACCTTCTATAATAATGCAGTTCTTCGAAGCTTTGAGAAAATCGCAAACTGCGAAGCGATCCGCCCGGACATTGCCGGAATCATGGGTGCATTCGGTGCAGCTCTGATTGCCCGAGAACGTTATGTTGACTGCGAAGGCACAACAATGCTTTCCATTGATGACATCCGTTCCCTTGAATACTCCACAACAATGACAAAATGTCGTGGATGTACAAACAACTGCCGTCTGACGATCAACCATTTCAGTGGTGGACGTAAATTCATCACAGGAAATCGCTGTGAGCGCGGACTTGGAAAAGAGAAATCAAAAAATCAGATGCCGAATTTATTTGAATATAAATTGCATCGCTATTTTGATTATGAACCGCTTTCCGAAGAAGAGGCAAAACACGGATCAATCGGTATTCCTCGCGTATTGAATATGTACGAGAACTATCCGTTCTGGTTCACATTTTTTACAAAACTTGGATTCCGTGTTGTTCTGTCACCAGCTTCCACAAGAAAGGTTTATGAACTTGGTATTGAATCTATTCCAAGTGAATCCGAGTGTTATCCGGCGAAACTGGCGCACGGACATGTACAGTGGCTGATCAATCAGGGAGTGAAACACATTTTCTATCCTTCAATCCCGTATGAGCGGAAAGAATTTGCTGATTCTGACAATCACTACAACTGTCCGATCGTTACTTCTTATCCGGAAAACATCAAGAATAACATGGACCCGATCGTCAACGGAGAAGTTGATTTTATCCATCCATTCTTGAATTTTGAAAGTGAAGAGACGATTTCTTATCGTCTTGTAGAAGAATTAAGTAAGAAGTTCTCTCTTTCCGAAAGCGAAATCAAATCAGCAGTCCATGACGCATGGAATGAACTTGCTGCCTGTCGTCAGGATATGAGAAATAAAGGGGAAGAAACAATCCGTTTCTTAAATGAAACAGGAAACCGCGGTATCGTACTTGCCGGTCGTCCATACCATATCGATCCGGAGGTAAATCATGGTCTTCCTGAATTGATTACATCCTACAATATTGCAGTACTTACAGAAGACTCTGTCTCCCATTTGAATCCGGCAGAGCACCCTCTGAATGTCATGGATCAGTGGATGTACCACTCCAGACTGTATGCTGCCGCAAATTATGTAAAGACAACGGAGAATCTTGATCTGATTCAGCTCAACTCCTTCGGATGTGGACTGGATGCTGTTACAACAGATCAGGTTGCTGAGATCCTTACAAATTCAGATAAGATCTACACAACTTTGAAGATTGATGAAGTAAATAATCTTGGAGCTGCAAGAATCCGTGTACGCTCTCTTCTCGCCGCAATCCGTGTGCGTGAAAAGAAACAGGAAAAACGTACCATTCGTCCGGCTTCTATCGAAAAGGTTACATTTACAAAAGAAATGCGTAAGGATTATACAATTCTCTGTCCGCAGATGTCTCCGGTTCATTTTGAACTGCTTGAGCCTGCTTTCCGCGCTGCCGGATACAACATCGATGTTCTTCCTAACGATAACAAACAGGCTGTCGATATGGGATTAAAATATGTAAATAACGATGCCTGCTACCCTTCTCTGATCGTTGTCGGTCAGATCATGGATGCACTGTTATCTGGAAAATATGACTTGAATCATACAGCCGTTATTATTACACAGACTGGCGGTGGCTGCCGTGCTTCGAACTATATCGGATTTATCCGTCGTGCACTTAAGAAAGCCGGCATGGAGCATATTCCGGTTATCTCACTTAACTTAAGTGGACTGGAAGATAATCCTGGATTCAAGCTTTCTCCTGCACTGGTTCTCCGCGGAATCTACGCAGCAGTATTCGGAGATATCTTTATGAAATGTGTTTACCGTATGCGTCCTTATGAGGCCGTACCGGGAACTACAGATAAGATTCACCGCAAATGGGCTGAAGTTGTTAAGAAGTTTGTGTCCGAAGGATATCCATCCCGTAAGAGATTTAAGAAGCTTTGTAAAGATATCATCAATGATTTTGATAATATAGAGACACTCGACATTAAGAAACCTCGTGTTGGAATCGTTGGAGAAATCCTTGTTAAATTCCTTCCGGCTGCCAACAATCATCTGGCAGAGCTTCTGGAAAGCGAAGGCGCCGAAGCAGTTGTTCCGGATCTTCTCGACTTCCTGCTCTACTGCTTCTACAATCAGAACTTCAAAGTTTCCCATCTGGGAATGAAGAAGTCCAAAGCAACAGCAGGAAATCTTGGAATCAAAGCTCTGGAATGGTTCCGTGCTCCGGCTTCCAAAGCATTTGCAGAAAGTAAACACTTTGATCCGCCGGCTCACATTGAAGATCTTGCAAAAATGGCTTCAGAGATCGTATCTCTCGGAAACCAGACCGGTGAAGGATGGTTCCTGACCGGTGAAATGCTCGAACTCATTCACAGCGGTGCCGGAAATATTGTCTGCACCCAGCCATTCGCCTGCCTGCCAAACCATGTTGTAGGTAAGGGAGTTATCAAAGAACTCCGCCGCAGACACCCTGAATCCAACATCGTAGCAATCGACTTCGATCCGGGCGCAAGTGAAGTAAATCAGTTGAATCGTATTAAACTGATGCTGTCGACGGCGTTTAAAAATCTCGAAAAATAAAGATTTGGCGTAGAGATTTTTTTCGAGTTCGGACGAAATCAGATATCGTATATAAAGTTTATTCGAATAGACAGACATCGAGGGTTTGATGCAGGCTCCGGGTTCTGTATACAGGAAAGACTAAGAAAAACGAGAGATTACTAAAAACAAAGCAATGCTCGGCAAACTCGCTGCCGCTTCAGACAGCTGCCTCGCATTGCTTCAACGTAATCTTTCGTTTTTTAAGTCTTTCCAAGCACACAGAACAGTCCCCTGAATCAAACCCTCGATGTCTGTCTATCGGTAAGTTTTCAGCGATATCAGATTTCTATTTCCTCGAAAGAAGAACTCTACTTGAGAGGTAGGCGCAACGGAAATTCTATAGAATGATATCCATATCTTAAACGTTTTTGCACCTAATAAAATTTAGCGTTGGAATCGATTTTTTGATAAACAGAAAACAGAAAATATGAGCTTCGAGGAGCTTTATGTTAGAAGGTGGGTATAGGGACGCAGACGAATGTGGAGCATGCTTGCTCATACTTGAAAAACAATAGATTGCGTCAAAGAAAGGATTGACAGCTGTTTGAGCGGCAGCGAGTTTGTCAATCCTTTCTTTGCTTTTAGCAGTCTATTGTTTTTCTTAGTATGAACAGTATGCGTAACCCTGAGTCGGCGTTCCTATACCCATCTTCTAACAATCAACTATCTAAAATCATATTCTCTGTTTTCGTCCGGACTCGAAAAAGAATCCCTACGTCAAATCTTTATTTACGATACAAGTAAAGGATTCCCCCGAAAAGTCCCAGGAAAATTCCTGCGTATCCTCCTGCACAGAGGATATCTGCCAGGCTCTGTATCAGATCTATCCTGATTGCAGAACATACTCCTAATCCAAACAGTGTTCCTATGATTGTCCATCCTACAATTAAAATTGGCAGATATACTGCAAGTGCATGACCTGCATCTATATAATGATTTACAAAACTCCAAAGTTTTCCATACATAAAAATTACCCTCTTTCTACTAAAAATGTCTAAGTGTTTTTCCTTTTGACAATTCTTAGTATAGAGGGTATTTGTAAAGTCTCATTTTCTTCCAATGCTAAATCTATGTAAAATAAATCAAACTATTGTTAAATCGATTTACTTTATTCGGTTTCCAGAACCAGTTTTGCTACTTCCTGTGGTGTTGTTGCCAGAGCATCTGCTCCTGCCTCTGAAAGTTCTTTTAAATCTCCATATCCGTATAGAACACCGATCACTTTCAGACCTTCCGCATGACCTCCTAGTATGTCATAAGAACGATCTCCGACCATTACGATTTTATCCAATTCTTTCTCTTCGCACTGTTCCAAGACATAACGGATAACATCTTGTTTTTCTGTACGTGTCTCATCCATACATGCCCCGCCGATCACATCAAAATATTGAGCCAGTCCAAAGTGATCTGCGATGATTTTAGCAAATTTTTCCGGCTTGGATGTCGCCATCGCAATCTTGATTCCCGCTTGTTTCAATGCCTTGAGCATCTCTTCTACGCCATCATACACACTGTTTTCAAAAATACCTGTCACTGTGAAATATTCTCGATAAAGAGTAACCATCTCTGCTGCTTTTTCTTCATCAATTCCACAGTGTTCCATAAACTGACCCTTCAACGGTGGTCCAATAAATTTACGTAATTCATCTACGTCAGGTGTCGGTTCTCCCACCTTCTCCAGCGCATATTTTACAGAATTCATAATTCCCGGACCTGAATCTGTGAGTGTTCCGTCCAGATCAAACAGTACAGTTGTTATTTTCATTTCCAATTCCTCACTCTGTTAAAATTTTCTAATCTGATCATCCTCTTCACTTTCAGTTTTTATCACTTTACGGATCACCACATAATAGCCAAAATCATCGTTCACTTTAATATAGACTCTCTCGCCTTCTTTATGTCCGAGCAGGGCTTTTCCAATCGGAGATTCTATACTGACCAGTCCATTCAAAGAGCTTCCTCTTACAGATGTCACTATACGATATGTTTCGACTTCATCATCATCTTCGCAATAAAGTTCTACGGTATTATTCAGGCCAATCTCATCCTCTTTCGAATGATCTTCCACAATCTCAGCTGTCTTGAGCATTCTTTCCAGATAACGAATACGACTTTCGTTCTGATTCTTCGCTTTTTTCGCTGCGTGATATTCGAAGTTCTCACTCAAGTCTCCATGAGATCTTGCTTCTTTCACTGCTTCGATCAATTCTTTACGTTCTACTAATTTTCGATGCTCAATCTCTGCCTGAATCTTTTCTACATCATTTTTTGTCAATCTTTCACGCATGACTTTTCCTTTCCTCTCTGAACCATAGACATTGCTGTACACATCTACTGCGAACAACAACCTATAGGGAAAAGGAAAGCTATCAATTACGATAAACTAAAACAAGCACTGTTGTTATCGCAGTCAATAGCTTTCCCTTTTCACTTCTATCTTAATCCACGCAATTTTCTTCTAGATTCTTTTCTCTTGAAAGAATCATTCAAGTTGCCTGAATCCAAATTCAACACTTATGAATTATTTCACTAACAGAGATTTTCCTGTCATCTCAGCCGGCTGCTGCATTCCCATCAGCTCGATCAGTGTCGGAGCGATGTCTGCCAGGCATCCGCCTTCTCTTAATTTGTAAGCCGGATCAGCATTTACAAGGATAAACGGTACCGGATTTGTTGTATGAGCTGTGAATGGCTCACCTGTCTCCTCGTCGATCAGCTGCTCTGCATTTCCGTGGTCAGCACAGATGAACATCTGTCCGTCTACTTCTTTCAGAGCCTCTACAGCCTTTCCTACACACTCGTCAACTGCTTCTACAGCCTTGATCGCAGCTTCCTGAACACCTGTATGTCCTACCATGTCAGGGTTTGCAAAGTTGATCACGATCACATCATAGTTCTCAGACTTGATCGCTCCAACAAGCTTGTCACATACTTCGTAAGCGCTCATCTCCGGTTTCAGGTCATAAGTAGCAACCTTAGGGGATTTCACAAGGATTCTGTCCTCTCCCTCATTCGGCTCTTCTACTCCACCATTGAAGAAGAATGTTACGTGAGCATATTTCTCTGTCTCTGCAATACGAGCCTGTTTCAGTCCGTTATCTGCAAGGAACTGTCCAAATGTATTCGTAATAGATTCTTTTACGAATGCAACCATCTTATTCTCGATTGTCGCATCATACTCTGTGAAGCATACGAATGTAGTCTTCACTCTGTCTCCTCTTTCAAATCCGTCAAAACTGTCATCACAGAATGTTCTTGTGAGCTCTCTTGCTCTGTCAGGACGGAAGTTGAAGAATACAACAGAATCATTTTCTTTGATTGTTGCTGTTGCAGCACCGTCTTTTGTTACAACAAATGGTACTACGAACTCGTCTGTTACATCTTCATCGTAGGAAGCCTGGATTCCTGCTGTTGCGGATTCTGCTGTATTGCCTTCTCCTGCAACTAATGCTTTGTAAGCTTTCTCCACACGATCCCAACGGTTATCACGATCCATTGCATAGTAACGTCCGGATACAGATGCAACTTCACCTACACCAATCTCTTTCATCTTTGCTTCAAGCTGCTCTACATACTCTTTACCTGATGCCGGTGGTGTATCACGGCCGTCAAGGAAACAATGAACATATACTTTCTCGATTCCCTGTCTCTTGGCGAGCTCAAGAATTCCATAAATATGAGTAATATGACTATGAACTCCTCCGTCAGATACAAGTCCCATCAGGTGAAGTGCAGAATCATTCTTCTTTACATTCTCACAAGCTGCAAGAAGAGCTTTGTTCTCAAAGAAATCTCCGTCTTCGATAGACTTTGTGATCTTTGTAAGTTCCTGATAAATGATACGTCCGGCACCCATATTCATATGTCCTACTTCTGAGTTACCCATCTGTCCATCCGGAAGACCTACAGCAAGTCCGCTGGCATTTCCTTTTACGAACGGACACTCTGCCATCAGTTTATCCATAACCGGAGTATTCGCAAGTGCTACTGCATTGCCCTCCGTCTTATCTCTTAATCCATATCCATCTAAAATCATCAATACGGTTGGTTTTTTGCTCATCTCAATATCTCCTTTGCATTAAGATTGTCTATTTTTTAACTCTACGCTTTATTGTACTAGTTTTAGCACAATTTTGCAAGTCAGAGCTCTGGTCAAATATATCCGAAAATAAGCAGATTTTCGCCTGAATTCATGTAAAAATCACTACATTAAAAATCTTATAATGTCGGAAGCAATTCTTTCATCAGCTTTACACCATGAACGATCGCCTGTTTCTCAAATGTAGGATAATCCACCTGTGCACTTCCATCTGCCTTATCTGAGATTGCACGGATGATCACACATGGAACGTGATTCAGATATGCTCCGTGAGCAATTGCTGCTCCTTCCATCTCAGCACATTTCGCACCAAAATTATTAATAATACGTTCTTTTACTTCTTTTTCAGAAATAAATTGGTCTCCGCTTGCAACTCTTCCTGTAAATGTACGAATGTCTGCATTCGCCTTTTTATTTGCTTCCACTGCTTTTCTCACAAGTTCTTTATCTGCCGGAAATGCAAATACATCCATACGCGGCACCTGTCCTACCGGATCTCCCAGTGCGCTGACATCCATATCGTGTTCGATAGCATCTGTAGATATAACAACATCTCCGATATTGATCTCTGCATCCAGAGAACCGGCTACACCTGTATTGATCAGCTGATCCACCTGATAAAAGTCTATAAGGATCTGTGTACAGATTCCCGCATTCACTTTACCGATTCCGCTCTGTACAACAACTGCTTCTTTTCCATAAAGCTGACCTTTATAAAATTTCATGGATGCCTTTTCCTGCATCTCGCATTCTGTCATATCCCCGATCAGCTCACGGACTTCTTCTTCCATCGCTCCGATAATTCCTACCATAGCTTCTTAATCTCCTATCTTTTATATTTCCTTTTCTTAATTGCTTTATTTTCTTCATTAAGCTGTTACATTATTTTATCAATCTCCTCTATGATACACTCAAATGATTTTCAAAGTCAAGAAAAAAGGCCATCCTGTCAGAATTGCTATCTATATCGCTACTGTCTGCACTACCTGTGCCCGGCAATATAAATATCTTTCTGACCAGATGACCTTTCTTAATTATCTGTTATAATGAAACAACCTTAGATCTTATTATTTGTAGTTAACGATCTTTCCGAAGTCAGCCTTAAGGGAAGCTCCACCTACAAGACCTCCATCGATGTCAGCCTGTGCAAACAGTTCTGGAGCTGTAGCTGCGTTTACAGATCCGCCGTACTGGATACGGATTGCTTCTGCTGTAGCTTCATCATATACTTCAGCGATGCATGCACGGATTCCTGCACAAACTTCTTCAGCCTGCTCTGTTGTAGCTGTCTTTCCTGTTCCGATTGCCCAGATTGGCTCGTAAGCGATAACTGCTGTCTTAGCCTGATCTGCTGTAACACCCTGGAATCCAACCTTAACCTGCTGACGGATGAAGTCCATTGTTACGCCCTGCTCTCTCTGCTGAAGAGTCTCTCCGCAGCACATGATTGGTGTAATACCATGCTCAAATGCTTTCAGGATTTTCTTATTTACATCTTCGTTTGTCTCACCGAAGTACTCTCTTCTCTCAGAATGTCCGAGAACTACATATTTAACACCTGCATCTACAAGCATATTCGGGGAAATCTCACCTGTGTAAGCTCCGCTCTCCTCAAAATACATGTTCTCAGCTCCAACCTGGATGTTTGTTCCCTTAGCAGCCTCTACAACTGGTACAATATCAATAGCCGGTACGCAGAATACGACATCTACGTCTTCGTTAGCTACGAGTGGTTTTAACTCTTCTACAAGCGCAACTGCCTCGCTTGGAGTTTTGTTCATTTTCCAGTTTCCTGCAATAATTTTCTTTCTTGCCATTGTTCTTATCTCCTTGAATTTTATATTCAGAACCCGTGTGAAATGTAACAACACGGGTTTCTTCTGATCTGTAATTACAGATTCTTATTATTTATCGTTAGCTGCCGCTACTCCCGGAAGTTCTTTTCCTTCGAGGAATTCAAGAGAAGCTCCACCACCTGTAGAGATATGTGTCATCTTGTCACCATATCCAAGCTGGTTAACAGCTGCTGCAGAATCTCCACCACCGATGATTGTTACAGCATCTGTGTTGGCAAGTGCTTCTGCTACTGCCTTTGTTCCTTCAGCGAATTTCGGCATCTCGAAGCATCCCATTGGTCCGTTCCATACAACTGTCTTCGCAGATTTAACAGCGTCTGCAAACATCTCAGCTGTCTTAGGTCCGATATCAAGACCCATCCATCCGTCCGGGATCTCGTTCTGAGCTACAACTTTTGTATTTGCATCGTTAGAGAAAGCATCTGCTGCAACAGCATCTACTGGAAGAAGAAGTTTAACACCTTTCTCCTCTGCTTTCTTAACCATGTCAAGTGCATACTGTAAGTAATCTTCCTCAAGAAGGGAATTTCCTACATTACCGCCCTGAGCTTTTGTAAATGTATAGCACATTCCACCACCGATGATGAGTGTATCAACTTTGTCAAGAAGGTTGTTGATTACGGAAATCTTACTGGATACTTTAGATCCTCCAAGGATTGCAACGAATGGTCTTTCCGGATTCTCTACTGCATTTCCAAGGAAATCGATTTCTTTCTGCATAAGATATCCAACAACTGCTGTGTCAACGAACTGTGTAACACCTACGTTAGAGCAGTGTGCTCTATGAGCTGTTCCGAATGCGTCGTTTACGAATACATCGCAAAGAGAAGCAAGGTCTTTGCTGAATGCTTCACCATTCTTTGTCTCTTCTGCTCTGTAACGTGTATTTTCAAGAAGGATAACATCTCCATCTTTCATAGCTTCAACAGCTGCTTTTGCGTTTGGTCCAACTACTTCCGGATCAGCTGCAAATTTTACTTCCTGTCCAAGGAGCTCAGAAAGTCTTACTGCTACTGGTGCAAGTGAAAGCTCCGGCTTTGGCTCTCCCTTCGGTTTTCCAAGGTGGGAACAAAGGATTACTTTTCCTCCATCAGCGATCAGCTTCTTGATTGTAGGAAGAGCTGCCACGATACGGTTCTCATCTGTAATCTTTCCATCCTGAAGAGGTACGTTGAAATCACATCTTACAAGAACTCTTTTTCCTTTTACATTGATATCATCTACGGATTTTTTATTAAGTGCTGCCATTTTTCATAGCCTCCTGTATTTCTATTTCCTGTCACTTTCACGTGCAGAATCTGTTCTGCACAAAGAAAATGGAGTCCGGTCCTACAATAAGACCGGACCCCATTGTGAGTCAATAATTCAGATAAATCTCTGAGATTCTAATTTCTCAAAAAGAATTAAGCCTCAAGAAGTTTTCCAAAGTATTTGATTGTTCTTACCATCTGGCTTGTGTAAGAGTTCTCGTTGTCATACCATGAAACAACCTGAACCTCTGTTGTACCATCGCCAACTGGAAGAGCCATTGTCTGAGTAGCATCAAACAGTGAACCATATCTCATTCCTACGATATCGCTGGATACGATCTGATCTGTGTTGTATCCGAAGGACTCGTTGGAAGCAGCCTTCATAGCCTCGTTGATCTGATCAACTGTAACTTCTCCGTCAACTACTGCTGTAAGGATTGTTGTAGAACCTGTTGGTG
>OLQW01000395.1_pt1 | contig 26549 bp, 24 predicted proteins | sample 1672901 | NCBI WGS metagenome assembly OLQW01 (sample SAMEA3136735, study PRJEB25190) | human gut metagenome | reverse complement strand
CCATCAAACTGCTGGACTGGCTGGTGGAGCGGGAGACCTTTTACCCCGTGGAGATTCATACCGCGAACCCCGTGGGCAGAGCGAATATGGAGAGTGTGCTGGCGAGGTACTGGGGAGAGGAGTACTGGTAGAAAACTTGATGACCACTTCGGTGGCAACTTCCGTAAAAAAGTTTGTAAGATTCTGTCGCATATTGTCATACATATAATAGAGGGAGCAATTTTACATAGATTGCAGTATTCCTGAAAATATGCTATGATACTTTTAAATGAGCGAAAAAAGTAAAAAAAATCAGACAATTCAATATTATGATCAAAATGCCGCCGATTTTGTGGAGAACACGCGTAATGTAGATTTTCATGTAATGCAGGATGAATTTATAGAAGGGCTTCCTGCAGGGGCGAAGATCCTGGACCTGGGCTGTGGCTCCGGAAGGGATACGAAATATTTCCTGGAGCATGGATATCGGGTAGACGCGATAGACGGCTCCGCGGAACTGTGCGCGTTGGCATCAGAGTACACGGGGATTCCGGTGAAATGCCAGTTGTTCCAAGAACTGGATGCATCGGAAGTGTATGACGGTATCTGGGCGTGCTCATCGTTGCTACATTTATCCTATGGGGAACTGGATGAAGTGTTGTATCGCATCGAGAAGGCGCTGAAGCCGCAGGGCATTTTGTACATGTCATTTAAGTATGGTGTATTTGAAGGGGAAAGGAACGGCAGATATTTTCTGGATTTCACAGAAGAGAAACTGGAGCAGCTGCTGAAAAAACATACAAGTTTACAGCAGCTGCGGAACTTTCTGACAGAAGATGTACGACCGGACAGGGAAGAAAGATGGCTGAATCTATTCCTGAAAAAGATCAATTCTTAACTGCATATCCGAACTATGTCCTCCGGGAGACAGTGACTTATCCGAATGGCGGTGTGAGTCGCTTTTATGATGATGGAGTGGACATGGTCATTATCGATGATGAAATCTGCTCCTGCCGCGATGGCGAGCAGATTTTTCCTTATACACTGATCACAGATAAACAAAACCACTATATGAAAATATACCGGAGAGTGTTCCGATTCCTGGGATTCGATCCGGAAACGATAGAAAAATGCCTGCAGAAAAACCGACAGGAAGTGTTGTACTCTACCCAAAAAATCTCAGAAAGAGGAGAGCATGCGGACTCTTCGCCGCTGGAGTTGCTGTTTGAACAGAATTTCACGGATGTCTACGGTATGCGGGCATTGAAATACCTGCAAAAAGAATTCCGGATATCCGATGAAGACGGCAACAATTATTTCCTCGATTATCTCGTAGATACCGCAGACAGCAGAGTGGCCATCGAGGAAAACGGAATTCATTACCACCATCCGCAGTTGATCGGAATAGAGGGCTATCGCAAACAATTGCGCAAGCAGAATACCTGCGCATTGTGGGGATTAAAGCTATACCGTTTTTCCACGGAAGATTGCCGATTCAAGGATCGTATCGAGGATGATATCCGGTCTTACCTGGGAAAAGATACCAGCGGATTCCGTGAAACGGGATTGCTGCTGGAACGTAAAACAGAACTGTATGAGCACCAGGAGATCAGCCTTGCGCAGATACAGGAACGGCGGGAAAAAGGAATTCGTGCATTCCTCATTGTATTACCTACCGCAGCGGGAAAATCCCGGATCGTGGAAGAAGATATTCAGAAATTTGCAGCCGGAAAAGAGCAGTTCCGGGCATTGATCCTGGCACCGAATACGAATATCATTGCGGACTGGAAAGAGAGAATCGATAAAGACCTGCAGCCGTTGCAGGACCGGATCGATATTAAGACTTACAGCTATGCGGTAAGACATTACCATGAAAAAACAAGGGATTATTATTCCTATATTGTAGTGGATGAGGCGCACCACGCGGTAGCTCCAATGTTAAAGCGGGTGATCCAATACTATGCACCGGAATTCCTCGTAGGATTGACAGCGACGGATCAGCGTCCGGATAAAAAGAGACTGGAAGAAATCTTCGGAAATTATACAACAGAGCTTTCTCTGAAGGATGCAATGGAGAAGGGAGTTGTGGCGAGGGCGAATGTCTACCGGATCGAGACGAATATTGATCTGAGCCATGTCCGTTTTAACGGAAAAGATTATGTGAATGCGGATCTGGAGAAGAGTGTGCGTGTCACTTCCCGAAATGAATTGATCGTAAATGTGCTGAAGGACTATTTCACGGAGGGAGATGCCGGAAAACGTCAGGGAATTATCTTCTGTATCAACAAGGCGCATACCAAAGAGATGGCACGCCTGCTGAACACAGCCGGTATCTCAGCGCAGGATTACAGTGGAGATACAAAACATCCGGAGAAGGTTATGCAGGAGTTCAAAGAGCATAAGATACGTTTCCTCTGTGCTTGCGATATGATCTCAGAAGGCTGGGACTATCCGGAACTCGGAATCCTCGTTATGGCGCGTCCGACGCTGTCGAAAGTGCTGTATCTTCAACAGATCGGCAGAGGATTGCGCCGGACATCTATCAAGAAAAATGTGTTCGTCATTGATGTGGTAGATGAATACGGAGCCATGGTGAGACCCTGCAGTATGCATGCTATCTTCGGAAATTCATTGTATGTTCCGTTCGGCGATATCACCAGACAGGATTACCTGCCGGGACAAATGATCGAGATCGATGGCATCACCGAGCGCGTGGAACGGATCGTGGAAGTGGACATCCATACCTTTGAAGAAAAGTATGGGGATTACTATAGTCAGGAACAGCTGGCAAGGGAGTACTTCGTCAACACCGGAACAATCACCAGCTGGATCCGTAAGGGGAAGATTACACCAACAGTGGAATTCCCCTTTGGAAGCAAGAAGATCAGCCTGTTCAGCCCGGAGGATGTAGAGAAATACAGAAAAGAACTGAACATCCAGGAGCATAATGATGAAACCGTTCGGGATGACTTTTTTGAATTCCTGGAGGAAAGAGATTATTCATTGTCTTATAAGATGCCGTTCCTGCTGTCGTTTATCGATCATATGGACACGATAGGCGATGCGAAGATCGAGGATGTACTGACAGATTACATAGCCTTTTATCAGGACAGGATCGATAAAGGATTGCCGGTGGATCGCCCCAGCTGCCCTTATAATGCCGAGACTCTGAAAGACCGGAAAATGATCAAAAGCAGCATGCTGACCAATCCCTTTGAAAAGTTCGAGAGAAAGAGATTTATGTACTACTCGAAGGATTTGGGAGTGATCTCACTGAATCATGCGTTGTTGGCGAAGATGAGTGAGGGGGATTGGGAGAGAGTGAAAGGGCAGATGAGAGAAGATTTGGAGAGGTACTATGAGTGATTTTTACGGACCGAATAAAAGCAGTGAAAGAAAACTATTCAAAGTTTCCAAGAATAGAAGTAGCAAATGAAGGAGAAAAGAAGCAAACCTTAGACTTACTTGCAAAATTATAAGAGATGAAAGGAAAAGCTTATGAAGAAGGGAAAAAAGAAAAATATAATAACAGCCAATATTTGTAGGCTTTTCCGTAATTGGGGAACTGCTGTAAAAAATAAATTTCTTCGTGGTGGAGACAAGTTGAAACTTAATGTCAGTGATACAGCTGATTATGGATATGTGGGGCTTGGTCCAACAGATGATGCGGAGAATGTATCGGAATATCTGAGGGCTATGGAATGGGCAATAAATGATAAGAGTGTTACTAACATAGCTCTTGCGGGTCCTTATGGAGCTGGAAAAAGTAGTATCATTAATACTTTTTTGAGAAAACATCCAAGCATAAAGTATATCAATATTTCGCTTGCAGCATTTAGGGAGAATAACCAAGAGGAGATTGATAGCGAAGATGGAAATTTTGAGAAGCTATTAGAGGAAGGGATTCTTAAACAACTCTTTTATAAAGTGCATTACTCAAAGATACCACAGAGCAGATATCGTAAACTTCATAAGGTTTCGTTTGGGACTAGCTTACTGCGAGTTCTGTTTACCCTGGCGCTGGTTATTAGTTTTACTTTCCTTCTTGCGCCTGCAAAAATTGAGGAAGCAATAAGTGCATATTCAGACACCATGTCAAATCTTCTTGGTTGGAATGAATTAGAGCAGATTGCTTTTGCGTCTGGCTTTGGACTAATCATAATAATTATTTTAACAAGCCTGTTTAGATGGATAAATACAAAATGGAAATCCATAGAAATTAATGTGGCAGATAAAGCAGTTATTAAGGCAGATGAAGCAGGTGAGGCTTTATCTCTTAATAAGAATATGGATGAAATTCTGTACTTCTTTGAGGAAACAGATTATTCACTTGTAGTGATAGAGGATCTTGATAGATTTGATACGCCGGAAGTCTACACAAAACTTAGAGAAATTAACAAGATTATTAATGAGTATGATGCTATTCAGAGAAGAATCGTATTCATATACGCATTGAAGGATGACATTTTCCATAATGAGGATAGAACTAAATTCTTTGATTTTATCATACCGGTTGTTCCTTATATCGATGCTACAAATTCAGGGGAATATTTAAAACATCGCTTGGATGAAATCAGATCTACAGGGATGGAATTTGACATTACAGATGAATACATAATGAATGTAGCTCCTTTCATTTCAGATATGAGGGTACTTAACAGTATCTGCAATGAATTTATTGTTTTCAAAAAAACCATAAAAGATAGCCAAGATCTTGGGAAACTGCAGGATATTCAAATGCTGTCTATTATGATTTTTAAGAACATGTATCCTGAAGAATTTGCGCTGTTGCAAGGAACTGAAGGAATAATAAAAAAAGCATATACTGACAGAAATGATTTCATAAAAGTGACAGCAGCAGATTTGCAAAAAGAAATAGAGGATGCCGAAGAAGAAAGAAGAAAATCGGATAGTCAGGAAATGTTACATGCGGAAGATGTAAAACTTGCATTCATCCAGAAGATTGTGGGTGACAGAGGTGTTTTTACTAAGATTCAGGGAACTAAAGGAAATTTCACAAGAAGTGATATTTTAAAGGGGGATTTTTCTCTGGCGCAAATTGGTGTAGGAGCAGCTACAGTGTATTATCGTCAGCCAAATTATTATAGCGGAGAATATATTATAAATGAGATAGAAAAAGTGACATGTTCGGATGGAGTAACTTATTACGAAAAGTGTGACAGAGCAATTGCGAGAGATAAGAAGCGTAGGAAACAGATTGCCCAAAACTTATTGGATAAGCAAAGACAACTTTATGAATTACGTTCTAAGCCAATGAAAATGTTGATTAAGGAATATGGGGCGGATGAAGTATTAGGTGACGATGTAAGAAAAAACAAACTTCTGGTGTTTATGCTTAGGCATGGATATATTGATGATACTTATCAGATGTATATAAATTACTTTTTACCAGGAAGCATTTCGGCAGATGAGTTGAATTTTATTATTAATGTTCGCAACTATGCCGGAACGGCAGATTGGGATTATAGAATTATTCATCCTGAAAATGTTATTAGCCGTTTGTTCGATTATGAACTTGAGCAGCAGAAAGAGTGTCTTAATTTTGATTTGGCAGAATTCTTTTATGCTGATAATAGAAAATCTGATAAGAAAACTGGATTTTCAAAGCAATTGGCAAAAGACGATGAAGATAGCAGAAGATTTATCAAAGAATATTATGTGAGAGCAAAAAATAGGGCAGAGTTTATAAGATGCATTGCAAAAGAAAAGCCTCTGTTCTGGTTTGATATATGTTCTGATGAGAGTTTAGGCCATCAGGATAAGGTGACCTACTTAAAAGATATCTTCATGTATCTTAAGGCTGAAGACATTGTTTTGCAAGATACGGCAGCTAATGAAGTTAATTCTGCGTATTCAATATGTACCTTTATTGTTGAGGCAGATGAAGTTCTTGAACAATTACAGGATACTGGCACAGAGAAAATTGTGACTGTATTGACGCAGATAAAGACAAAGTTCAAGAACATTAATATACAGACCGTAGATGCTGAGATCATTAAAGGTGTTTTTGCAAATGAATTGTTCGAGATATCGCTGGCTATGCTTCAGAAGTATGCAGATTTTATCGCCGGCGAAGCAGTTGAAGGATTTGAATCTAATATCTATACACATATATTAGATCATGGTGATATACAAGTAATAGAGTACCTTGAGCGAAATATAAGTGAATTAGTTGAAAAGGTAATTTTGCCTACCGAAGCTAATACAGGAGAAGATATAGAAACAATATATCGGTGCATGGAATTGCTTGATTACGAAGAAACTTTGTCTGTTCAGATTGTTCAGAAGATGAAAGCTGTAATGAGCAATTTGAAGGAATGGCATAGCACAATAAAAGATCAACGAAGAAATGTAAAGAATATAGTTGATGCATTCCTGACTGAAAATAAAATGGTGGCATCAGTTGAAAATCTTGATACATATAAATCATTATTCTCATTTTCATCTGTGCTTTGCGGATTTGTTGATGAAAATATAGAGGCTTTCCTTTCAGATGAGAGTCTTGATGATGCACATGTGAAGGAATTTTTAAAGAAAGATATCAAGGATGAAACTATAGAAAAAATTCTACAGAATTACCAAATGGATTCATTTAGTGAGAATTTAAATAGCTATCCTGATAATGTTGTGCAGGCGATGATTGGGCTGAAATATTTTAAGTACACAAGAAGCAGATATAATGAAATTCTTTCTGCGTTTTCAGGAATGCTTCCGTTGTTTGCTGAACTTTACTGGGATGAATTTGAAACAGAAATTCCGAGCATAGACTTTGATTTAGCAATAATAGACAGATTTATGGAATCAGATCTTGATGACGAAAAGAAAGTAGTATTTCTTGATAGAGCCGAAGTTTCACAAATAACTGATGCGATGTGTTCGTTTGTAAAGAGCACAAGCGCAAGCATCCCTAAAAGGTATTTACAGGCAGTCTGGAATAAGCTGGATGAGAAAGATAGACCAGAATTTATGGTTAAGCATTTTTCAGGGTTTACTATTATTGAGATTCAAAACATGTTTATGCAAATGCCAAAAGAATACAATGAATTACGACAAGAGGGAAGATGGCACGAAGCATTACTTGAAAAAAATGCTATAAACGAATCTCTTTGTAAAAAGCTTTTGAGAGCGGATTACATTTCTTCTTATGACATAAAGAAAGAGAAGAATATATTGTTTACTGGTGACGTTGAGAAGTATGTTGCAAGAGTAAAAGCAAAAAAGTAGGGATGATCATGGAATTACAAGATATACAAGAAAAAATAATTAACCTTCTTGTAGGAATAGAGCGAAAGATTGTTTTTGGGTATGACGATGACGCTTCTTACGCAGATGATATTGATGCACTGCAGCTAGAAGATGGATGTAAGGTTTTGAAACTTACTGGAAGAAAGGAAGAGATTTATCGTATTATCATCGGTAGTTCCAATATCACGAGTGCTGCTTTGACGAAAAATAATCTTTCATGGGAGGGCATCCTTATTATTGAGGGTTGGACAGTTCATCAAGGAGTGACTGCTGCTTATCACAAAGAGCCTGAAGATCCAGGATAAGTTTATTTTGATTCAGAATAAGAGCTTCTTTGGTATCCAGAAGTTTTTCAAGAGTCTAGCAGCGTTTTTGGAGAGCATCGTTCTGCTTTTGGAGATTTTGAATCATAAGTTGTTCGATTGTGGAATGTGGCATATCTATCACCTCGGTTCTTATGAGATGATTATACAGGAAAGAGTGGGAAAAAGCGAATCCGGGAAAAAAGAGGAACCGTCAGAATGCCGAGTGGATAAGTTGTAAGGAGAAGGAAAAAGGAAACTCCGGAAAGAGAAAAAAAGGACAAAAGGGAGTGCTCTGCAATGAAAAAAGAGGATAAAAGCGGGAGGATGGACAGGAATGTGGATAAGAAAATTTCAAGGGAGACATTTGGGCAAAATGAAAAAATAAATTTCGGCGATATGCACAAAAACATCCATTTACTGGCGTGGGTGTGAACTGTAACAAATCCGAGAATAAGAAGAGAATAAGAGGTGTTTATTGGACAAGGTATGTGTATAATTAATACTAAGTGGGCCAAGAAGTGGTTGGGAGAGACCACTCTTGGCTCTTTTAAATAGGGGTTATATAATGCAAAAACGTGCTTTTATATAAAAGAAATCTTTAGATTTGTGAGAATTTTATCGAATTCACAAAGAAAATATGATATGATTTAAAAGAAGATTAAGAAAGATTAAGAAAGATTAAGAAAGAAAAAAGCTTGAAAATTATGGAGGTTTTTGAGATGAATGTTTCGTACAATAAGCTATTCAAACTTTTAATAGATCGCGGTATGAAAAAACAGGATTTGCAAAAAAAGGCAGGGATCAGTTCGGCTTCTGTAAGTAAACTTGCAAAGAATGAATGTGTGAGAATGGAAGTTCTCATAAAAATATGTTTGTCACTTGATGTTGATTTTGGAGACATCATGGGAATTGTTAAATGAAATTATATTCAGAATGATAAAGACTTATTATTTTGTGTTGCATAAATTGAATTATACAAGTCCACAAGGACAATAAAATATATTAAAGGTGGATGTTTTACGATGACTGATTATATTTCTACAAAGGAACTCTCAAAAATCTGGGGGATTACGACTTCTAGAATTACTGTGATGTGTGCCAATAATCAATTAGAGGGTGCTGTTAAAATTAAGGGACGATGGATGATTCCTATGGACATAGTACGTCCAAATGACAAAAGAAAACGAAATATAGATGAAGAATCTGATGCTAATTTTCGGTTTATTGATTTATTTGCGGGTATTGGTGGCTTTCATCAAGCTATGAGATTTTTAGGCGGTGAATGTGTGATGGCTGCAGAGATAAATCAAGCTTGTGTGGATACATATAATTTGAATTTCAAAACGCTTGAAGGAGGCGTTCGTGGTGACGTAAAAAAAATAGATCCTATGACTATTTCTAGATTTGATGTTCTTTGTGCGGGTTTTCCTTGCCAACCATTTAGTAAAGCTGGCTTGCAGCAGGGGTTTAATGATAAAGCAAGAGGAAATCTTTTTTATTCAATTATGAATATATTGGATGCGCATGAAGAATGCAAATTTGTAGTGTTAGAAAATGTTCGAAATCTTGCGGATAAATCTGAAAATTGGGAAATTATAAGAACAGAGTTACTTAAAAGAGATTTTATAATAACACAAAATCCATTAATACTTTCGCCTTCCGATTTTGGAATCCCTCAAATAAGGGAGCGAGTATATATATTGGGAATAAAAAAAGATGGATGTTCTGCTGAAATACAGGAAAAAGGTTATATTGAGATTGCCGACTTGAACATAGATAAGTATCGAAAGAAATGTAAAATAGGAGATGCATTAACACTTCTTGAGGAAAATGTATCAGAAGAATATAGAATAACGGATGAGCAAGAATTAATGATTCGGGCGTGGGATGAATTTAGAATTAATACAGGTATAAGTATAATCGGTTTTCCTATTTGGATTAGTTGTTTTGGAGTCGGAGTTGACGATACTGAGCAATTAAAAAATACACTAAATTATGATGAGATGCCAAATTGGAAAAAACGATTTGTGGATAAGAATAGAGAATTCTATCTTGCACATCAGGATTTTATAGATTCATGGATTGAACGATATGATATGTTCAACCGAATTAAGTTATATCAGAAATTTGAATGGAATTGCGGAGAAGATGTACAGAACATGCATGATGGAATAATTCAGATTAGGCAGTCGGGAATTCGAGTAAAACGCGCCACATACTTTCCTTCTCTTGTTGCGATTGTTAATACCCCTATTATTTGGGATGCGCAAATGAATGCATATCGACATATTACGCCTCGGGAAGCTGCTAACTTGCAAAAATTTGATCAGCGATATAAGTTTACAGGTACAGATAAGCAAATATATAGACAATTAGGAAATTCTGTAAACGTCAGAATATTAAAAATTTTATGTAAAGGTTTATTTGAATTAAGACTTAAAGATGATGTACGTATAGAAAACACTGAAATTGATGATTGATTTCAGATGAGAATGGAGGTTTTTCTATGAGCAGAGGATTATCAGATCCTAAGGAAATGCAAATAATATATGATGTTTCGAAAGCGGTATATAATGGAGATTATGCAGTGGCATATGCACTTAAATATCTTCAAGGAAAAGTAACAGGAACGGAATCTTCTCTGAAAATGTATTTTAATATATATTCGTGTATGCGAAATGGTAAGTGTTATAAAATGGGAACAAGTGAAGCCTTTACAAAATTTTTACTTGATAATATATATCATGATTTTGGAGAAGGGGCTTATATTAATGCATTAACAGCTGTCAAAGGTAATTATGCTTATCGCGAAAGTGTAAATAATTCGCAGCCGGGTTTAATTCGTGCATGTAATGAATCTATCAAAGATTGTGGATTGGAATTGATGTATGAAGAGATTCCTACGGCTGAATTCATTTCTGAAAAAAAGGATACTGTTGATAAACAAGTAGTAAAGGGCATACATAGAATAGGAGGCGAACATGCTTTGGAAGAAAATAGTCATCGTATACATACAGTTGAAAGGGAATATCCGTTTTCGTATAAATTTCATACGGAAAAAGGCGAGTTTGATGCGGATGTCATGGAACTAAATATTCAACCACCGGCGAGTATATTGAATGTATTTTCGAGGTTGAGTTATAAACCCTGGTATGCAATTGCTGAATTTGTAGACAATTCTACGCAGTCATACATATCTCATTCGGCTGAATTGTCTTCAATACCTGAATTTGAAAAACTAATAGTAAATGTAAAGTATGATGCTGAAGAAAATACATTGACTATTGTAGATAATGCCTATGGTATGGAAATTGAAAGGTTCAGAGATGCAATTCTTCTTGATTCAAGAAATGAATCTCAGGCAGGACGTAACGAATTCGGTATGGGGTTAAAAACAGCGGCATCATGGTTTGGTAAAGTATGGAGAGTTACAAGTACACAGTATGGTTCTAGTAACAGATACACAGCCACTGTTGATATACCTATGCTGGATAAGTTACATCTGCAAAATACAAAAATTTACAGAGATTTTGTTGCTACCGATGAACATGGTACAGAAATAGTGATTGAACAAGTTACAAAAAAAATAACAGGTTCGAGAACTATAGGAAAAATACGGGATCTTTTATCTAGTATGTATCGTAGAGATATTAATAATCGAAATATTGAAATCTGGTTTAATGACGAGCCAATAGTGTTTGAGGAATATCCGATACTTACTAATTTTAGAGGAAAATCATGGAAAAAGAATCTTGATTTCAATGTGGATTTTGATGATAAAATGTATCATGTTACGGGTTTTGTAGCGATTATGAATCCCGGTAGTTTTCCTAAAGCAGGATTTGCTCTTTTTAGACAGGATCGTGTTGTGATAGGCGGGACTGACAGCAATTATAAACCTTCTCCGATTATTGGACAGGCTCAAAGTCAGAAATCTTTGAAATTGTTTGGTGAATTAAATATGAATGATTTTCCTGTGAATCAGGCAAAAGATGGTTTTATTTGGGATGATGGGCTTGAAGATGCTTTTATAGATGCTTTAAAAAATAACATACAGGAGTACATTGATATTGCAGAAATGTCAATTAAAGAGAGGGCATCTGAAACAGAATTCTCCGAGCAAGCATCAACTGAATTACAACAAGATGTTGCTGAAACGTTAAATAATGCGTTTAGAAATGATGAACAAGAAGAGTCTGGTAATGAAATCAGTGTTTCAAATACGGAGGATTTGTCTGTTGAAACTGCACCTGCTGGTTTGGAGGACATGCAGGAGTATATTGAGACTGTATTAAATGAAAATACTGTAGAAGAAACAATAAGTACTAAACGAAGTTATAGTATTCCTTTGACTGCAATGACACATGTTGATTTTTCTGTACAGTGGGCAAGGGGGAATAAATCCTATTGGATAGAATACAGTGAGATAGAAGATGATAAATTTGACGTTTTGATTAATATAGATCATCCATTCTTTATGCCTTTTTCAAAAGATGATGATTTTAAACGTGTACTTGAGAAATTTACAATTGCTTTCATTCTCGCTGAACGACAGGCGAAATTATGTTCGAGTCGAGATGGATATATACCATCAAGTGCAATAAAAAATAATATGAATAAATTTCTTCAGAAATTAGTGGAGGATTAATTATGGAACAATACAAAATGGTTGATGCATCAACTGCTTCTCAAGGGATTACTATTAGGCAAGGAAAATATTATACCAAAATTCATGATAAGCATGTTGAGTCTTATGGAGAATATGGTGCTGCAAATATACGTGATAATATTACAAATACCTTTAGAGAGGCGATGCTTCAATTAAATTCAACTAATATAAGTAACAATATGCTCCTAGTTGGTAAAGTTCAATCTGGAAAAACTTCAAATTTGGAACTTTTTACGGCTTTGGCATTTGATAATGGATTTAATCTTGTGGTTATTTATGGTGGTTATGATAATACGCTGCTTAGTCAGACAACCAATAGATTTAAAAAAACTTTTGATATTCCAAATGACACAAATTATTCAAGTGATACGCCAGTTGTTTTTTCGTCTGATGATAGTGCACAGTTGCTTACTGTTGATGACGAGATAATAGAAGATTTATTGGATGCAGACAAGCCAATCTTTCTTATTTCGATGAAGCGTCCTGTGGCTATGAAGAAAGTGAATGATTTGTTGGCGCGAATTGACAAATCTGGTTTGAAGGCTTTTATTATTGATGATGAAGGAGATCAAGCAAGTTTAAATACGAAAAAGAATAAGGAATTGGATGCTTCTGCTACATATGCAGAAATTGTTGCGATGAAGGACTTACTCAATGATCCGCTTTATCTTTCTGTAACAGCGACTCCTCAGGCACTCATATTTTTGGATGAATATAGTAGACTACGTCCAGACACAATCAGATTAATTGAGCCGGGAGAAGGATATTGTGGTGTGGACGCATATCACTTATACGATTCTGGTGTTATTGAATTGGTAGCAGAAGAAGATCAGCAAGATTTAAATGAAGGTGTGCTTACCGATTCTTTAAAATGTGCAATTAGACATTATGTTATTGCTAGTGCTATTATGCATGTTCGTAAACACCCGACAAGCGAAATGATTATACATTCACACCGTAATGTAAGTGACCATAGTAATATATATCGCATGGTGGATGCTTATGTTCAGACTTTTAAGGATCAAGTTCTTTATGAGGATGAAGAAGGTCTTGCTGTAACGAGAAAAGAATATCAGGTTACATATCAGCAGTTGTTTGATTCAGAGATACAATCAAAATATAATTTCGATGACTTATGGGAAATAATATGTGAAAAAATTATTAAGCGAGTATATTTAATTCTTAAGAATTCAGCTGGACAAGTTACACAAGCAAATGAAGGACTTAGAAAACACAAAATTTATATTGGAGGAGATTTGCTTCAAAGAGGAGTTACGTTTCCTAGTCTCGTGACTACATATTTTTCACGTTGGGCTAAAGATAGTGGGAATATGGATACTAATCTTCAACGTGCACGATGGTTTGGCTACAGAGAGAAGTGGATTGATCTTTGTAAAATTTTCACATCAGAAACAATTGCAAGAGAATTTACAAATCTTTCAGAAATTGAAACGGATTTATGGGAACAATTTTATTCAATTCAATCAGGAGAAATGCAGATTGATGAAATTTTGATTCGTGCAGATAACACGAAACAAAAGCCAACTAGAAAGAATGTGGCTGCATATAATGCTGTAGCATTTAGAAATAAATGGATTAAACAGCGTGTTGGAATATTTGATAAAAATCAAATTGCAATCAATAATGCTCTTGTTGATGATATGCTTAGTGCATGTGAATTTCAGAATACGTCTGCGGGGCGTGTTGATGGAGGAACTACAGCACAATATACTATAATAGAACGAGATAATCTCTCAAAATTAATAGATCATATGCAAGCTATATTTGATTTAGAACCATTCGAGCGTCGGCCGTTAATTGATTTAATTGAGAGTTCTGGTGAAATTCCGGTCATTATGATGAATGATGTTGATGGTACTGGTAGAAAACGTAGTTTTTATCCAAACAATAAGATATATGCTCTTCAACAAGGTGCTGATAATAAAGATAAAGACAAAGCGGTATTTTTGGGTGATAGTCATGTTGTTGTTGATAAAAATCAGATTAACATACAGATACATAAGATTATTCCTAAAAAGAAAGATTCAGCGGGAAACATTACGATTCTTACTGATTATACTCAATATATGTTTGCGATATATGTACCGAAAGAGAAGAAATATTATGTGAAGGGGTAATTTTTTATGGATATAAAAAATCTAAAGAGTAAAATGGAGTCCATATCAGATATTACCAGCGTATATTTGTTAGAAGTACTAAATGATACAGCGGGTTTTTTTGCAAATGAAGGGAAATTGCTTTATATTGCGAAAGATATTTGTGGGTATCCATATGAAGGAATAGAAACTGAATATTTGAAACTCCAAACACATGTAAGAATTAGTTCTGTGAAAAACAATCAAACTTTTAAAGATGATTATTATAATCTGATTATTTACAAAGGTGATTTGGAGGATTCTAATATTTCATCATTCGTTCGGTTGTGTGCGGTTCATGCAAATAATTCTAAAGAATTGAATTTTAGAGATTTCTTTTACTCTTTAATCGCACTGTTTCAGTTGACGACTGAGCAGTTATTTAAAAATGTCATAGGTTTGTATGGAGAATTGAAATTCATGCAATATGCTAAGGAACGGAGAGGAATAGACATTTCGAATTCATGGCATCGAAATGGTTCGTATTCACAATATGATTTTTCTAATGGAGAATTAAGCATTGAGATTAAAACTACTATGTCAGATAATTCAGAGGTTATGATAAAGCATCAACAAATATTTGGAGAACATCCTTGTACACTAGTGGTTATAAACTGTGAGCAATATGAAAATGGAGAAACTATAGAAGAAGTTCTTTCTGCGATGTATTCTGAGCCTAATTTTTTTAATGGAATAAATTTTAGTATTAATTTGGAAAAAGAATTAAAACGCGTATCGCTGAATGATATTAAAGAGATGCGTTTTGGAATAAGACAAATATCTTTTTTTGAAACCAATGTAATCAATCCGTTTCCTATAGTTCCGGATATGATAAGTAAGCTTAGCTATAAACTCGATATTTCGGAACTTCCTTTTTTGTCTGAGAATGATTCGGATTCTATTATAAACAAATTTTAAGAATTTAAGGCTTCTGTTAAGGGAGCCTTGAGTTTGTTTTGATAAAAAATAGCTAACCCCAGGAGCAAAGGATTCTAAGTGAAAATTCACCTACTCCCATTCGGGAACCCAGCTTTTATCCGTCACAAGTTGACTACAATTAATATATGCAATATGCTTAGATTTGTCAAATGGAAATAAAATACATATAAGGACATATTTCTACAAAATAATAAAATTGTTGCTTATGCCATAAAATGGAGAAAAATTATTTATAGATAATGAATATAGAAATACAGAGAAAATGAAATTTTATGATTTGCAGTAGGTGAAGTAGATGAATATACAGATTTTTGGAACCAAGAAATGCAATGATACAAAGAAAGCAGAACGTTTCTTCAAGGAGCGTGGTATAAAGTATCAATTCATTGATATGAAAGAAAAAGGCATGAGCAAGGGAGAGTTTACTTCTGTTGCACAGGCTAATGGCGGTCTTGAAAATATGATTAACTGGGATGGAAAAAACAAGGATATACTTGCTCTTATTAAGTATATTGCAGATGAAGATAAACTGGAAAAGGTACTTGAGAATCCGCAGGTAATTAAAACACCGGTAGTAAGAAACGGAAAGCAATCTACACTTGGATATCAGCCTGATGTATGGAAGGGATGGAATTAATGGTAAAGAAGATAATGCATGATCCGCTGTTTCTGGCACAGAAGTCAGTGGATGCAACAGAGGCAGATAAACAGATTGTGACAGATTTGCTTGATACACTTAAGGCAAATTTAGAACACTGTGTTGGTATGGCTGCCAATATGATTGGAGTAAAAAAGAATATCATTGTAGTAGCAGCCGGACCATTTCAGTTTGCAATGATAAATCCGGTAATAACAAAGAAATCCGGAGCATATCAGACAGAGGAAGGATGTCTTTCGCTGGAAGGTGTAAGACCATGTACGAGATATCAGGAAATAGAAGTGGACTATCTTGATCAGAACTTTAAGAAACAGCATGGAAAGTATTCAGGTTGGACAGCACAGATTATTCAGCATGAGATTGACCATTGCAATGGAATAGTAATATAAGTGCTGTGTTGACAAGTGCCGGAATTGTTAGTACTATAATCTCAAAGCATATATTCTTACGATTCCGGCAGCGAGAGCTGATCCACACATCTATATCATTTCAATGAATTCTATGCTTTTATACCACATTAACCATGCATGCACAGCATAGTACGTTGAATGACAAGTGGATAGGACAGGCGAAGTGTACCTTCTTGATTTCAAGTGCTATGGGAACAGGAGGACACTATGAAGAAACGCAGCTACGAATTGCTTATTGCTAACCGCAAATACAAGGATACTATTTTTCGATGGATATTTTCCCAAATCGAAAATTTGTTATCTCTGTATAATGCAGTAACAGGGAAACATTATCAGAACCCGGAAGAGTTGGAGATCGTGACTCTAGAAAATGCCATTTATATGGGCATGAAGAATGATCTGGCATTTGTACTGGAAATGGGATTGTACCTGTATGAACACCAGTCTACGTATAACCCAAATATTCCGTTGCGGGATCTGTTCTACATAGCCAGCGAGTATCAGAAGCTGGTGGATGAGAAATCCCTATATTCGTCTGGTATTCAAAAGATTCCGACGCCGAATTTCCTGGTGTTTTATAATGGGACAGACCGGGACGTTCCGGATCGGACAGAACTGCGGTTGTCGGATGCTTTTGAGAATCCGATGCAAGATCCGGCGCTGGAATTGAAGGTTACGATGTTAAATATCAATGCCGGACATAATGAGGAACTGATGAATAACTGCCATGTTTTATGGGAATATGCAGAGTATGCGGCAAGAGTCAGAAAGTACGCAGCGGAAATGCCATTGAATGAGGCGGTGGAACTGGCGATTACCGAATGCATTAACGAAGGAATCCTTACGGAATTCCTGCAGCACAATCGGGCGGAGGTGTACAAGGTGAGTATATTTGAGTATGACAAAGAAAAAGAAGAAAAGAAGCTCCGTAAGGCTGAGCGGGAGTGTGGGCGCGAAGAAGGACGCATGGAAGAGAGAAAGTCACTGCTGGCTCTGATCGCAAAAATGAGTGCCGGAGGAGATGCTGATAAGATTATACGATTAGAGGATCCGGAAGTAATGAATGCAATGCAGAAGAAGTATGGAACTGGCAAGGTGAACGGATCAACATGGAGAGGATTCTGATCAGATACCGGGGGAGAATGGTATGATTTACATAACGGGAGATACGCATGGGGATTTCGCAAGGTTTTCCGCCAAAAGATTACGGAGAGCCGGCATGGAGCTGACGCAGGAGGATTACATCATTATCTGCGGAGATTTTGGACTGTGCTGGGCGAAGGATAAAACCTTTGAGTATCATTGTAAAAATTTTGCGGAGAAGCCCTACACGATTCTGTGGGTACAGGGGAACCATGAGAATTATGATATGATCGGAGAATATCCGCTGGAAGAGTGGCATGGCGGGAAGGTGCGGCACATTATCCGGGACAAGGTGATATTGTTGGAACGTGGACAGGTCTTCGAGATTGAGGGCAAGTCTTTTTTTGCCTTTGGAGGGGCGTCGTCCCATGACATTCAGGGAGGGATCCTGGATCGACAGACGGTAGATTTTGCAGAGCAAAAGCGCAGGGCGGATCGGGCGCATCTGCCCTACCGGATCCTCCAGGAAAGCTGGTGGCCCCAGGAGCTGCCGACAGAAGGAGAATTACAGGAGGGGCTGCGCAATCTGGAACGGTATCACTATGAGGTAGATTATGTGGTCACTCACTGTTGTGGCAGCTCGCTGCAGGAACGGCTCAATGCCGGGACGGGGCGGCCCTGCGCAGCGGATCTGCTGACAGATTATCTGGAGATTTTGGAACAGAAGCTGCATTATAAGCATTGGTATTTCGGACATTATCATCGGGACTGCCAGCCGGATGAGAGGCACACTCTGGTATACTATGCGATACTGCCGTTGGAACAGAAGGAAAGTGCAGCTGCAGTGCAATTACAATATTTTCAAACGTGAGACAGATACGATACTGTGTTGACAAATAATAAGAAAATCAGTGCTATAGTACCAAACGGATCGTTGGATATTGAGGGAAGTAATGGAGAAGGAACAAGGAAAGCTTATTATAATTGTATCAGTCGTATTTGCTATGGTGCTTCTGTGCAGATAAGGATATGTACCGGAATAAGAAGACGATGAAGCAGTCCTGACCAGAGAATCTATTCAATTGTTAACCATATTACAAAAGGGTTGACAATCGAAAGCCACCATGCTATTCTGACAGAGGTTTTTACAAAAGACATCTGACAGAAAGGCATGGTTTTTTATTATGACAACACAGACAACAACTCGTAGCAAGACTTATGACATGGTGTACGTTGCGGTATTTGCGGTTCTGATCGCGATCTGCTCCTGGATCTCCATCCCGATGACGGTTCCTTTTACGTTACAGACTTTTGCGGTATTCCTGGCAGTCGGCGTACTGGGCGGTAAGAGAGGAAGCCTTGCGGTATTGATCTATATTTTACTGGGTGCAGTAGGCATTCCCGTATTTGCCGGTTTCTCCGGTGGTATCGGTCAGTTACTTGGCAACACCGGCGGTTACATCATTGGATTTTTATTCTCCGCACTGCTGATGTGGCTGATCGAGAAGCTGTTCGGACGTAAGACATGGGTGCTGGGTGTGTCCATGGTACTGGGCCTGATCGTATGCTATGCTATCGGAACGGTGTGGTTCATGGTTGTATATGCGCAGAATTCCGGAGCTGTCGGTCTGGCTACCGTACTGGGTTGGTGTGTAATTCCTTTCATCATTCCGGATCTGGTGAAGATCGCACTGGCACTGACTCTGAGCAAGAGACTGTCTAAGGCTCTGAAACTGAACGGACAGGAATAAAGGATACACCGGATATGGAAGTGAAAACAACTTACCGGATCCGTCCGCACCACGGCATGTGCCTGTATTTTTTCGAAGGGAAGGGATACAGTGAAGGGTTCACTAAGCATATGGCGGAGGTGAAGGAATGGCTTCTGGGGAAAAATGGACCGGCATCCCTGCAGCTGGTCGGAGCGACGGATGAGATCTGCAGCGCCTGCCCCCATAATAAGGGTGGCAGCTGCGAGTCTGCGGAGAAGGTAGACCGGTATGATGCGGGTGTATTGAAATACACCGGATTAAAGGCAGGGCAGGAAATGACTTTTGCGGAATTTGAGCGGATCGTGGAAGAGAAGATTCTGCAGCCGGGATATGGCAAGGTCATCTGTGGCGACTGCCAGTGGAGAGATATCTGCCACAAATAATGAAGAGCATTCCCATGCGGGAGTGCTCTTTTGTATTACATGAGATCTGAATTCAGTGATTATATGTTGATTAAACGTGAAGAGTCGGATATAATAAAATCGGAATGTGTGAGAATACCGTTGAACATATTAGACCGGATTTGATTTTAAGGTAAGGAGGATGTAGGCTATGGAAGTAATGGCTCAAGGGAACAGACATATTGTCGATTCGGATAGCAAAGTAGATAATAATGTAGTTCGCCAAAAAGTAATGGATAGCTATCAAGATATGTTGAGCGGAAAAGGTAGAGATTACAAAGTTTTTTTCGCAGAGTTGGAAAGCAGGTATAACGGAAAATAATGTATAAAGTGCAAATTCTTCCCAAGGCGGAAGAGGATATTAGCACAAAAAAGCGCACCTCCCCTTAGGTTCGCTTTTTTGTGCGTCTATAGCCGCACTGTTACCTCACGAAGAGATAAGCCGTATATGCAACATACAGAAGCACGCACGCAGCCCCCTCACTGCGGGTCATGCGTCTGCCGGTACGGGCGAATACGAAGAGCAGAATGGCACTGCCAAGGAGCAGTACGGTGTCGATGACAGACTCTCCGAGGACATGCAGAGGGCTGATCACCGCGGACATTCCGAGGATAAACAGGATGTTGAACAGGTTGGAGCCGATGGCATTGCCCAGCGCCAGTCCGCTGTCTCCCTTTTTCGTGGCAACGATGGAGGTCACCAGCTCCGGCAGGGAGGTGCCGATGGCGATAATGGTCAGTCCGATGAAATTCTGGCTGACACCAAAATTCGTAGCGATGATGCACGCTTTATCCACGACGAGATCACCGCCGAAGATAACGGCAGCGAGACCTCCGGCAATATACAAAAGGCTGCGGGGCAGGGAGAGGATCTTGCCGGGTTCTCCCTCTTCTCTGTTTTTCCGGGCAGAATAGATCATAAATCCCAGATATACGATCATGCCAAGCAATAGGACTGCGCCCTCAATGCGGCTTAAGCTTCCATCTAAAAACATCAGACATAATACGAAGGTCACCAGGATATTTAACGGCATATCCCGCTTCAGGATCTCTCCGTGGGGCATAAAGCTGTGCAGGAATGCACAGATACCTACCACCACCAGCCCGTTGAAGATATTCGAGCCGACGACATTACTGATGGCAATATCATTGCTGCCAGCCAGTGCAGCATTGATGCTGACGGAGGCCTCCGGAGCACTGGTGCCCATGGCGACGATGGTCAGACCGATGATGACGCTTGGGACCTTCAGGATCCCCGCCAGGGAGGAGCTTCCCTCCACGAAAAAGTCTGCACCTTTGATCAGAAGTATAAATCCTACGAGTAACAATATGTATTCCATAAGCTGTCCTTTCCTGCGGAAAGCGTCTGTATTCTTAGAAAAAGTATAAAAATAGAGACTCTTACCGCATCAAAAATGATCGATAAAAGTCTCGTTGCTTACAATAATAACCGGTCCGACGGACGTGATGACGATTATCATTCCGGACAGCTTCATGTATCATTCAGTTACCATTCTAGGTTACCATTCTATCAGAAACCATCCGGGAACTACTCCCTCTTAACTGTGCCCTCATTCTATAAAAAAGGACAAACACTGTCAACGAACTTTGTAAATCTTGACACTATCTTAACACGAACTCCATCTTCACGGGATCATGGTCGGAGTAGGAATAGCCGGTGTTTACATTCTCATAGGACAGGCACTCGATATTGTCGGAGATAATAAATCCGTCCAAAGTTACGGTATAAGTTACACCGGGGACATATTCCATATCTGCGTTTCTGGCACTGTTCCAGAGTGCCGCCTGTTCCTCAGAACTCAACAGATCCAGACAGAAGTCAAAATGCTCCGGCAGCTCCGTTCTCGGAAAAGGAAATGCCCAGGACTCGCAGTTCTCCGCATCCTCTTCGGAAGCCTTCAGGTCGTGGTTAAAGTCGCCGCCGCAGAGCACATAATTCCCGGCTTCGTATTCTTTTGCCATATCATTGCACAGCATCTCAATCTGTCCCTTGCGGATCTCATCGCTGTTGCCGTAAGCGGACATATGCAGATTGAAGATCACCAACTCTTTCCCGTTGTCCACCGGGATCCGGGAGACACTGTAGCAACGGTCCAGATCGAAGAACTTGCTGAAGGAAGTGGATATGGGGAAGCTTCTGCGCAGGGCGGAAGACACCGGATATTTCGAGAACAGTCCGAGTCCTGCCCGGCTGCTGCCGTGGGGCTGGGTAAACGGATAGAACAGGAAAGCAGAGTCATAATTCTGCGCAAATACGGTAGTATATTCCGGCAGAATGTTGCGCAGCATCTCGTACTCATCCGTATGATAGCTTCTGGTGGCATCCAGATCGATCTCCTGGATCAGCGCAAAATCCGGGTCTAATGATTTCACCAGTTCTCCCGCACCGTTTATGGCATATTGTACGGTCTCCGGGCTTTCCGCCCAGGAGGAGGTACCGCCGTCCATGAAGAAGCTGTAATCCGGCAGATAAGCACCGAAACCGATGTTGTAGGTCACTGCGGAATATTCCGTATCCGTAGCCAGCACCGCAGCCGCACCTGTGGTAGTATCGTCGACCGGTGCCTCCACCACCAGTTCCTGATTGTCCTCGATCCTGTAATAACTGGCATAGAGGTAGACGATGTAAGCCAACAGTGCGAGGATGAGGATCCCCAGCACGATACACATGGTTTTTAATAACGTTTTACATAAATTTTTCTTTTTCATATCCTCATTTTAACAAGCCTTGCGGGAAATGGCAAACAGGAATATTTTATTTGTTATTTGTGTGGTCTTATGCTAAACTGGTGCTGGATGATATTGGCATCCAGGAATTCTCCGGTTTTGAGGAAGCGGGGTTGGCTGTTCAGCCGTCTGCCGGATGGTACGCCGGTCAGACCGTAATAAGAATCTGAAAGTATAACATTATAAAGAAATGAAAAGAGTAAGAAAACGTTTATTGCTGACCGTATGCGCTATGGTGCTGCCTCTTGCGGTGACATTGATCATATATAATATTTATTCTATGACAGCGCTGAACCGGCAGGCTGCCCAGAGCGCAGCCGGTACCGGCTATATTTACGAACAATTTTATGAGAAAAGTATTAAAACGGTCCAGTCTTATATGATCTCGGAAATGGTAGGAAATGATTTCAGGAGACTCAATTATCCGTTGGAGTCATTACAGGCTTATCTGTGCGGGCAGAACATTCTGGAAGATTTTACAAAATATCTGACTTCGGATGTGGATGGACTGGTGGCACTGGAATTTTATTCGGAGAGTAACGATCTGCTCCGGATCAAACATGCCCCGGGTACTCGCTATGTGCCGACCAAACAGTCTGGAATATGTCGGGCTGTCTATGAGGAGATGAAGCAGGGGGAACTGAATAGTGACTGGTATGTGATTCCGGTGGGGGATGACTATTTCCTGATCCGGATTCTGAAATACGGCTCGATGTATATCGGTGCGGTCATGGATTTCGACCAGTTTATGAAACCCTCCTCGGAAGTTGAGGGAAGATCGTCTTATCTGGTCTATGCAACGCAGGACGGACAGGCACTGAATCAGAAAAATCTGTTGGAAGAGAAACAAATCGAACTGAAACAGAATTCCAAGGGTTATTACATCACGGGGAAAGGAATGGAGCGATACCTTGTGGTGTATGAGCAACTGCCCTACGGTGATCTGGTGCAGTATTACATCAGTCCCTACGGAAGCTTCTGGAACTATATGGGAACTTTGCAGTGGTTTCTGCTGTTTTGCAGCTTTATTTTTATTCTGCTGATCCCGATTCTGTATTTTTATATGTATCGTTTCTTCGTGGCACCCTTAGAGGGATTGAAAGCAACCATGGAAGAGATCGCTGAGGGTGATCTGAACGCCTACGCGGAGGAAAACAGTGATGTGGAGGAATTCCGTCTGATGGCGACTACCTTTAATCACATGATGGATCAGATCCAGAAGCTGAAGATCGATGCCTATGAGCAGGAGCGCAGGATTCAGAATGCAACGATTCAGTATTTACAGATTCAGATCCGCCCCCACTTTTTTCTGAACTGCCTGAAGAATTTCTATGCGCTGGCGGAGCAGAAGGAATACCGCTCCATTCAGGAACTGACGCTGGCGCTGTCTTCTTACCTCAGAAAAGTGATTACTTATGAAGAAGATACCATTAGTGTCCGGAAAGAGATGGAGAGCGTGGAATCCTACCTGAAACTGTCACAGCTGGGATTGTCCGTACCGGTGAATTACAACATTGCCGTGGACGAAAAACTGGAAGAATTTCAGATCCTGCCGTTGTCGGTGCTGACTTTCGTGGAGAATGCAGTGAAATACGGTGTACAGTCCCAAAAAACACTGCTCATCAGTATCCGGGTATCGTTACTCCCTGGAGAGACGCCGGAGGATACTTATGTGTGTATTACGATTCTGGACAACGGTCCCGGTTTTCCGGAAGAATTACTGCATTTTCTGAACAAGGAAGAATTCGCAGAAGAGAAGACCGCGGGGATCGGTATCCAGAATGTCTGGAAACGTATTAAAATACGTTATGAGGAAAAAGCAACCATATTATATAGCAACTCGAACGGAGCTTGTGTGGAGATGTATTTACCCTATGAAAAATATTAATGTATTAATAGTAGATGATCAGATCAATGTGGTAAGCGGTGTCATGTTTGGGGTGCATTGGGATCGTCTGGGGATTTCGCAGATATACAAGGCATATAATGCCTATGAAGCAAAACAGGTCCTGTTGGAGAAGCCGGTGGATATCATGCTGTGCGACATTGAAATGCCGGTGGAAAATGGGCTGAGCCTGTTGGCATGGTGTAGAAAGCAGGAAATGGATGTGGAGACGATCTTCCTGACGGCACATGCGGACTTCCTGTATGCCAAAGAGGCTGTGGCGCTGGGAAGCTTTGACTATATTTTACAGCCTGCGAGATATGAAGAGATCGAGGATGCTGTGAGAAGAGCGACGGAGAAGATCCGGATGAAACAGCGGGTCAACGAGGATTCCCGCTACGGACAGCTGCTGAAGAATAAAAAGGGGGTTGTCCTGGGGGCAATGTTGGCGGATCTGTTCTCGGAGGAGAAGAATGACATGGAAATAGCCATGCACAACCTCGAAGAAATAGGGATCCGTGTGACGGAAAATTCCAGACTGAGCCTGCTGGATGTGGTTCGTTGGGGAAAGGGACTGGAGAACTGGGATCAGACGCTGTTATATGATACGATTTCCAATGTGCTGGAAGAACTGTTCTACCCTTACGCCTGGAAAGCACTTCTCTATCAGCAGGAAAAGGGAATCTATTATGTACTTCTGTGCACCGACAGTGCGGCAGAACTGAATGAAGAATCCATGTATCATCAGATGGAGCGTTTTCAGATTACATTTCAGAAATTTTTCGACTGTGGAGTTGCCATATATTACGGTGCACTGGAGGATCGGCAGGCGGTCTGGGAACTAGTGCGGATTCTGAAAAAAGCCGACCAGAACAATGTTGGACGCAAAGAAGGAATCTATAATGTGCAGGAGAGCAAGCAGAAGGAACGGAAAGCAGAGGAACACTACTGCGAGAACTGGGTACAACTTCTGGAAAATGAACTGTATGATACCGTGGTAAAAGACACTTCGGATACCTTGCAGAGATTGGCGGCGGAGGATCAACTGAATTCCAAAAACTTGATGCGGTTTTACCAGAAGATTATGAGTGTAATCTATCTGGTACTCCAGAAATTAAATATGGATATGGAGCAGTTGTTCCCGGAGGAAGAGATCATGCAACGTGCCATGTCCGCCTATGCTTACACGGAAGATACGCTATGGCTGGTAAAATATGTGACGGCGAGACTGCATGAACTGCGGAATACGGAGTCGGGGAAGGAGACCCAGATCGATGAGATATTCCAATACATCCGAAGCCACATGGATGAGGATATCAAGAGGGATGATATTGCCGATACGGTGCACCTGAACGCCAATTATATTTCTGTGTTGTTTAAAAACAAAACGGGAATGTCATTAAAAGAATATATTATCTCAGAGAAAATGACGCTTGCCCGGAACATGGTCCGAGAGACGGTGTTACCCATCAGTGTGATCGCCATGAAAGTGGGATATACCAACTTTTCCCATTTTTCCCAAAGCTATAAGAAAATCAACGGGGTTTCACCTACGGAAGATCGGGAAGAGACCGTGCACACAAACGAATAGTATTTTCAAAATGTCACATTTTTTACAATAGAATGTGACATTTTTGATATTCCGGAATGCGGAAAGTAAAAAAACTTATTTTTTTGACACAAACAACATTTTTAACAGATAGATACGATTGTGGGATTTTTTTATAATGAATTCATCATCAATGAAGACCTACGAAGGGAGAAGAAACTTATGAAAATCAAAAAGTTATTGGCAACAGGACTTGCTACCGCAATGGCAGTAACGACTCTTGCAGGATGCGGATCTACCACAGATAACAACGCTTCACAGAGTGCAGGCACAGACAGTGCGGCAGGAAGCACACAGGCGGCAGCGTCAAATGATGATGTGACCACCATTACCATCTACGCGTACAATAATTCCACCACGGAGGCTGCAGAAAAGGTTGCGGCAGCAGTAAGCGAGATCACAGAGCCCACCATAGGTGTAAAAGTAAACCTTCTGACTGGTGTAAGTTCAGAGCAGCTGAATCTGGCACTGGCTTCCGGAGAAGATCTGCATTTGTTCTTCGCAATGCCCTGGCAGGTATCCATGTCCACCATGGCAACTACAAACCAGATTGTTGCCATGGATGATCTGCTGGCAGAATATGCACCGGATGTATTGTCCGGTATCTCCGAGGATGCAATCTCTGAGAGATGAAATTCCGATGGACCTTATCGTAGTATTTTACAGCGC
>OLQW01000386.1_pt1 | contig 26975 bp, 19 predicted proteins | sample 1672901 | NCBI WGS metagenome assembly OLQW01 (sample SAMEA3136735, study PRJEB25190) | human gut metagenome | reverse complement strand
GCAGGCATATGTTGAAACTTTATCGAGGGATATTATTCTGTTCAAATATGCTGAAAGTTTACAAATCTAAACAGAAGGGAGGACAATCAATGCTACAAGAAAGTAATCGCATAGAATTTAAAGTGGAATTGAATGATAAACTGGAAAAAGAAGTGGTGGCTTTTCTGAATAATAAAGAAGGTGGCATTTTATACGTAGGAGTAGATGATAATGGAAAGCCAGTTAGAATCTCAGATATTGATTCTACACAGTTGAAGATTGCAGATCGTATAAAAAATAACATTCTTCCGTCAACTTTGGGGTTATTTGATATTGTGACTGAAGAGATAGATAATATTTCTGTAATTAAAATCTTAATTTCCAGTGGATTGGAAAAACCATATTATATAAAGAGACAGGGAATGTCACCAAATGGTTGCTTTACAAGAATGGGGGCATCATCTCAACCGATGTCAACTGTAATGATTGACGATCTTTATAGCAAAAGGATTCATAATACATTGCGAAATATTGCATCTCCCAGACAGGATCTTACTTTTGCACAATTGAAGATATATTATCAGGAAAGAGGATTGGAACTGAATGAAAAGTTTGCAAATTCACTGGAGCTTTTAACCCCTGAGGGTAAGTTTAATTATGTTGCATATTTGCTTGCTGATGAAAATGGAGTATCTATTAAGGTTGCCAAATATGCTGGAAGCGATAAAGTGGATCTGATTGAGAATGAAGAATATGGTTATTGCTCTTTAATCAAAGCAACGCATCAAGTGCTGGAAAAGTTAAAAATTGAAAATATAACCAGAGCAAAAGTAACGAATACCAAGAGAGTAGAAAAAAATTTAATTGCACCTATTCCAATGCGAGAAGCTGTGATAAACGCAATTGTACATTCTGATTTTTCGAGGGAGATACCACCTGTTTTTGAAATTTTTAATGACAAAATGATTTTTACATCTTATGGTGGATTGCTTCCGGGGCAAAGCAAGGAAGATTTTTTTAGTTGTAGTAGTATGCCGAGAAATCGTGAATTGATGCGTGTATTTAAAGATGTGGGTCTTGTAGAACAATTAGGATCAGGAATGAGTAGAATTTTAAAAGAGTATGATAAAAGTATTTTTCATATATCAGAACATTTTATAAAAGTTGAGTTCCCATTTTCATTGCCAAAAGATAATACTATCATTGCCAATGGCGATGATAATGGCAATGAAATTGGCGATGATGATTCAGAAATGATGAAAGTTCTGGGATTATTGGAGGAAAATGCTTCCATTACAGCAAAGCAAATGTCAGAACAAATGGATATAAGTGCAAGAAAGGTAAGCCGTCTTATAAAAGCTCTAAAAGAAAATGGAAAAATTATCAGAGTAGGATCTGACCGAAAGGGGTACTGGAAAATCACTCAGTAGAGTATAATAGTCTCTTAAAGGAGAAGGTTATCAATGAACATAGACACAATGGGTTTGATATTTGGCATATTTTCCTCGCGTTTCTGCGCACGTTTTTGGCGCATGTCGAGTTTGTGTCAAGTGCGCGCAGACACAAATCTTGCGAAGATTGAAAAATTTTGTTTTTCAATCTTCGCAACTCTTTTCGCTCATAGCATATCCCAAACTGCTGTAAAATTCAACGGCAGTTTTTACAACATATAAATTTTATGGAATCTGAACGCAGAAGGGGACGAGTGAACTGTAATGAAGTTTATCCCACGCAGCACAGTTATGCAGACTGTCAGCGGCAGGAAATGCAGATACAGCAAAATTCACAAAATCCCTGAAAACAATATAAAAACGTGATATGCAACACTAGAAACATTATTTTTAACATGTTAGGATGATAGGAAATATATGAAATACAAAAAAATGATTGATAAAACGAACATATATACATTTAATAATGATATTTATGAAAAGTTCTTAAATTTTTAATATAAATCTGAAATATTCAATATGCCAATGGTATTGCTTTTGCACAAAAAAAATCCTACAATTTAGATAAAGTGAAAATGTGGCATAAAAACCATTGTGAAACAGAAGGAACAAAACAGGGGGAAAGGAAAATCGGTATGTGGAAAGCGACAATATCACCGGAGAAACGGAAAAAGATAAGAAGATCTGTCAGCTTTTTTCTGAGCTTACTTTTGATACTGGAAATGGTATCGGGAACTGGCATGTTTGCAGAAGGAAACAGAGTGAAAGCGAAGGAAGAAACTCCATATGCCGTATACCTGGATCTTTCAGGAAGCAGCACGGCAGAGGCATTGGCATCCAAAGGGATCTATGCATACGCTTATGACGATGCAGCAGAGGCAGAAGCAGCAGAACCGGTAAAGCTGGAAAAGGCAGAGGGACAGCAGGAGATCTGGCAGCTGGGTCTGACCCGGAAATATCAGCATGTTGTATTTTGCCAGGGACAGAAAAAAGAAAACAAAAACACCACAGGGGAGCTTACGATAGACTGGTCCTTACAGGCACCCTGCTACCGGCTTCAGGGAGAAGACCTGACCGGGACAGGCAGCTTTTACGGATTGTATACCGTATATTTTGATGGAAGTCAGTACAGTGAGTTCTGTAAGAACGGCGTCAGTGTCTATGCATATGATTCGGAAGAAAGCAGTGCAGAGGACGCACCTGTTGAGATGAAGCCCTCTGATAAGGGCGATGGAATTTACGAATACTGTCTGGACAGACCTTATGAATATATCGCATTTATGGCCGGGACAGATGGATGGGATTATACGGAAGCGACCACACCGGTTTATACGGAATGGGACTTCCAGGATCCCTGCTTTGTACTGGAGAAGGTGGATGGAGAAGAATCCACAGGCAGCTGGGTAAACCTTCATTATATGATTTATTTCGATGCATCGAAGATCAAAGAGGATCCGGAGTTCTTAAAGTCGGGCGTATCCCTTTACGCTTGGACAGAGCAGGAGGGCAGCAGACAGGAGCTTTCTGCAGAGCCGGTTCGGATGATTGCATCCTCCAAAGGTGAGGATATTTACCAGTACACCCTGGATCAGGCATATGACCATGTGCAGTTTTTCCTGGGCACCTCCTTTGATGCAGCCATCCAAACAGATGTCATTGAAATTGACTGGAACAGTCTGGCAGCACCCTGCTATCAGATGACCATCGAAAGAATCGAAGCAGAAACCGAGACGGAAACGGAGACCGAGACGGAAACGGAAACCGAGACCCAGACCGAGACCGAAACACAGACAGAAACCGAAACACAGACGAAGACAGAAAACGAGTCTGAAACAGAAAGCAGACCTCAGACGGAAACTGCTGCAGAAACACATACCACGGTAGAAACCGAGACCAAAGCAGATTTCAAACCGGAAACAGAGACCGGCACAGAGACAAGCTACGAAACGGAAAACAATGTGCCCTCTACACCGGAAACAGAAAAGGATGCGACAGGCTCCGAAGGAAACACTCCGGACAGCGATCCGACAGCAGAAGCTGCCTGGGAGCAGGAAGCAAGGTGCGAGACCCGTTTTTTTCACCTGGAGGTGCTGAGCGAAACGGTTGAGGCGAAAACCGTAGAAACCCTGGAACGGGGAACTGAGCCTGCCACAGAAGGCTCCAAACAGGAAAATACAGAAGAAAACAACGGAGAAACTGCATCGGAAAGCAAACAGACAGAGGAAGAGACCAAACAGACCGAAGCAGAAACCGGCACAGAGGAGGGCAATACAGAGAAAGCTCCTTCCAAGGAAGCTGTCAAAAAGGAAGCAACAGAAGAAATCCAGCAGGACGGAAACCTGTACGACATGGGCGGCGAAATGAGAAAAGCCAGCCGTGTGGCGAAGGTTAGATTCAGAAAGGCAGCAGGAGGACTGGATTCTAACTATGTATATCTGGATACGACTGGGATGAATTTGAATTCCAATGCGGATTGGAGTACAGCAACTCAGTTATATCTTTTTAAGAATGGCGAGGGCACTTTTAGTGACGGTGAAAAAGTCACCGTTTATGGCAAAGACTATTGGAGATGGCAAATTGACAGCACCAATGGTAATAAGGAGTTTGCCTTTACCTATGTAGATAATTGGAACGATGGTGATAATGCGATTAATAGGAATAATTATTATAGAACAGAATTAGCAGGTAAGAGTTCTTCTTCTTCTGTTGGTATAAGTTTTTCTGCTGCTGGCGGAAAGGTGTTTGCAAGAGATACTGATGCATCAGGAACGATCGGAAGTACACAGGTTTACATTGTCAAAGACATCACTGCAGAAATCGCGAACAAGATGCCTTTATATTTCTATGACTTTACTGGTAAGGCCACAACCCAGGTAAAGGTAGTCTATTCGTCGAATAGTAACTTCTCTGCGGAAGCAGGGGGAGCTCTGAAAACAGTTGAGATGAATAGCGTTACTGATTTTCCGAATCTCTATACAGTAGAGCTGAAAAAGGAGGAAATTGAAGCAAAACCCTATGTGAAGTTTACAGATGGATCCGGAAAACAGCTGGGAGAAATTTACTATTTCGGAGAAGGCGGTACCAATGCAGATGCTGGCGTAGTTCCCGTAACCTATAAAGCGGGTTCTGTGGATACCTTCCTGTATGGAGCTACCGAGCTGAAAAGCGGTGACGGTACAACAATTACTCCTATAAGCGGTTGGGGCACAACACCGGGTAATGAGAGTCTGAAAGACAAAACCCTTTATTTCGATAATCAGCATTTTCCGGTAGACGCAAAAGAGGGAAGTCAGAAGGTAACCCTGCAGATTGGATCAGACCAAGAGAAGACGCTGGAACCAGATTCAAAGTTTAAAGATAGTTTGTATAGCTATACGTTTACAGACGACGGCACAACCCAGCAGACTGTTTTGACAGTAAAGAATCCCAAGGGTAATATCTATCATTTCTTCTGGACAGATCTGGACTGTAACCTGCTTCAGGTGATGGCCAACATAGCAAATGTCACAGGCGATTATGGATACGGAAATAAGATCTATTTTGATGCAACCTATTCAAAGCTGAATACGCCGGATGGAGGAAATGGTGGACAAAATTCTATCCCGGCAAGTGACGATGCGAAGGTTTATTTTTACGCATGGAGCACAACCGATAATCGGAAGTACCGGTCTGGAGAGATGATAAAAGCAAAGTCCCACGAAAAGGATGGACAGACCTGGAACGATGTGTGGTATGTGCGGATTCCGGAAGAGGATGGAATTGATCAAATTATTTTCTCTGCTGATGCGTTAGATGATAAGAATGGCTTGGCTAACAACTTGTATGGCAGAAGAACAGCTATTCTGACGATTCCGGGTACGGATAAGTGTGGAGGAAAACCCTGCTTCTATGCAGACGCCGGTGATACTGCGGCATACAGTGCTGGTGAATATAGGGGCGGTTACTGGGCTGAAGCATATACGGTTCGGGATGCAGAGAAGTATAAGAACAGCGATGTAGTTAATATTCAGGAGAAACCTTCGCCGATAGAGAAGGATACCCTGTATGTAGATTCCACCTTCTATGACTACTACACGGATTATGAATTGAACGGTAATAATCGGGATTCCTATCCGGGTGAGAATGGAATGTCTCATCGCAACTGGGTCACATTTCGACAGTTTGATCAGGCATTGAGTGATTATTATGAAAAGAATCATGTTTCTATTCCAATCTATACAGGGCATTTTCAACCAAGTTTTTGGGATTGTCCGTTTAGTTACATCAATAACACACTGAAGCTATTCGGAAGTGATAACGATAACAAATTCTTTTCCACAAACAACTCTTCTATTGATGCGGATGGAAATCGGGAGAAATATGCATATGCAGCACAGGGACTTGTAAATGCGGCACTTTCCAATGGAACGCTGATGACTGCAAACGGCGAGAGTCCAGAGCCCCATTTTGACGAAACGTTTTTACTTGGAAAGAACAGCAAAAATGCGGTACTGGGTAAGGTCTATCATAATGTATCATTCCCGTTTAAAAAGGAAAAGGATAGAAATGGAGTAGACTATTGGTGGTTTGACAGCAGCAAAACGACACTTGCGATGCAAAAGGATCCATCCACCGAAGAATATTACCTGAAAGATACAGGGAACCAGGGTTGGGCGAAAAATGTAAACAGCACCGGAACTACTGGTGGAAATGATGGAGTATCAACAACGTATGGTTTTTTCCCCTTTAACGAAGGCACTACTGCGGAAAGCGGAAAGAATTACAACTATGGATTTGGTACAAAATTAGAGATTAACTTCCGCCTGACAAAGGATGGAACGGTTCTGGGAGAAGACAAACAACCAGTGCCGATTACCTTTGCGTTTTCCGGAGATGATGATGTATGGGTATTTATTGATGGAAAACTGGCACTGGATGTTGGCGGAGCCCATGGAAAGGTAACAGGAACGCTGGACTTTAAAAATCTGGAGGCAAAAGTAAGTAAGGTAAAGAAAAGTGCGGCAGGAGAAGCAGGAACAGGAGAAGGAGGCAAAAAAACAACAAAATTCGAATTGAATGGCAGCAACGAAGCCGAGCATACCCTTACCATGTTCTATATGGAACGCGGTATGTGGGAATCTAATATGATGATTGCCTTCAACTTCCCGGATGATAACGAGTTTGCAGTAGAAAAACAGGTAGATAAAAGTGACGTAAATGCCCTGTTTGCCGATTCCTTTGAGGATGCCTCTGTATTTCCCTTTACGATCCAAAATCAGGCGACACACTATGGAACAAAAGGCGTAGAAAGCGACGCAACGGTAGAAAAACGGATATTTAACGAATTTGACAGCAATTCACCAGAATTGACGAGTAGCCCGGATAATACATTTGAATGGGTAGGAAACTATCAAAGTCAAAACGGTGTTGCACACTGGCATGCGCAGTTAGAGGATACGGACGGAGAGCACATAGAGTCGAGATTTGGTATTATCCCATATCGATCAACCGGATCTCTAAATGCGTCAACGACGAAAAAGTATCTGGATTTCAAGCTGTATTATGATTATGAGGACACTCCAACGGCGAAATGTATTTATCTGGAGCTGGTGGATGCAAAAGGGAATAAGACAGGAGACTGGTTATCCGGAAAGCTATACGGAAACACAACTCTTAAGGGAAAAGCATGGAATACCCTGACGGTTGACTTAAGCAAATTAAATGGAGCAGATGGTTTTGATTATAACCAGATAACATCCATCAAATTTAATTACAGCTATCCCAGAGACATATATCTGGATGACTTTGTATTCCGTTCCGGCGTGCAGGTAACGCAGCATATCGGATTTGAGGTGGATCAGAGTCAGATCCCGGATTATGTTTCTGCTAAATCCGGAAAACTGGAGAAGCCAGAGGGCGCAGTTTATTCTCTGAGCAATTCCTACAGTACAGATACCGGCGTGATTAGAGAAGATGGAACCTTTGTACTGGCGGATGGTCAGACGGCAACCTTCCGAAATCAGTTCCGCCGCGGCAGCTACATTTCCGTGAAGGAGGAGATAGATTCTCCTGCATTTGAGACAAGCTGGAGTTTATATGAAAACGGACATGCAGTAGACAGGGTAACCGAAACAGGAAGCAAGGTAAAAATTGAACCAAACGAAAAAGTGTCCAACGTATCCGGAAAGCAGATCAAGGATGGAAGACAAGAAGAATATACGACTGAACACAGCAATGAAGGATATACTAGAACGCAATGGGCAGATGGTGGTGCCAACGAAAACACCATCGTGTTCCGTTCCTACAGCAAACCGGATGATGAAAACAATGTTACAAAATTAAAAGCGGTATTTGTAAATAAAGTAAAGGTTGGTTCCCTTAAGATCAAAAAGGAAAAGACGGAGGATTCGGATAATCTGACTGGAACCTATACCTTTCAAATTAAATTTACAAATGTCGCAGGAATGTCCCTGGAAAAATTAGATTCCATTACGACAATCTTTACCTTAAAGGAGGGAAAATCCCATACGATTTCAGGAATTCCCATCGGAACAGATTATGAGATTATAGAAGTAAAACCGACAGATGGAACTACCCTGAAGAAGGTTTTGATCAGTAACGATGGAACACACTTTAAAGATGATACATCTTTTAAAGTAGAGAAGGGCTCCGTAAACGGTACCATTACAGCAGAAACAACTACTGTCGTGGAATTTCAAAATAATAACAAACCGACCGGCAACATTGTTGTGACTAAACAATGGGTAAAGACAGATGGCACGCCGATTACGGATCTGAAACAGCTTCCGAAGAGTATTTATTTGCAGCTGCAGAGAAAACAGAAAGATAATGAAGCTGCGACGTGGGAAGCGGTTGACTATTCCGGCAATATCAGTCCAGAAAAAAATTGGGTTGAAGTTACTCCAAAGTATAGTGGTTCATCCTACGTTTGGTCTTATTCCTTTATGGATCTGGAGCGATATGTGAACAGCGCAGCAGAATCTAAAGTCCTGTGGATCTACCGGGTTATGGAAGTGGATGTTGAAGGAAAAGAGTTTGCTTCCGGCGAGACATACACTGTGGATGGAAAAACCTATCGAGTGACCTATTCCATGGATGCTTCGACAGGCAAAACAGATCCGACCTCAGCGGGTATTGACCTTACACCTGCTTCGCAAGAAACCGACAAGCAGCCAACGGTGAATATGACAGTGACCAATACCTATTTGGAAGAGCTGAACCTGAAAATTACGAAAAGGGGTAAAAACACAACGGAAGATTTGCTTTCCGGTGTACAGTTTAAGCTGGAGAAGAAGAATCCGGATGGAACGGGGTTTGAACTAGTCGGTGATCCGAAAACAACTGTTGACGGCATTGCCACCTTCGAAAAGCTCAGTCAGGGAACCTACAGACTGATAGAAACAAAGGCTGCAGAGGGCTACAACCTGCTGAGTGATTCGATCTTAATTGAGATTAATGAATCGAATCAGGTGAAATGGAAGATGGAGAAGGAAACAGATGACCACTGGGAGCCAATAACTATAAAGGGAGACAATGTAATTCCTCTCACCATCTGCAACACAAAGCAGCTGATCCTTCCTGCAACAGGAGGATCCGGGTTTGGATTGGTTACTATGGGCGGCATTGCGCTGATGGCGCAGGCAATCCTTATGGGTACATACTTCACGCTGCAATGCAGAAAGGGGGACGATAAGCTTCGGAAGAAGAGATAATACCCCCGGAGGTATGAAACACAGGCTGTTGGAGCAGGGGCTTATGTCCGGCAGCTGCATAAGGCGAAAACCTTAGAAACAAAGTACGGAGCAAAACGTACAAAGCAGGAGAAGTAAAAAAATTCGGCTGTCCCAAACATAAAAGGACAGCCGGACAAAAAAAGGAGAATGGAAACAATGAAGAGAATGAAAAAGCTTCTGACAGGGCTTCTGACCCTGGGAATGACATTGTCGATGATGACAATGACGGCATTTGCGGCTGGCCCCACGACTGGCACGACGGAAAAAATGCCGACGATTGATTTTGATGTGAATAAAACAGGTTCGATTACGATTCATAAGTATGAATACAATGGAACAGATGGGGTAACAGGAACTGGTGCAGATAATCAAACTCCTCCGACAGGCGCGGAGCCGTTAGCTGGTGTAACATTTAAAATCACTAAAATTGCAGAATTAAATGATTATTATGGGACAGATGCAAAAGCATTTCCGACGGTAGAACAAGCAAAAACAATGACTTCGATCGGCACCCCTATAGTACAGATTACTGATGAAAACGGAGAAGCAAAATTCAATAACTTATCTTTGGGTTTATATTTGGTTCAGGAAACAGACGCTCCTGCCCAGATTACAGGAAAAGTAGGAGATTTTCTGGTGTCTATTCCTATGACAAATGCAGATGAAGATGATTGGCTGTATGATGTACATGTGTATCCGAAAAATAAAAGTACATACGGTGGAGTTACCTTGCAGAAAAAGGGACAAATTGGCTCAAAAACTCCAACGAAATTAGAGGGTGTTCAGTTTAAGCTGGAAGTAAAGAGCGCTGATGGTACAACATGGACACAGGTTACTAAAAATAATAAAGGTGTAGATATTGGATTAAGTGGAATTTTAACAACAGGAACAGATGGAAAAATCACTGTTGAAGATTTGGCACCTGGAGACTACAGATTTGTAGAGGTAAAAGTTCCTGACAATACAGGTTATATTGCAGATCTGAAGACGGAATATAAATTTACAGTAGCTAAAGAAAAGGGGACAGATTCAGATGGAAATGAATATACAGCAGGCTCTATTCTTATAAACGATAAATACGTGGATACAACCCAAGAGCCGATTTCGGTTACAAACTACAAACCTGATGTAAAAAAGGAAGTAAAAGACAGAACGAGTGGCGATTGGAAAAATAATTCGGACTACAATGTTGGTGATACAATTCCTTACAGAATAACAGTAGACATTCCAGAGAATATTGCAGAGCTGAAAACCTTTATCTTAACGGATACACCTACACATCAGACATATGTAAATGGTTCATTAGGGATTTACTCGGAAGAGACTTGTACTACAAACATTTTGAGTGGGAAGTATACTGTTGATACTGCTAGCAACGGCTGGAAAATCGTATTTACTCCCGCTGACCTTGCATCCTATGCAGGAAGCAAAATCTACATCGCCTTTAATATGACATTAGATAAAGGTGCAGTTGTAGGAGCTGGTGGTGCTGATCGTAATGACAACAAAATTAAATTGGAATACTCCAATAAAATTCTCCCGGATACTGAGACTGGGACTCCTGGAACAGACGAAATCACAGATGAGATAATTATTTATACATTTAAGATTGCTGTAGAAAAAGTAGATGCAACTGATAATACGAAGAAGTTGCAGGGAGTAACCTTTGATCTCTACAGAAAATTGAAAGATAGTGACACCACTGGATTAGAGAATCCTGTAAAAGGATTAACTGGAAGATTTGAAAAAGTAAACAAATCCGCCGCTTTAATGACAGATGACAATGGTGAAATCTTTGTATCCGGTCTTGCTAAAGGTACTTATTATCTTGTTGAGACAAAGACAAAGGATGGCTATAACCTGTTAAAAGCACCAGTTGAAGTTAAAATTGAGACGTCATATAGCTTAACATCAACTACGAAAACTGAAACAAAGGATGGAAAAACAACGACAACAACTACTATAACGAATGGAACGACAGACGCTGGTGTATTCACAACCGTTGTCAAGAACAGCAAAGGCTTCACCCTTCCCACCACCGGTGGTATCGGTACCTTCGTATTTACCTTCGCTGGTATTGCCATGATGGCAGCAGCAGTGATCCTGCTGATCACCGGCAAGAAGAAAAAAGCAGAGTAATTCAGACAGATAACTCTTTTGTTATCTCTTCTATGTATACTGCGAAGCTGTTGTGAAGTACAGCTGCAATTTTATCAGCAACGGGTCTGCATCGCGTTTCGTGTGCGCGAGAACAGATACCGGCACAGGACGGGGGTCACGTCCCGCCCTGTGCATCGCTCCTTCAGAACCCCCTTTCCCCCTGAAAGGAGCGATACTGCGGTGATCGCCGTCGGTCTTAGAAACCGGCTGCGGCTGCGGTAATCGGGAAAGAAAAATTTGGGATTTTCTTTTCCGCGTTGTGTTTTCCCATTCCCTTCCTGAAAAGGACATCCGGGCGCTCTCCCGTGCCATTGGATGTCCACGAAAAAACGGCGCAGAGAAAATGCAGAAGCGGCGGCTGCCGCAGGCCTTTGATCTGTGCCTTTCCTTATAAAATGTCCGGAGGTTACTGTCATGGATAAAAAAAGAGCATGGTTTATCGCGATATTGTTTTTTTCGGGCCTGTGTCTGACTCTGTATCCCTTCGTCAGCAACCTGATCGCCCAGTCCCATGCAAGTCAGGCGATTGCCGCCTATGATGAGCAGGTTGCAGAGATGGATCAGGAGCAGATCGACGCTGCCAAGGAAGCAGTCCGTAAATATAATGAACAGCTCAATGCGGCAGTGGAAGCCAGTGCCATGCAGGGAGAGGATGGAATCAGCTACCTTGATCTGGTGGATGTGGGCGAGAGCATTGGCTTTATCGAAATTCCGAAAATTGACGTATATCTTCCTATATACAGTGGAACCGGTGAAGATGTGCTGCAGAAGGGCGTCGGTCATCTGGCGGAGTCCTCCTATCCCATCGGCGGTACAAGCACCCATTCCGTGCTGACCGGTCATCGTGGACTGCCCAGTGCGGTTTTGTTCACGGATCTGGACAAGCTGGAGGAGGGCGATGTGTTCTATCTCCATGTATTGGATGAGGTGCTTGCTTACAAGGTAGACCAGATCAAGGTTGTGCTTCCGGAGGAAACTCAGGACATCGGGATCGTGGAAGGAAAGGATTACTGTACCCTTGTTACCTGCACACCCTATGCCATCAACACCCACCGGCTGCTGGTTCGTGGCGAGCGGACCGAGTACATCCCGCCGGAGGAGCTGGCAGAACAGAATGCAGTGCATGAAGTACAGTCCCAGACCATCACGAAGCGGATCGTGGATGTATGGCCGTGGCTGGTTGTATCCCTGCTGATCGTGGCAGGAGTGGAGGGCTCCATCTTCCTGTTGATCGTGAAACGGCAAAGAAGCTACGGAGATGTCCGGGAAAAACGAAAGAAAGGCAAAAGGAGCAGTCGGTCATGCAACAAAACAAGGCGCAGAAAGTAATTGAAGAAGTAAAAAAAGCATTTATCGGAAAAACAGAGTGCGTGGAAAAGCTCATGACAGCCATTCTTGCCGGCGGACATGTGCTGGTGGAGGATGTTCCGGGAGTGGGAAAAACAACCCTGGCGCTGGCCTTTGCCAAGGCAATGAATGTGGCGCAAAACAGAGTGCAGTTTACACCAGATGTTTTACCGGCCGATATTACAGGCTTTACCGTATATAACAGGGAAAAGGATGGCTTCTTTTACCGTCCCGGCGCAGTCATGTGCAATATTCTTCTGGCGGATGAGATCAACCGTACCTCCCCAAAGACCCAGGCGGCGCTTCTGGAGGTAATGGAGGAGGGCAGCGTAACCGTAGACGGCGTGACCAGACCGGTACCGTCTCCCTTTCTGGTCATTGCTACCCAGAACCCTGTCGGCTCTGCCGGAACCCAGCTGTTGCCCCAATCCCAGCTGGACCGGTTCCTGATCTGCTTTGGGATCGGATATCCCGATGCCGCAGAGGAAATGGATATTTTAAAAAGCCGCCGGAGCGGAAACGGGCTGGAAGATGTACGTCCCGTCATCAGCAGTCAGGAGCTGATGGAAATGAAAAAAGAAGTCGAAGAAGTGTTTGTACACGATCAGGTATATGACTATATCGTGCGTCTGGCTCAGGCCACCAGAAACAATGACGCACTGGAACTTGGGCTGAGTCCCAGAGGCTCTTTGGCGCTTTTGAAAATGGCTCAGGCGAGAGCCTATCGGAAAGGCCGCAGCTTTGTGATTCCGGCGGATGTTGCGGCAGAATTTCAGGATGTTGCGGCCCACAGGGTACAGCGATTCTCTTGCACTCGTTGGGATCTGCGCATTCGCCCATACCTATAACGCCATCTTCTTCGCCGCCGATTGCACCAACCTCAGCTTCGATGGAAACGCCCTTTTCATGAGCAGCCTTAACCAGCTCAGTGGTCTTTTCAACGTTCTCGTCGATCGGATAATGAGAGCCATCGAACATGATGGAAGAGAAGCCAGCTTCCAGACACTTGTAGCAGCCGTCGTATGAGCCGTGATCCAGATGCAGAGCAACGGGAACGGTGATGTTCAATTCTTCGAGCATACCGTTAACCATGCCTACAACGGTCTTGTAGCCGGTCATATACTTGCCTGCGCCCTCGGATACACCAAGGATTACAGGGGAGTTCAGCTCCTGAGCGGTCTGCAGGATAGCCTTTGTCCATTCCAGGTTGTTGATGTTGAACTGACCAACTGCATAATGGCCAGCTTTTGCTTTGTTCAGCATTTCTGTAGCAGATACTAACATCTTATTTACCTCCATAGAAATAAAATTATTATCTAACCGATGCTATTATACCCTATCTTTTTCAAAAAAGAAATACGGCATACGCATTTTTTTCCTCTTTTTCCACTTTTTCCACTAAACCGCTACATTTCACTGCGCTTCATTTTCTTCTCCCGGCACCATGATATGCAGCGCCTGTTTCTGATTTTCGATGACGATTTCTGTGTGCCTGCCTCCGAATTCGCCGTCCAGCGTCCACGCGACCTCTTCCTCTGTCTCCACCTTCAGCCAGGATGTTTTAAAGCAATACATCTGTGCCGTGTCGATATCGCGCTGCGCCAGGGCAGCAAGCGTCTGATTGAGTTCGTCCAGGCTGCGCGGAACCTTTACGAGCGTCACCTCAAACATTCCGTCGCTTAAATCCACATATTTTCCGGTAATTCCCTTAAAACCTCCGACCGAAACAGAATTCGTAATCATTCCATACAGAAAATCGTCCTCGATGACAGTATCCTGCGTCGTAATTTTCATGTGGTAGGATTTGATATCCCGGAGCTTTTTCATGCCCTCCAGCAGATACGCCATATGCCCCAGCACATTTTTGACATCCTGACTGGTTTCATAGGACACCTCTGTAAAAAGTCCGAAGGCCGCAATATAAACAAAGGTTTTTTCGTTAAAGGAACCGACATCGCAGGCAAACATTCTGCCGCTGACTGCGATTTTCGCTGCCTCAGCCATGTTTTTCGGAATATTCAGGCTCTGCGCAAAATCGTTTGTGCTGCCTGCCGGAATATACCCGATCGGGCGGCGTCGAACACTCTTCATAATGCCGGTCACCACCTCATCCAATGTGCCGTCTCCGCCGCTGCATACCACGAGGTCATATTTTGCCGTTCTGTCTGCCGCAAGCTCCACGGCTTCCCCTGCATACTGAGTCGGTCTTGCTGTCACGACATAGCCTGCCTTAACGAACGTATCAATGATATCCAACAGATTATTCCGGATCTGTCCTTTTCCCGCCCTGGGATTATAAATAAAAAGAAGCTTTTTGTCGTCCATCCTTTCCCTCCTTTCTGCTTTTTTATCCTTGTTTCGCCCTTGCGCTCCCGTAAAGTGTACTTGCTTCTATAACAACAAGCTTACTCTGGAAAATAGAAAAAGGGCAGCCACTTTCCGGTGGACACCCTTTCGTTTTCTTTATTCTGCCGCGCTGCTTAAATAATTTTCCATTCCGAAAATCGCGTCGTCTTCATCCGTTCCGTCTGCAATCACGGTTACCTTTTCGCCGGGTGCAAGCGCAAGGCTCATCATTCCCATGATGCTCTTCGCGTTCACTTTTCTGCCTTCAGACTCCAGATAAATATTGCTGGCATGCTTGCTTGCAACCTGCACCAGCATTGCTGCCGGGCGAGCCTCAAGCCCCTGCTTCAGCTTTACTTCCACAGTTTTCTGTTTCATAATAAAACTCCTCCTTTTAAGACCTCATGGCATCCGCCAGTTCACATAATTTCCGCAAACGATGATTTACGCCCGATTTTCCAACTGGAGGATCCAGATACATCCCCAGCTCCTTAAGCGGTGCTTCGGGATACTCCAGACGTACTTCAGCCATCTGACGCAAGCTCACCGGCAATTTTTCAAATCCATATTTTTGCTGCAAAAAAAGAATGTCGTCAACCTGCCTCGCCGCCGCTGTCACCGTCTTGGTAATATTGGCAGTTTCGCAATTGACGCGCCTGTTTACCGTATTGCGGACTTCCCGGACGATCCTGGAATTTTCAAATTCCATCAGCGCCACATGCGCCTCAACCACATTCAGAAAATCCGAAATTCCGGCTCCTTCTTTTATGTAAACCACATAATACTTTTTTCGCTGTACAATCCGCCCTTCGATCTCGAACTCGGTCAAAATCTCCAGAATCTGCTGTGCCTGCAGCGGTCTGCTGCATACAATTTCCAGATGATATCCTTTCCCGGGATTGCTCATCGAACCGGCTGCCAGAAACGCGCCTCGTAAAAACGCTCTCTGGCAACAGGAATTTCGGATTAAAAGCCTGCTCACCGGACATCGTAAACCATCCTGTAGGCTCTCCTCACCGGACGTCGGGCTGCCTGTCTGATCCAAAAATTTGATTCCCTGCAGAATCCTGCGGATCAGTTCCGGGTCATCTATCCGACAGAAATATCCGGTTTGCTGATTTTCCTGTTGTACACGGGTTTCCGTACTTATATTAAATGTTTTCTGTAATAATGTAAAGCATTTTCTCACAACGAGCGCATTTTCCGCATGAATCTGCAGAAAAATCCCCGTCGTACCGACGCCGATGCTGCCGTTAAAATGGAGAAGTGCTGCCAGCTCCGCCAGCTGGCAGTGCCTTGCCGGACTGATGTGCCGATACAGCTCTTCTTTTACTCCCGATGAAAATGACATATGAAATATCCTTAAATATCCCTGTGGCTCAAAGATACTCCATACTTGGCTTCCCTGTTGCGAAGCTTTCTATAAAGCTCATTGGCCAGCGTTACGCTCCTATGTTTGCCGCCGGTGCAGCCGATTGCCACCACCAGCTGGTATTTGCCTTCTTTAATATAATTTGGAATCAAAAATCGCAGCAGATCTGTCAGCTTGTCCAGAAAAATCCCCGCCTCCGGGAAGCTCATGACATAATCCTGAACGCCCCTGTCGTTGCCGGTCAGATATTTCAATTCATCTATATAAAAAGGATTCGGCAGGAAACGGACATCAAATACCAGATCCGCATCTGCCGGGATTCCATGCTTGAAGCCAAAAGAAAGAATATTGATCATCAGACTGCTGTACTCTTCATTTTTTACAAAAATCCGATCCAGCTCCTCTTTCAGCTCCCGAGTCAGCAGCTTGGACGTGTCAATCACATAGTCTGCATCCTTCTTAACCTGCTGCAGGATTTTCCTTTCTTTTTCAATTCCGTCTTCGATTCTCGGATTTTCTGCTGAACACAGTGGATGCATCCGTCGGCTCTCTTTATAACGTTTCACAAGCACTGCATCAGAAGCGTCCATAAAAAGGACTTCGAACACCATACCGTTTTGTCTTAAACAGGAAAGTGTTTTTTCTACCCTGGCAAAGGACTGATCCGTGCGGACGTCCACGCCGATAGCAACTTTTGTTATTTCCGTATTCGGTGTGGACAAAAGCTCAACGAACTTGTCGATCAGCTGGATCGGCAGATTGTCCACACAATAGTATCCCATATCCTCCAGCAGTCGCATCGCGGTGCTTTTGCCGCCGCCGCTCATGCCGGTTACCATTACAAATCTCATTTTTCAAAATCTCCCAGGAAAATCACTTCCGGCTCCAGCGTTACGCCGAATTTTTCCTGCACTGTTTCTATGACTTTCTGAATTAGTCCCGCCACGTCCGCAGACGTCGCATTTTTTCGGTTGATGACAAAACCGCAGTGCTTTTCGGAAACCTGTGCGCCGCCGACACTCGCTCCGGCAAGTCCGGCATCCATAATCAGCTTGCCTGCAAAATATCCCTCCGGGCGTTTAAACGTACTGCCCGCACTCGGATATTCCAGCGGCTGTTTTTCCCGACGCTTTGCAGAAAGCTCCTGCATCGTAGCAGAAATTTCGCTTCGGTCGCCTTTTTGCAGCTTTAAAACAGTGCTGAGCACCACACAGGGCTTTGTTTTTACAATGCTCGTGCGATAGCCGAACGCCATTTCTTCCCTGTTGTATACACGACATCTGCCATCCGGTTCCATCACCTCTACCGACTCTGTCACACCCGCAATCTCACCGTTGTAAGCGCCCGCGTTCATCCGGACTGCTCCGCCAATCGTTCCGGGGATTCCCGATGCAAATTCCAATCCAGTCAGCCCTGCTTCCATCGCGCTTCTCGATACAGCGGAAAGCATCGCGCCTGCGCCGCATCGGATCGTAGCTTCGTCGATTTCAGTCTTTAAAAATTCCCCCGCCAGATGCAGGATCGCGCCGCGGTAGCCCCGGTCACCCACCAAAAGGTTACTTCCGTTTCCGAGCAAAAACCACGGCAGCGCCTCTTCCTGCAGCCAGGCAAGCACCTGCGCCAGCTCTTTCCTCGTCTCAATCACAAGAAAATAGCGCGCAGGACCGCCTGTCCGGAATGTCGTATGCCTGTCCATCTGTTCTTCTGTTAAAATCCGCTCTTTCGGCAGAATTTCATTTAATCTGTCACTCAAATGTCCTGACCAGCCCTTCTGCTCCGGCTTTGCGCCGGATACGTTGTTATTTTATGCGGATCTTTTGCAGATGATACCGGTATTACTCCAATACCAGTCTGGCAGCGCCGTAAATACCAGCGTCATTGCCCAGAGTTGCCAGGGTAAACAGTGCGCCGCGGCAGCCCTTGAACGCATATTTCTGGTAATATTTCTGAATGTAACCCAGCAGCACATTGCCGGCTTTGGAAACACCGCCGCCGATTACGAAGATCTCCGGGTTGGAAACATTGGCAACCAGCGCCATCGCCTTGCCCAGATACCAGCCAAAGTCCTCTGCAACCTCGGTTGCTACCGTATCTCCTGCTTTAACCGCATCCCATACGTCCTTTGCACTCAGGTCGTCCTTGCGCATTATGCTCGGACGGTCATCCTTTGCCAGCTTACGCTTTGCCATACGGACAATACCCGTTGCGGAAACATATTCCTCCAGGCATCCGCAGTTGCCGCAATTACAAGGCTCTGTCTCATCATCATTGACATGCATATGTCCGATCTCGCCTGCGGCTCCGGTTGCACCGGCAACCATCTTACCGTTGATGATAATACCGCCGCCAACACCAGTTCCCAGGGTTACTACAACGACATCCTCATACCCCTTTGCGCCGCCCTGCCAGGCCTCGCCCAGTGCTGCTACGTTGGCGTCATTACCAGCTTCTACCGGCATATTTAAAAGTGTCTGCAGCTCTTTTTTCAGGCTCATGGTTCCCCAGCCAAGATTGACTGCACCATAAAGTGTGCCCTCAGAGTCAACCGGTCCCGGTGCACCGATGCCGACGCCGACTACCTCTGTACGGTCCATTTTACGCTCATCCATTTTTTTAAGGATGCTCTTTGCACAGTCCGGCAGAATCGCTTTGCCGTCATCCTCTGTCACCGTAGGGATTTCCCACTTTTCCATTAGATCGCCGCTGGTGTTAAAAAGACCAAGCTTTACTGTCGTTCCTCCTACATCTACACCAAAACAATACTTACCCATTTTATTTTCCTCCCGCTTCTCGCGTATTTTCAAAAAGCTTTTCAGCTGTCTGATCTATGATGATGCCTTACTCTTTTGTACGATCCGCCAGCCGCATCGCTGTACGGAGCACTATTGCTTTCATTCCGAACATTTCGATATGCCTGACCGTTTTAGTCCTCATCCTCATCCTCGTCCTCATCCCGCTTGCGCGCAAGGGAATTCTGGACTCTTGTATACAGCTCCTGTGCTGCATTGTATCCCATCTTTTTCTGTCTGTGGTTAACAGCTGCCGTTTCGCAAATAATTGCCAGGTTTCTGCCGGGACGGATCGGAATGTTGTGGCAGACAACCTTGTTGCCCAGATATTCCGTATACTCCTCTTCCAGTCCGAGACGGTCGTATTCTCTGTCCTTGTCCCACTCTTCCAGACGGATTACGAGGTCGATATTCTGTGTCTCGCGGACACTCGAAGCACCGAACAGCGCCTTGACGTCCACAATACCAATACCGCGCAGCTCGATAAAGTGCTTTGTGATATCCGGTGCAGTTCCGACCAGTGTTTCCTCACTGACCTTGCGGATCTCTACAACATCGTCCGTTACCAGACGGTGTCCTCTCTTAATCAGCTCAAGCGCCGCCTCGGATTTACCGATTCCGCTCTCGCCTGTAATCAGGACGCCTTCGCCATATACGTCAACCAGTACGCCGTGAACAGAAATGCAGGGTGCCAGCTTGACATTCAGCCAACGGATCAGCTCTGCCGTAAACGAACTCGTCGCACGCTTGGTCATCAGAAGCGGAACGCCTTTTTCAATGGCAATTTGCCGAAACAGCTCATCCGGATGCAGTTCACGACAGAAAATAATGCCGGGAATCGGGTAATCCAAAAGCTTCTCCAGCATCTCCTTCTCTTCTTTTTCCGACATTCTCTTAACATAAGAGTATTCTACGAATCCAATCACCTGCAGACGGGTCGCCTCAAAGTGTTCAAAATAGCCCGCCATAGGAAGTGCCGGTCGGTTGATATCCGGCAGCGTTACCTTAATCCCCTTCAGGTTGATTTCAGGAGTCAGATTTTCCAGCTTCATTTTTTCTGCAATCTTCATTAAACTGATGCTTGCCATAATCCATCCTCTCTTTTCCAGGACATGCAGACAGTAGTTCCTGACATCAGAAACTCTGTTTTTATGCCATACTTTGTTTTATTTTATCACAGATCATTATTCCCGGCAATCTTCCTCTTGATGGTTATGAAAAAATTCATAGATTTCTTCCGCCACGGACATTGGCAAATCTGCCTGCATCGCAATCTGCTCTGCCGTCGCGTCCCGGATCTCATAAATCGATGGAAAGCTTTTCATCAGCGCCTTTCTCCGCGCAGGGCCCACGCCCGGGATTTCATCCAGCACGCTCTTGACCTGATCCTTGCTGCGCAGTGACCTGTGGTATTCGATTGCAAACCGGTGCGCCTCGTCCTGCACTCTTGTAATCAGCTTGAAGGCTTCAGAATTGCGGTCGATCGGCAGCTCCACATTGTGAAAATAAAGTCCTCTCGTCCGATGGTTGTCATCCTTTACCATGCCGCAGACCGGAATGTTTAAATGCAGCTCATCCAGCACCTGCTGCGCGATGTTGACCTGCCCGCGTCCGCCGTCCATCAGCAAAAGGTCCGGAAACCGTGCAAAGCTTCCGAACTCCCCGGACAGATTTTTTTCTTCCAGCTCTTTCGTCTCTTTCAAGCCGTGTTCAAAGCGTCTCGTCAGAACCTCGCGCATGCAGGCATAGTCATCCGGTCCTGCTACCGTTTTGATTTTGAATTTTCGGTAATCGCTGCGCTTGGGCTTTCCCTTTTCATAAACGACCATCGAGCCGACATTTTCAAAGCCGCTGATGTTGGAAATATCGAACGCCTCCATCCGGTCGAGCATCGGTAAATCCAGCAGCTGTGCGATCTGCCGCACCGCACCGACCGTACGCGCCTCGTCGCGCGCAATTCGCTCCCGGTCTTTTTCCAGGACGAGCTTTGCATTTTTTTCCGCAAGCTCCACCAGCTTTTCCTTCTGTCCCTTCCGCGGCACGCGGATATATACCCTCGCGCCCCTGCGTGCAGTCAGCCATTCTTCTAATACCGGTATGTCATCTATTTCTTTCTGTAAAATCAATTCCCGCGGTACGAACGGTGTTCCGGCGTAAAACTGTTTCACAAAATCCAGCAGAATCTGCGCCTTATCCGAATCCTCCACATGCGTCATATAAAAATGCTCGCGCCCGATCAGCTTGCCTCCACGCACAAAAAACACCTGTACCACTGCGTCGCTTCCGTCTTTGTCCAGCGCAATGATGTCCTTGTCCTCCCCGTCGCTGTCCGTGATTTTCTGCTTCTGGGACACCTGCTTTACGCTGTTGAACAGATCGCGGTACCGGGCAGCTTCCTCGAATTCCAGGGCCTCCGCCGCTTCTTCCATTTTTTTCTGCAGATCGTTTAAAATCATATTATAATTGCCGTTTAAAAACTCCAGCGCCTTGTCCACATGTGCCCGGTACTCCTCGCGGCTCACATAATCCTGACACGGAGCCATACACTGCCCGATGTGATAATTTAAGCACGGGCGTTCCAACCCACAGTCCCGCGGCAGTACCCGGTTACAGGTACGCAGTTTGAACAGCTTATTTAACAGCTCGATCGTATCCTTGACCGCCGCCGCAGAGGTAAACGGCCCGAAATACTTCGATTTGTCCTTTTTCATCAGTCTGGAAAACTGCACGCGCGGATATGCCTCCCCGACTGTGACTTTAATATAGGGATAGGTTTTATCATCCTTGAGCAGTGTGTTATATTTCGGATTGTGTTCCTTGATCAGATTGTTTTCCAGAACCAGGGCTTCCAGCTCCGAATCCGTCACAATATATTCAAACCGGGCTATCTGCGTTACCATCTTTTCAATCTGTGGTCCGCGGTTAATTTTCTCACGGAAATACGACTGTACTCTGCTGCGCAGGCGAATCGCCTTGCCGACATAAATGATATTGTCCTGTGCGTCGTGCATCAGGTACACGCCGGGCTTCTGCGGCAGTTTTTTCAGCTCTTCTTCTATTACAAACATGTCGCGTTCTCCCCTTCTAATACAGCAGGGACTATGTTTCCATAGTCCCTGACAAACTCTCTTTCACTCCGGTTCTGCCGCCACGCATAACACTTCGTGTATCGCATTTACGATAAGCTTTCCTATTTCTTCTCGTCGTCCGGAAGGGCGGCTCCTGAAAAACGTCCTACCGGACCTTTATTCTCCGGCTTCGGCGTCGGAGGAATCCAGGGCTTATCCTGTTCCTGGCTCTGTTCGGCATCAGATGTATCCGCCGGCTGCTGTGTATCTCCCGGCTGCTGTGTATCTCCCGAGAAGAAGCTGTCTTCTCTTTCCTGCTGCTGGCGTGCGAACTCTTCCCATGGCTTCGGCGTGGAAGACTGCGGCTGCGCTTCGGTGTCTGTGCCCGATGCAGGCGCTGTGCCATAGCTGTTTCCTGAATCGGACTGACTCGGGTTCGCCGTGTCTGCAGTCTGCTCTGCCGCCTTCATCTGCGCGCCGGCAGTCTGCTCCGGTTCTTCCTGTGGCAGTCCCTTGACCTGTCTGTAGATCCGCATGAATTCCTTGCCGGTGATCGTCTCTTTTTCAATCAGATGCGCCGCCAGCTGATCCATCACCTCACGGTTTGCGGACAGCAGCTCCAGTGCTTCCTGATAACATTCTTTCAGGATACGCATGACTTCCTGATCGATCTCAGCCGCCGTCGCATCGGAGCAGTTTAAAACCGTCCTGCCGTCCAGATACTGGCTTTCTACGGATTCCAGCCCAATCAAACCGAACTTTTTGCTCATACCGAAACGGGTTACCATAGAGCGTGCCAGACCGGTCGCCTGCTCGATATCGTTCGAAGCGCCTGTCGTTACCGTATCAAATACAATTTCTTCCGCCGCGCGGCCGCCCAGATAGCCGACCAGCATATCTTGGATTTCCGCCTCGGTGTTTAAATACTTTTCCTCTTCCGGCACATGCATGACATAGCCAAGAGCCCCCATCGTACGGGGCACGATCGTGATCTTCTGCACGGGCTCGGAATTTTTCTGCAATGCCGCAATCAGCGCATGACCTACTTCATGATAGGATACGATCTTACGCTCCTGCGCGCTCATGATCCGGTCTTTTTTCTCCTTGCCGACCAGTACCTGCTCGACCGCTTCAAACAGATCCTTCTGGCAGACATATTCCCTGCCTTCTTTGACTGCATTGATCGCAGCCTCGTTGATCATATTGGCAAGGTCAGAACCGACTGCACCGCTCGTCGCGAGCGCAATTGCATCGAAATCAACCGTTTCGTCCATCTTGACGTCTTTGGCGTGCACCTTGAGGATCTCCACGCGTCCCTTCAAATCGGGCTTATCTACGATAATCCGGCGGTCAAATCGTCCCGGACGCAGCAGTGCCTTGTCCAGAATCTCCGGACGGTTGGTCGCCCCCAGAACCAGAATTCCCTTCGAAGTATCAAAACCATCCATCTCAGAAAGCAGCTGGTTCAGCGTCTGCTCACGCTCTTCATTTCCGCCGCCGTATTTGGAATCTCTGCTTCTGCCGATTGCATCAATCTCATCAATAAAGATGATACAGGGCGCATTTTTCGTCGCTTCTTTAAACAGGTCGCGCACACGCGATGCGCCGACACCGACGTACAGCTCGATAAAATCGGAACCGGTCAGCGAAAAGAACGGGACCTTCGCCTCTCCGGCTACTGCCTTTGCCAGAAGCGTCTTACCGGTACCGGGAGGGCCGACTAACAGCGCACCCTTGGGCAGCTTTGCGCCGATCTTCACATAGCGCTGCGGATTGTGCAGGAAATCGACAACCTCCTGCAGCGACTCCTTTGCTTCGTCCTCGCCTGCTACATCCTTAAACGTGATTCCGGTTTCTTTCTGTACATAAACCTTTGCGTTGCTCTTGCCGACGCCCATCGGGCCGCCTCCGCCCATCCGCCGAAATAGCAGACTTAAAAGCAGCCACATAACGACAATCGGAAGCACATAGGTCAGGATCATCGTCAAAATCAGTCCGGAGCTGTCCGGAACATCCTTGCCGTAGCTTGCAACCTTATATTCTTTTAAGTACGCCGTCAATGCATCATCCGACTGTGCCTTACCGGTATAATAGGTTACCTCCGGCATCGCAGAAAACAGCGTCTTCTGGCTTGTCTGCTGCAGTTTGAGATAAATCGTATCGTCATCCCAGGTAACCTCTGCCGCCTTGCCGCCTTCTACCAGCTCCTGAAATTTTCCATAGGTGATTTCCTGATTGGTTGCATTATTGATCATCCGCATAAACAGACTCATGGAAATCAACGTCACAATCGCCGCAATCGCCAACAGGATCAGGCTCGTCCGCCTCGGATTGTTCTGTCCTGATCCTCCGGAACCGTTCGGTCCCTGGGATCCGTTGCCGGAACCATTTCCATTTCCGCCGTTAAACGGGTTCATATTATTATCCATTCGATTTAACCTTTCTTTTCGTCCGCTTCATGCATGGAAGCCACGATAGTACCATAATTATAGACATTTCGATAGGATAAATCAATACGCAAAGTCTAAAATAGAATTCTGCTCTACGGCTCAAACGCGCTTTTTACCGATATGGATTTCCGGAACCGCCACATTTTCATAAACGATATCCTGATCCTCTCCGCACACCTCTGCAGGGTCTGCGTCGTCATCTCCTTTTAAGTGAATCTCCGGAACTGCCAAATTTTCATTTTCTACTTTGTATTTTGCCGCTTTTTCTTTTCTTTTTTCCCAAAACATCCTCTCTCCCCCTTGCTTTACAGGAAATTGATAAACAGCGTAATGACAAGGCTGTTGATAAAATCCGCAAACAGGCTGCCCACAATCGGGATCAGCAGATATGCCTTTACAGACGGCACATATTTTTCACACACTGCCTGCATATTTGCCATCGCATTCGGCGTAGCCCCCATACCGAAACCGCAGGTACCGGAACAAATAACCGCAGCATCATAGTCTTTTCCCATGACGCTAAACACTACAAAATAAGTGTACAGAAACATCAAAAGTACCTGTCCTGTCAGCAACAGGAGCATCGGCACAGCCAGCTCCGCCAGCTGCCACAGCTTCAGCGTAATCATCGCCAAACCAAGGAACATGGAAAGGCTGATACCACCAATGCCATTGATTTCTCCCATATAGATAGGAAATTTCCCAGTGTATTCACTCAGATTCCGCAGCACGGCGGCTACGATCATCGCGCCGATATAAATCGGAAATGTCATTCCTGTCATCGATAAAACCTGAGACAGTACCGTTCCGATTCCCATCGCCAGAACCAGCTGAAAGAATGCAGCCGGATACTGTTTTACATGGCGTTCATGTTTTTTATCTTCTTCCAGCAGAAGGCTGTCATCCTCAGGAATCGCCGTTTTCAAAAGATTACGCTTTTCAACCAGCCGTTCGCCGAGCGGTCCGCCCATCACGCTGCCTGCCACCAGGCCAAACGTCGCTGCCGCCGTACAAACCGTCGTCGCTCCGGAAATTCCGAAGTCCTCCAGCACGGGACCAAACGCACCCGCCGTACCGTGTCCGCCCGTCATCGGAATCGAGCCGGTACACATGCCGACCAACGGATCGAGGTGCAAAAACTTCGCCAGGCCTACCGCAGTTCCGTTCTGCAGCACGATCAGACCGATTACCAGTCCCAGAAAAACAATCATGGATTTCCCGCCGCTTTTCAGAACCTTCAGATTTGCCTGAAAGCCTACCGAGGTAAAGAAAAACACCATGAATACTTCTTTTAAAATATCGTCAAATACAAACTCCGCAATTCCCGTCACATAGCAGATACATGTTGCCACTGCAAAAATAACGCCGCCGATTACCGGCGCAGGAATACAAAACCGCTCCAGCAGCCAGCACTTTTTTCTTAAATATCTTCCTAGCATCAGAGCGAGCACTGCAACTGCCATTGTCTGATACATATCCAGTTCAATTCTCACTCTTTTCTCCTCTACTCTCATAATACCGCTCTGCACCTTTGTGGAACGGAACCGGAAGTCCGTCTGCAGCAGCGTCCGCTTCCGTAATCAGCTCCACCGGCAGCGCAAAATCCAGCTCCTGCTGTTCCTCAAACAAAAGCGCAGTCAGTTCTTCCACCACCTCTGCAGAAACGCTGTCGCTCGCCAACAAGACCGCTTTTACGCCGACCGTCGAAACATCCTCTTCCTGTCCCGGATAGGTTCCAGCTGCAATAATACAGCTGTCATAAACCGGATAGCTCTTTTTCAGACGTGCCGCAGCAGCGCCGTCAACATTCAGGAACCGGATTCCTGTCCGCTGCGCCAGATTCGTAATTGCAGCCGTCTGCACTCCTGCCGTACAGAAAAATGCATCGATCGTGCCATTTTCCAGCTCCTTCGCAGCCTCTGTGTAATTCAGGGAAACTTCCTCCACCAGCTTTTCGTTCAGACCGTATGCCGCCAGAATCTGCAGCGCGTTTTGCTTCGTCCCGGACTCTTCCTCACCGATGCTGACCCTGTGTCCTTCCAGCTCTTCCACCGTCGAAATTTCAGAGTCTGCGCGCACCACAATTTGACACGCTTCTTCATAAACGCCCGCTACAGCCCCGAATCCACGGATCGGCTCTGTTCCCTGAAACTGCCCGGTTCCGTTCCAGGCATCCTCCAGCAAATCCGCCTGACACAGCGCGAGCTGAATATAATTCTGGGATAAATGCTCATGTGCGGTAAAGTAATAAAAAGATTTAGGTAGCCGCCTTAACTATTC
>OLQW01000384.1_pt1 | contig 27191 bp, 24 predicted proteins | sample 1672901 | NCBI WGS metagenome assembly OLQW01 (sample SAMEA3136735, study PRJEB25190) | human gut metagenome | reverse complement strand
TCAATGAAGAAGGAAATAAACAAATTTTTATATTTTTATAGATTTTTGGCAACGGATTATTTCATGAGTAATTGTATTATTACTATTGGTCGTCAATATGGTGCTGGTGGTCGTGAAATCGCTGAAAAATTAGCTAAACAATTACAAATACCTTTATATGACCGCAAACTTGTAGCATTTATTTCTGCTCATCTTGAAAAAGGTGTTTCTCTTGATGAATTAGATTTAACATATGATAATCTCTATGGCAGTGTGTCTCCATATGAAACTATGTTTGCTGATTTGAATGTAGAAGACGATAATTATTTATTCACTCCACAATCAAAAGCTATCAAAGCACTCGCTGAAAAAAATTCTGGTATTTTTATCGGTCGCTGTGCTAATTTCATTTTGAAAGATGTAAAAAATGCTCATCACTTCTTTATTTGTGCAGATGATGAATTCCGCAAAATACGAGGCACTAATGTTTATCATAAAGATTTAGCTACATTAAAAAAAGAAGATACTAAACGTGCTTCTTACTATAATTATTATACAGGTTCTACATGGGGTGATTGTGCAGATTATGACATGATAATCAATGTAGGTCGCTGTGGCATAGATAAAGCTGTAGAATTAATTGCTAATTACATTAAATAATTAAATAAATTGCTAACAACTTTCTTTAAAAATATAACTTATCTAAAAGACTATAATCATAAAAATGATTATAGTCTTTTTTAATTTCCACAATAAAATATGAAAATATCTAAACTATTATATTTTTCCTAACTATTATGAAATAAATAAACTATGCTTTATCCAAATTCTCTGTTATATTTTCTTTGTAATTAAATATTAGAAATAAGGATGTGTTAATTTTGAGTAATACAACTAATAAAATGAAAGCATTAGTAGTTGAAGACATTAATACATTAACCTACAAAGATGTATCTATTCCGCAGATTAATGATGATGAAGTTCTAATTAAAGTAAAAGCTTGTGGTATATGTGGCTCAGATATTCCTAGAGTAAAAAACAATGGAGTACATTTTTATCCTATTATTGTAGGTCATGAATTCTCTGGAGAAATTGTAGAGTTAGGTAAAAATGTTACTTCATATTCACTTGGTGATCGCGTTACTGCCGCACCACTTATTCCTTGCAACAATTGTGATAATTGTTATCAAGGCAATCCTGCTATGTGTCAACATTATTCATTTATTGGTTCTCGTCAAAATGGAGCTATGGCTGAATATGTTGCTGTACCTGCAAAAAATATTGTACCCATTGCTGATAACGTAACTTATGCTCAAGCAGCTTGTATTGAACCAATTACTGTTGCTATCCATGGAGTTGAACGTGCTGGTGCTATAGATAGTGGTAAATCTGCTATTGTCTATGGATGTGGTACTATTGGTATTTTAACCATGCAATGCTTAAAAGCTAAAGGATTAGAAAAAATATATGTTATTGATATTGATGATTATAAATTAGAATTAGCTAAAAATTTAGGTGCTTATGAAGTTTTAAACTCTACAAAAATAAATATTCCAGAATATTTTAATAAGATTGGAAAAGTCGATTATGTTTATGAAACTGCAGGTGTAAATTTTTTACAATCACAAGTATTAGAACTTGCTAAAAAAGGTGGTCATGTTATTTATATTGGTACTGCCCATAAAGATGTAACTATACCAGCAAAATCATTTGAACTTATTTTACGTGGTGAACTCAATGTCACAGGTTCTTGGATGAGTTATTCTGCTCCTTTCCCTGGAAATGAATGGATTGCTGCTGCTGAATATTTACAAACAGGAAAAGTAAAAGTAGATGAAATAATTACTCATAAAATACCATTAAGTGATGGCATTAAAGCTTTCGATATATTATCAAATAAAAATAATAATGCACTCAAAGTTATGTATTATATGGATTAATTAATAATTGTGGAAATAAAAAATTTAATCATCACAATATGATATCTCTTTGATAGAATATTTCCACAATATCAGGAAATAAATTACCTATGAGTGTGTAAATATCTTTGTTATACTAAAATCAAACGGAGGATAACATAATGTTTACACAACGACAACGAAAAATTTTAGCTATTTTAAAACAACATAAAAATAATATAACTAGTGATGAAATAGCTCGCTTAGTAGGTGTATCATCTAGAACTATCCGAACTGAAATTAAAAATATTTTACCCATTTTAAAAGAAAACATTGCTAAAATTAATATTTCTACCCGTAAAGGATATTCTTTAGAAATTAATAATTATGAAAAATTTATTAATATTTTAGATGAACATATAACTAAAACACTTGATAGTGAAGCTAGAGTAAACTATATTATTCAACGATTACTAAATGCTGCATTAAAAAATCAATCTATAAAACAGCAAGATTTAGCTGATGAACTTTTTATTGGATTATCTACATTAAAAGCTAATCTTAAAGAAGTTAAAGAAAAATTAAAAAAATATAATCTAGATATCATTAATTATAAAAATCAAGGAATGCAAATAAAAGGTAATGAAGCCCAAATAAGATATTGTATTTCTGAATATATTTTTCGTGATAATTTAAAAACAGATGATTTTTACCAACATCTTTTTGCTGAATATAAATTAAATAACATCCATAATATTTTAATTCGAGTGTTAACCTCTTATGAATTAGTTCTCACAGACACATCACTAAAAAATCTTTTGGTTCATGTATTAATTGCTATAAAACGTGCAACTAAAGAACACAATGTAATGTATACATTACGTGAGAGTAAAAAGATTGAGCAACATAAAGAATTTTTAATTGCTACTTCTATATTTGAAGAAATATATAATCAATTACATATTGATGTTGCAACTAGTGAAATTTATTATCTTGCTCAACATCTTATTGCTAGTAAAAAATATATGGAAATCGCTAATGAAGAAACTAGTAATTATATTGAAAATCTAGTAATTGAAATGCTTCAAAGAGTTAATACTATTGTAAATATTAATTTTCTTCAAGATGATAATTTAATAAAATGGTTAAAAATTCATTTAGAATCAGTTATCCCACGAATTAGATTTCAAATGAATATCCGTAATGATATTTTAGATGTTATAAAGAATGAATACCCCCTAGCTTTTCAAATTGGTGTAATTGCTAGTAAAGTTATTGAAGAAAAAGAACATCTTACTATTGATGAGAATGAAATTGGTTATATTGCTGTTCATTTTGGCGCTGCCTTAACACGTATGGATATTAAAGCTAATAAAATAACTAAATCAGCAATTGTTGTTTGTGGTAGTGGTATTGGTACTGCAGTATTATTAAAAGCTAAATTAAAAGAATACTTTAAAGATTTAATTCATATCGTCAATATACTTCCAGGATATCAATTAAAAGAAAATGATTTAAATAGTGTAGACTTAGTCTTTACTACTATACCATTGCCTCATTTAAGTAATTTATCAACTGAAAAAACTGAAAAAATAATACACATAAAAAATCTTTTAAATAATGAAGAAATACATCTTATTCAACAAAAATTCTTTAAGAACTCTGATATTTCTAAAACTAATATAAAAAAATTTTTCCGCAAAGATTGTTTTATTACTAATAAACAATTTAATACAAAAGAAGAAATTTTAACATATTTAACAAAAAAATTAGAAAATAGTGGTTTGATTGATAAAGAAACTAGTACTTCTATTTTCGAACGTGAATCTGCTTCTCCTACAGAAATAGGTAATTTAGTTGCAATTCCTCATCCTATGGTAAATAATACAGCAATTTCTTCTATATCTGTATTAGTCTTAGATAAACCAATTATTTGGGTAGATCATCACGTCCAAGTTATATTTTTAATTAGTATAGCTAAAAGTGAATTTTACCTTTGGGAACCAATTTTTCTAAAATTATTTAAATATCTAGTAAAAGAAAATGGTATCAAAAAAATTATCAACCATCCTAATTATGATGATTTTATAAAAAACTTTCAAAATGAATTTAATTAAGGGGCATTTATTATGACAGAAACTCTCTTAGATAAAAATATTATCTTACTTGATATTTCCGCTAAAGATAATATAGATGCTATCAAACAATTAGGTCAAATACTTGTAAATAATAAATATATTGATGCATCTTATACTGATAGTGTTATTGAACGTGAAGCTAGTTTTCCTACTGGTCTTGCTTTGACCAATGCTGGTATTGCTATTCCTCATGCTTCACCTAATAATAATATACAAAAAAATGGTATTGCTGCTGCACGTTTAAAAAACCCTATAAAATTTTATTCAATGGAAAATCCCGATGAAAAAATTTCTATCGATATGATTTTTATGTTAGCTTTATCTAGTAGTACTGAACATCTAGATGTTTTAAGAAAATTATTTATTGCTTTTCAAAATCAAGAATTAGTATCACAATTAAAAGTTTGTCAAAATAAAGAACTCTTTTTAAAACTTTTAGCTGATAATTTAAATTAAAATATTTAACGAATATTAAAGGAGTGTTTAATTATGAAAAAAATTATTGTAGCTTGTGGTGGTGCTGTAGCAACTTCTACTGTTGCAGCTGATGCAATTAGAGATTTATGTGCACAAAATGGTATTAAAGCAGAAGTTACACAAATGCGTGTTATTGAAATTGCTAACAATTTATCTGGTGTAGATTTAGTTGTTACTACTATGCGCATAAAACCAGATTTTGATGTTCCATATGTAAATGGTATGGCTTTTTTAACTGGTATAAATAAAGAAGCTACTGAAGAAAAAATTCTCTCTTATTTAAAAGACTAAAAATTATTTCATATTTTAATAAGGAGTTGCTTCTATATGGATATTATCTTAGGATTAGTACAATATTTTGTTGACCTAGGTGCAGCAGTAATGTTACCAATAGTTATTTTTATTGTAGCTATTTGTCTAGGTCAATCTGTAGGAAAAGCTATAAAATCTGGTATTTCTATTGGTATTGGTTTTATCGGTATTGGTCTTGTTATTTCATTAATGCTTAACAATCTAGCCCCAGCAGCTCAAGCTATGTCAGCAAATTTTGGTATTAGTATGAACTTAATTGACATTGGCTGGCCTGGTTCTTCTCCTATGACATGGGCTAGTAGAATTGCTCTCGTTGCTATTCCTGTAGCTATTATTGTTAATCTTATTATGCTTGCTTTAAAATTAACACGCGTTGTTAATATTGATATTTGGAATATATGGCACTTTGCTTTTACTGGTGCTATCGTAGATATCGCTACTGGTAGTTATGCTTTAGGAATTGCTGCTGTTGCAATTCATGCTGCTTTTGCTTACAAATTAGGGGACTGGTTCGCACCAACTGTTGAAAAATATTTTGGCTTAGAAGGTATTGCTATGCCTCATGGTACTACAGGATGGTTTGCTCCAATTTCTGTATTTGTTGATGGTATTTTAGATAGAATTCCTGGTATTAGAGATATTGATTTTAACCCAACTCATTTGCAAAAACGTTTTGGCTTATTATGTGACCCTGCAATTATGGGTGCAATCATGGGGGTTATTATTGGTATCTTAGCAGGCTATGATGTTCGTGGTGTTTTAACATTAGGTATTCAAATGGCAGCAGTTATCGTATTAATGCCAGTAGTTGTTAAATATATTATGGGTGGTTTAATGCCTATTTCTGAAGTAGCTCGCACTAAATTACAAAAAAAATTCAAAAATTCAAAATTCTATATTGGTCTTGATTGTGCTCTACTCCTTGGTGATCCTGTAGTTGTTACAGCTTCTTTATTATTTATTCCAATTACTATTATTATTGCTGCTCTTGTTCCAGGAAATCAGATTTTACCATTTGGTGATTTACCAACAATTGGATTTTTCATTGCTATGGCAGTAGGTGTTCATGGTGGTAATTTATTTAGAACATTAATTACTGGTAGTATTGTTATGTTTCTAGCTATCTGGATTTCCAATCAAATGATTGGTCTTCATACAATCTTAGCTGCTAATGCAGGACAACTTACTAATGCTACTGCACAAGTAGCTTCTTTAGACCAAGGTGGTAGTCCTTTAACCTATATTATCACTCAAATACTTCACACAACTAATATTATGGGATTAGCCGCTATTGGTATCTTCTATATCATTTGTGTTGTTTGTACTATTATTTGGTCAAAAAAACAATATGCTTCTTTAGATAAATAATATTCATATGGAGGTTTTAATTAATGATTTTATCCACTAGACAAATGCTTTTAGATGCTCAAGCAGGACATTATGCAGTTCCTGCATTCAATATACACAATTTGGAAACATTACAAGTAGTAGCTGATACTGCTAGTGAAATGCATTCTCCACTTATCATTGCTGTTACACCTTCTACTATTGATTATGCTCGCGATGAATATGTTGTTGCTATGGCTAATATTGCTGCAAAGCATACAAATACACCAATTGCTATCCATCTTGATCATTTCGAAGATATAACTCGTATTAAAAAAGCTATTGATGTTGGTTTTAAATCAGCAATGATTGATGCTTCAAAACTACCATTTGAAGAAAATATTGCTAAAACAAAAGAAGTTGTTTCATATGCTCATCATTATGATGCTACTGTTGAAGCAGAACTTGGCAAACTTGTTGGTGTAGAAGATGATTTAGTTGTAGACGATAAAGATGCTGCCTATACAAATCCTGATGATGCTGTTAAATTCGTAAAAGCAACTAATATTGATTCTCTTGCAGTAGCAATTGGTACAGCACATGGGCTTTATAAAGGAGAACCTAAATTAGATTTTGATAGACTTATTGAAATTAGAAAAAAAGTTGATATTCCATTAGTATTACATGGCGCCTCTGATGTACCTGATGAATTAGTAAAAAAAGCTATTAAATTAGGTATTTGTAAAGTTAATGTAGCTACTGATTTAAAAATTCCATTTTCTAATGCTGTAAAAAAATATTTTAAAGAAAATCCTGATGCTAATGACCCAAGAAAATATATGACACCTGGCAAACAAGCAATGAAAGAAATTGTAAAACATAAAATTGAAGTTTGTGGTAGCCTTAATCGCTATTAAATTATAGGTGATAAAATTGATTCTAACTTTAAACTTAAATGCTTCTCTAGATAAGATATACACTGTAGACAAATTAGAATATGGCGGTGTTGTTCGTGCCAAAATTGTTCAAAATACAGCTGGAGGAAAAGGTCTTCATGTAGCTAACATCTGTAAAGAATTAAATGAAAATTATTTAGCGACAGGTTTTTTAGGCGGAAAAATAGGAGAATATTTACAAAATAAATTAACTCAAAATCATATTAATCATGATTTTATTTCTATAAAAAATGAAACAAGAACTTGTATTAATATTACTACTCCCGATGGAAAACAAACTGAAATTTTAGAACCTGGGCCTTCTATTAATAAAGAAGAAACTGATTTATTTTTAAAAAAATATACTCAATTATTAACTTATACAGACATTATAGTTGCATCTGGAAGTTTGCCTAATAATTTACCATTAGATTTTTATGGTACCCTTACTCAATTAGCTACAAAACATCATAAAAAATTTCTTCTAGATACTAGCGGACAAACTTTAAAAGAAAGTCTAAAATATAAACCATTTTTTATTAAACCTAATAAAGATGAAATTGAACAATTAACTGGCATAAAAATCGATAGTCTTGATACTGCAATTTTACAAATACAAAAATTTCAAAATTTAGGTATATCTATGCCTGTAATATCTTTAGGAAAAAATGGTTCTATTATTGGATATCAAAATCAAATTTATCATGCTATTCCACCACAATATAAGGCAATCAATGCGGTCGGATCAGGTGATGCTTTTGTTGCTGGTATAGCTATAGGGCTTAAACGAAATTACCCTATTATAGATATTATTAAATTAGGTTCAGCTTGTGGTACAGCAAATGTTTTAGAAGCTGAAAGTGGTTTTGTTTCTAAGGATAATGTAGAAAAAATATTTAATTTAGTAAAGGTTAAACAAATCTTATAAATAAAAATGGCTCAGCAATTGCTGAGCTATTTTTATTTATATACATGTATTTATTCTTATTTCAATAATATATATAGTTTAACTATAAGTTGATATTTGATTGAAACCTTCTTTTTACTATATTATCAATATTTATATTTAACATTATAAATATGATAATTAAAAAATCAATATAATCATATCTACTGAAAAAATTATTTTCATCTGCAATATTATTGAAGTAACTATTATTTTAATTATCATAAAAATATTCCAACTTTGTTTTTCAGAGAAATCATTAATGATATAATTATGTTTTTACTAATAGTGGTCATAACTCATAAAAAATAGTTTTTCTTCTTTGCAATATTATTATAAAACTAATCTCTATGTATAATAACTATCATTACCCTACTAATTATTAAACTATTTTATTATTATATATTAACACTACTTCTCCATAAACTATCTAATCAAATATTAACAATTTAATAATATATCCAAAAACATATTTAAATATTATTTTAATATATATTATCTATTATTTATGACATATTTATTAATAGTAGTTTATTATATTTAACTACTATTAATAATAAAGTTACAAGATAAAAAGGAAGATATAAATATCTTCCTTTTTGCTGTTTGATTAAATATATTTTATTTTTTATAGGGATATCTTATTTTAAAAGCATTTCTCCATGATATCTTACATTTTCACCACAAATGCCATATTTTTCTTTCAATGCTCCTAAAGCTCCTGATTCTGTGAAAACATCTTCTATACCAACCATTGATAATTTACAATGTATATCACCCTGAGCCATAACTTCCGCCACAGCACCACCTAATCCACCTATAACTGTATGATTTTCTACAGTAATAATGCCTTTTACTGTCTTAAATAAATTCTGTAAAAGTTCTTTATCAATTGGTTTTATTGACATCATATTTATTAATTTACATTTATAACCTTCTTGTTTTAATTTTAAATATCCTTCATAAGCAGCTTTTGTTGCAGTTCCTTCATATAAAATTGCTAAATCATTACCATCATCATATTTAATAACAGCTTTACCAATCTCTACAGGTATATGTGGTACATCTAATACAGGAACAGTATCTCTTGATACACGAATATACATTGGACCATTATGTTCTACGGCTAATTTTATACAATCTCTTAATTCCTCTAAACTACTAGGCACCAATACTGTCATTGTTGGCAAAGTTCTAGTTAACGCTAAATCTTCATTAGCATGATGGCTTGCCCCATCTGGACCATCATCAATTCCTGGATGAGTTCCCATTATTTTTACATTTGCCCCACTATAACAAGCTTGACGAAGCTGTGTCCAAACTGTACCTGTTGTAAATAAAGCAAAACTAATATAAAACGGAATTTTTCCTTCAATAGCTAATCCTGTAGCTACTGACATTGTACTTTGTTCAGCAATTCCCATTTCTAAAAAACGTTCAGGATATTTCTGACCAAATTTTATAGCAGTTGTTGATTTTGCAAGGTCTGTATCTAATACAAAAACTCTTTCATCATTTCCTAATTCTAGTAAAATATCACCAATTTGCGCACGTAAACAAATTTCATTAGCCATAATTAGATAGCCTCCTTGGCAGACTCAATATTTTCTATAGCAATTTTATATTCTTCATCAGTTAATGGAGAACTATGCCATTTAGGATTATTTTCCATAAATGAAACACATTTGCCTTTTATTGTATTAGCTATAATAGCAATCGGTTTTCCTGTCCCTTTTTTTGTTAATTCAATAACTTTCAAAATATCATCAAAATTATGTCCATCTATTACATATACATCCCAATTAAAAGCTTCTAATTTTTTATCTAATGGTTCTAAATTAATAACTTGATTTACAGAACCACTTGATGATAATTTATTATAATCTACAACTAAAATTAAATTATCTAAATTATAATGAGGTGCTTCCATTAAAGCTTCCCAAATCTGACCTTCTTGAATTTCTCCATCACCAACAATAGCCCATACATGGTGTGGGTCATTATTTCTTTTCTTAGCAATAGCCATACCTACAGCTAAAGATAAACCTTGACCTAAAAGTCCTGTTGTTGCATCAGTTTCAGGAATATCTAAAATATGTGGATGCCCTTGTAATCTAGAATTAATTGTTCTAAAAGTATGCATCTCTTCATCAGAAATAAAACCTTTTTGATGTAATACTGCATATTGAGCAGGAACTGCATGACCTTTAGAAAATACTACTCTAGTACGAGGATTATTAGAAAAATCAACATCCAATTCATATATTGCAGTAAGTAAATCGATAATCGATAATGAACCACCTGGATGTCCTGCTTTTGCATAATATATCATATCAATAATACGTTTTCTATTATCCATAGCTAACTTAGCTATATCTGTTTTATTTCTCATAAAATAAACAACTCCTTATTCTACTTAAAATCAACTAATAATATTACCAATTGTATAAATAATATATCCTAAGAAATTAAAATCTGTTTCTGGAAAACAAGTTCCTACCAAACCAACAGAATCACATACATTATACATAACAGCCGGACCTACAGCTATTAATAAGCCAGCTAATGCTGAACCTGCTATTGCTCCTTTTATTCCTCCAGAAGCATTGCCAAATACACCAGCCGTTCCTCCAATAAAGAAATATGGTCCTGCTACTGGTATAATTATAGTCATACCTATAAGTGCAAATATAAACATACAGATTAAACCTGTTACATATGCACTAATAAAACCTAAAATAACTGCCGTTGGTGCATATGGAAAAACAACCGGACAATCAAGTGCAGGTCTAGAATTCGGAATTAATTTTTCTGAAATACCTAAAAATGCTGGTAAAATTTCACCAATAAACATTCTTACCCCTGTTATAATTACATACATTCCACCTGTAAATAATAACGCTTTCATAAATGGATAAATAAGCCAATGCATTCCACCTGCTAATTCTTCTACCTGTTCTTGTCCTGCTGCTAATGCACTTATATAAAATATTATTGACATTGTTGCTGCAATGGAAACTACATAATCTTTAAAAATAGATAGCCATCCTGGCATTTTTAACTTTTCTGTACTTTTATTAGGATCACCTATCTTTTCTCCAATCCAACCTGAAAGAGCATATGCTATTGTACAATAATGACCGATTGCAATTTCATCACTACCAGTAATTTTTCTCATATATTTTTGTGCTATCGCTGGATAAATAGCAGCTGAAAGAGCCAATAATATTGATCCTAAAACCACTGTCACTGTATTACTCATACCAAAATACTGAAATAAAATTGTAAGCATTGCAGCTAAATACAAATTATGTTGTCCAGTTAAGAAAATATTTTTAAACCGTGTTAATCTTGCTACCACTAAATTTAAAGCAAAACCACAAACCATAACTAAAGCAATTACCATAGGAAATTTAGTTTGTGCCATTCCTGTTACTGCTTCAGCTAATGGTAATACCCCTTTTACATTAAATCCCCTTGTAAATAATTCCTGAAATGCTGTTAAAGCATCACTTGCAGCAGCCGAACCTATACCAAATATTACAAATCCCACTATAGTTTTTAACGTTCCCGATAAAACTTTTGTTGCCGATTTTTTTTGTAAAATGAGACCTACCAAAGAGATCATGCCAACTAATAAAGAGGCTTGTCCTAATACTCCAAAAACTATAAAATTCAATATTTCCATATAATTAGCACCCCCTTAAATAGAACTTAAAATTAAATTTCGCCACAAGATACTAAATATTTTCTCATTTCTTGTTCCATATATTTAGTATCCATAATATCTCTAATTCCAATACAATAAACATCTTTATCTTGAAAATCTTCTACTAAATCTTCCATTACAATAACTAGATCTGGATGATAACTATCTACACCACTCAAAACATCATGTTGTAATTCTATTGGAAAATTACATTTTTCAATAACTGATTTTAATTTAATATTCAACATCATTGAGCTTCCCATACCTGTTCTACATACTACTAATCCTTTTTTCATAATTAATCCTCTCCTTTTGTTTTTTCAAAATTTTTAATATATTTTATAATTTCATCAGGTGATATAGCTTTATCTATGACATCATAAAACTGCTCACTATCTAATAAACTTACTAAATCTTGTAATGCTTTCAAATGTGATGTTGAATTTACTGTAGCTAAAGTAAATACATAATTTACAGGGTCATTATCTGGATTACCAAAACATACTGGTGTTTTTAATCTAGCTAAGGAAATAGCCGTTTTATTCACACCTAAATTACTGTTAGCATGTGGTATCGCCACACCTTTAGTAACTACTATATAAGGACCTAAATCCATAACATTTTTTATAGCAGCTTCCACATAACGATGCTCTACTATATCATTATTTTCTAAAATACTTCCACTAGCTATTACTGCTTCTTTCCAATCTTTAGCTACCACATTTAATCTAATATTATCTTTAGTTAATAGCTCACTTAACATATACTGTATATCTCCTTTATTTTGTTTATTATCACTATATATAGATATCAATTTTTTTAATTTTTCTAATAAAATACCTTCATCTTCTTTTTTTTGATACTGTATCAATAAATTAGATGTTTGTTTAGCTAAATCTGATTGATTTTCTTGATTTAAATAAATATTATTTATTGGAGGACTAAATCCTAAACTAAACATTAATTGATAAATTGCATATATATCTTTCAACCTTAACATAGGATTTACTTGTATATGAGGTACTTTAGATATTAATGGTATAGTACTTATTATAAAATCAATATTTTCTGTATTTATCGAATTTAACTGATGTTCTGCTATTAATCCTTTAATATTAAATAAAAAATATTTTTTTAAATTATTTTTTACAATCTGAGCTGTTCCTTGTCCTGTACTACATAGAATTAATATTTGAGGAATACTTGATTTTACTGTATTTAACGCTTCATTTTTAGCACTAGCAAAATATATTAACAAATAAGATATTTCATCTATAGATATTTCTTTACCTATCACATTCCTTAATATATCCTTAGATAAATTTATTGCTTCATATAATTCTGGTTCTTCTTTAATCAATTTATCCTTTAAAGGATTTTGTATTACAATATTATATTTATTTCTAAAAAATAATCCAGAAATATGCTGTATTAAAGCAGTAAATAATGATTTATTCCACTTAAAATTTATATTTGCATTATTACTAACAGTTTTTATTAATTGTTGTGATATCAACTGAATATAAGGTAACTGATTTTGTTCTTTATTTATTTGTAAATGGAATGTAGCACTTTTTATATATAATGCTATTTTTTGTTCTAATTTTTTTGTTGATACTATTGGTAATTCTTTTTTTATATCCTTTATTATTTGCATTGCCATTTTCTTTTCAATTTTATAATCTAGGTCTATCTTTATAACTTCTTTATCTTCAAATGGCATAAATAATAATGATGCTATTTGTATTACTAATTCATGATAAATTTCATCTGAAAAATTGAAGTGAAATCTTTTTTCTGCATTTACTATTGCAGCTCTAATAATAGTTAAATCAATTCCTTGAAAAAGCTGTGCATAAAATTCATTATTTTGATAAAAAGACTGATTATTTTTATTTAAATTTGATAACATTTTTAATATCTCAACTAAATAATATCTTTTTATTTTATTTGTTTCTTCTATTTTTATGCCATTTTTGGTTTTTAATATTAAATTTATTTTATTTTTAGAGCACCATTCTTTTACAAATATTAAATCTGAATTTATAGTACTTCTACTAACATATAACCTATCACAAAGATATGAAATTGTAATATAATTTGTTTCTAAAAATAAATAAGCTAATATCATCAATACTCTTTCAGATGTAGATAAACGATAAATATAAAAATCATGTATTTCAATTTCTTTGCTTATTTTTTCATAAAGAAACTCATCACCTAAAAAATTTACTTTTCCACGTTTTACTTCTATAACTTTACTAAAACCTTTCATTTGTAAATAATCTATTAATTCCTGAAAATCATTTTGCAAAGTTTTTTTAGAAACGTCAAATTCTTTTTCTAAATTCAGTAATGATAATGTTTTTTCTTTAAGTAAATTTTCTAATAAAAGTTTTTGACGTATTTTCATAATATATATTCCTTTAATTATTAAGTTGATTTTATTATATTATTTGTATGACCAATCGTAAAGTTCAAATAATTTCCAAAATTTAACAAAAAAATAAACTAATATAAAATTTTTTATAAATAAACAACAGAGACATTATTATATAATGTCTCTGTTGTTTATCTCAAATATTAAATTCTACTTTGCCACTTATTCTAGCTTGTTCTAATACTTTCATTACATTTAAGCTATGTTCTAATGTTTTATAACAAGTAGCTAAATCTTGTTGTTTAAATATTTCTGTAAAGGCTACAAATTCATTAACCATGCGATGATTGTATTTTTCTTTATTTATCAAGATTTCTTCTTCGCCTTTTTTATGAACTTTGACTAACGCACAAGCATTCGGCGCTCCTACTAATTCCATATAGCCTTTTTCACCTTGAAATACAATTCCGCTGATACTTTCGGAGTCTTTAGCTGCACTACATACTACTGTATAATCATCATAATCTAATAATGCTGTACCTGAAATATCTATGCCATTAAAACCTAGGTTTGGTCGATAAATAACTTCTTTTGGTGTGCCTAATACGCCCATAACAAAATGTAAATTATAAATATTTAAATCATATAAAGCACCCCCTGCATGTTCAGGGCTGAATGCTGGTGCTACATCTTTATTTAAATATCGATCATAACGGCTAGAATATTGTGCATAATTAGCATGAACATAACGCAATTGACCAATTTGCTCTAAATTTTCTTTTATATATTGATAATTTGGTGCATATAAAATAGTGATAGCTTCAAATAAAAATAAATTTTTAGCTTTAGCTAAATCTATTAATTCTTGTGTCTGTTTTGCTGTGATGGTAAAAGGTTTTTCACAAATGACGTTTTTCCCTGCTTCTAGTGCTTTTTTTGTATATTCATAATGCACACTGTTGGCTACAGCTACATAAATAAAATCTATTTCGCCATCTTCTAGCATTTGATTATAATCTGTATATATTTTAGCGATATTAAATTCATTTGCTATTGCTTCTGCTTTTTGTCTACTCTGTGGTCGACTACATATAGCTACAATTTCTAAATCTTGAATATTTTTTGTAGCTCCTATCATTTCATGCACAATTTTGCCGTTTCCAGCAATACCTATTTTCATAAGTACTCCCCCTTTAATCTTTAGTTATATTTTGAATTATTTTTATTCCTGTATTTATTTCTGCCAAAGATAACGTAGCAAAACTCAAACGTATCTGTTTATTAGGAGCATTGCGTACAAAAAATGGTGCACCATCGCAAATTATTACCCCTTCATTTCTAGCTTTTTCAATTATCTCACTTGCATTCAATCGCTCTGGCAAATTCAGCCACAAAGATAATCCCCCTTGTGGTTTTAAATAATCTATATCTTTAGGCAAATATTTTTTTGCCATTCTAAGCGCAAATTCAAATTGTGTTTTATACACACTGCGAATAGAATTTAAATGTTCTTGCCATAATCCTTCACGCAAATAATAATCAAAAACTCTCTGTGTAAGTCCAGAAGTCGCTATATCTGAAATATGTTTTACATTTAATAAAGTCTGTGCCAATACTTGAGGCATGATTAAATAAGCAAGCCTTAATCCTGGCATGAAAATCTTTGATAAACTGCGAATATAAATCACTCGATCATCTGTATCATACGCTTTTAAAGGTATAGGCGACTTTTCTTGATAACAAAGACCACTTATATAATCATCTTCCAAAATATAAGCATTATAAAAACGAGCCAATCCCATTAAACGGCGACAATTAGCTTTTGTATAAGATATACCTGTAGGATTTTGAATATTAGGCATCACATATATCAATTTAGGTCTAAATTTCCTTAATTTATTTTCGAGGTCAACTAAGTCAATACCTTCTTTTGTCAATTTAATATCTATAATTTTCACCCCACAAGAACGAAAAGCCGCTATCGCACCTGGATAAGTTGGATTTTCTACAAATACAATATCTCCATGTTTTAAAATAGCACGTGCCACTATATCTATGCCTTGTTGTGCACCTGAAATAATCTGAATGTATTCTGGCGTTGTATTTATCCTTTTTTTCGCCAATTCTTGAGTAATTGATTGGCGAAGTGGCAAATAGCCTTGACTATCTTGATATGTAAATGCATATCCTTTATCTCTTTCTAAAATTTTATTTACCACTTGTTTAAAAGACTCTATAGAAATCATATCCGGATTTAAAGATATCGTACTCATATTTATCACATTTTTTTGACCTTGCAAAATTTTTAAATCATCAGTTAAATCAATGGGAATGTGATTATTTTCTTCTAATTCATCAATAGTATTAATCACTTGTTCAGCCACATAACTTCCACTGCCACGCTTACTAAAGATAAAACCATTTTTTTCTAATTCTTTATAAGCGTTAACCACTGTACTTGGATTTACTTGCAAATTTTGAGCTAGATTTCTTACAGCTGGTAATTTATATCCTGGTGATAATAAGTGCTGTTTTATCATTAATTTTATTTGCTCATATAATTGTACATATAAAGGCTCTTTTAAATCTTTGTCTAATTGTATCGATACAAATTCAATTAATTTCTCCTTCATTCTTGCTTTTTTTTTCTCCTTTATCTATAATTTATAAAATTTAATTTGCAAATTTAAATATTGTATTGATACAATTTTATCATTTTAATTAATATACTACAATCAAAGGAGCCTATCATGAATAATCGTTACAATTTAAATAAAAATCTTGCACAAATGCTCAAAGGCGGAGTTATCATGGATGTTACCAACGTAGAGCAAGCAAAAATAGCTCAAGAAGCTGGTGCTGTTGCAGTTATGGCACTTGAACGCGTACCTGCTGATATACGTCGTGAAGGTGGAGTTGCTCGCATGTCAGATCCTAAAATGATACGAGAAATTAAAGAAGCTGTTTCTATTCCTGTTATGGCAAAAGCTCGCATTGGTCACTTTGTTGAAGCTCAAATATTACAAGCTATCGGCATTGATTATATTGATGAATCAGAAGTTTTAACACCAGCTGATGACGAAAATCATATCTATAAACAAGATTTTGATATTCCTTTTGTTTGTGGTGCTAGAAATTTAGGTGAAGCACTTCGTCGAATTGGTGAAGGTGCTAGTATGATTAGAACAAAAGGTGAAGCAGGTACTGGAAATGTCATTGAAGCTGTTCGTCATTTTAGAACTATGCAAAAAGATATTAATAGAGTAAAATCTGCCACATCTAGTGAGTTAATGCATATCGCTAAAGAAATGGGAGCACCTTTTGATTTAGTTTGTTATGTACATGAACATGGAAAACTTCCTGTTGTTAATTTTGCAGCTGGTGGTATTGCCACTCCTGCTGATGCTGCCTTAATGATGCAATTAGGTGTTGATGGTGTATTTGTAGGCTCTGGTATCTTCAAATCCGGTGATCCACAAAAACGAGCAAAAGCTATTGTCGAAGCTACTACTTTTTATAATGATCCTGAAAAACTAGCTAAAATATCAGAAAATCTCGGTGAAGCTATGGTCGGTATAGAAATAGATACTATTCCTCAAGAACAACAAATGGCAAAACGTGGCTGGTAATTTGATATGAATAAAATAATTGGTATTTTAGGTATGCAAGGGGCTATTGCTGAACATCAAGAAATCTTATTGCAAATACCACATACAAAAACTCGTATAGTAAAAACAGCCAAAGATTTAGATTGTATTGATGGGCTTATTTTACCTGGTGGCGAGTCTACAGCTATAGGAAAACTTCTTGATTATTTTAGCTTAAAAGAAATTTTACGGCAAAAAATCATTTCAGGTTTACCTGTATTTGGCACTTGTGCTGGTTTAATTTTGCTTGCTAAAAATATTGAAAATCAAACAAATACGCATCTTGCAACTATGGATATAACAGTTAAACGCAATGGCTATGGCTCTCAATTAGATAGTTTTTCTACCAATTTATTAATTCCTACCATAGATAAAAATATGCCTATTCCTTTAGTATTTATTCGTGCTCCCTACATCACTAAAACAGATAAAGATGTACAAATTTTAGCTACTTTAGATAATAAAATCATAGCTGCACGTCAAAAAAATATGCTTGTAAGCTCTTTTCACCCGGAATTAACTTGTGATTTAAGATTTCATCAATATTTCCTATCAATGATTTAAATCTATAATAAAAAATTCAATGAAATTTTCTAATAAAAAAGCAGGATATCTCCTGCTTTTTATTTATTATAAACTTGCCCTAAATAATGTGTTACAAACTGTTGTGCTATTCTGCCAGAGCGTCCAGAATGTTCTTTTTCCCATGCCCCAGCTTTTACGCGCAATTCTTCTTTGGATAATTCTATGCCATGCTGTTTTAATAAACCATCTACAATATCTAAATATTCTTGTTGGTTTGGTGCCATATAATAGATGATTAAACCAAATCTATCAGAAAGTGAAATAGTTTCATTCAATGTATCGCTGCGATGCATATCATCATCATTTGCCCCTCTATCTTTATAACTTTCTTTAATTAAATGACGTCGATTTGATGTAGCATAAATAAGTACATTTTCAGGTTTTGCCGAAGCACCACCTTCAATTGCTGATTTTAAATATTTATATTCCACTTCAAATTCTTCAAAAGATAAATCATCTAAAAAAATGATGAATTTCTTACTGCTAAAATCTCGCAAACGCTCCATAATAACAGGTAAATCTATCAATTGCTCTTTAGTTAATTGAACTAAACGCAAGCCCTTATCAAAGAAAGAATTAACCACTGCTTTTACACCTGAAGATTTTCCTGTACCTCTTGCCCCTACAAGTAAAACATTATTTGCTGGCTTATCTTCTACAAAGGCTTTCGTATTGGCTAATAATTCTTGTTTTTGATATTCATAGCCGATTAAATCTTGAAGTTTCATAGTTTCAAAATGTTTAATACCAACTAAACTATCCTCATCACTATCCCAACGGAAAGCTCGATAATCTGCCATATCTCCACTGCCAAATGTTCTATAATAATTAATAAAAACATCTGCCTTATCTTTGCTAGTTTGTGCTTTATCTAGATTTTCTACTAATAAATTAAACGCTGTAGATTGATTAATATTTGTCGGTTCATAATCATCTAATAAATCGCAATCCAAAAGTAAACTAGGTTTTAAAAGCAATAATTTTTCTATTAATTCAATATCATGACAAAAAGCTTGATATAAACTTTTACCAATTTTACCACCAGATTTTTCCACTGCATAAGACACACAATTACTTTGATGAGCCACAGTATAAATCATATATGAACGTATAATATTTCCAGATAAACCCAACTGCTCCGCTTTATTAATCAACTTAGCAGCAACAGCTCCTTTATTTAAATTTTCTCGAGAAATAGTTTTCTCGATATCTCTAAAAACATCATCATTGAATAAATCTTGAAATACCAATAAATTATGTAAATCCATAAAAATACTCCTTTCAAATGCGTTTCCTTATAGTTTACAACATTTCAATAAAAAATTAAACATACCAGCAAAAATTATTTTATAAACTATGCAAAAGTATCTATGGAAAAAACAAATATAAAATAAAAACCTCGAGAAACATAAAACTACCTTTCTCGAGGTTTTTATATTATTAATAATATAAACTTCTGTTATTTTCCGCTATATTATTATTTGTCAAATACAGAAATATCTAATTGATCAAAACCACTCAATAATTCTTTCATCATAGCTGTAATTTTTGCACAATCGCCTTCGCCATTACCTTCTACATTAAGTGGCATATTAGGATCATGTAAAGATTGACGAAGCAATGCCCAGCCATTTGCTTCACCTTTAAAGCTAATGCGTACACCTTCATAATTTGGTGTTACAATATGATATCCTTTTTCTTTTGCACGAGCTGTAAATGTTTCTAAAACTTTTGCCCCATAAGCTTTGAAATCTTCACCTTTTAATTTTAGGCGATATTCTGCTGTTTCAAATTGTGGTTCAAGTTTTTCAATCAAGCTATTTAAAGTTTTGCCTTCTGCTTTAGTTTTAGCTGCAGCAATCAAGAGTTTAACTGCCATATATGCACCATCATCAAGATAATAATTTTCTTTAAGTGCACCATGGCCACTTGTTTCAATAGCGAGTGGAGATACTACGCCTTCTTCATTTAAGCGTTTGCATTCATTGATTACATTTTTATAGCCACGTTGGAAACGATGATGTTTTAACTGTAATTCACCTTCTAAAAACGCAGTCAATTTATCAGAAGTTACAGAGTCAGTAACAATAGTGGAATTTGGATAATCTTTCACTAAGATAGCAGCCATCATAGCAATGAGTGCATCACGATTTACTTCTTGACCATCGCTAAATACAGCAGACATTCTATCTACATCAGTGTCAAAAATCAAACCTAAATCAGCTTTATTATTGAGCACTGCTCCGCGAATAGCGTCCATAGCTTCTTTATTTTCTGGATTTGGAATGTGATTTGGGAAATGTCCATCTGGATCTAAGTATAAGCTACCTGTAGTATCTGCACCTAACTGAGATAAAACTTTTTGTGCAAAAAATCCGCCAGCACCGTTACCTGCATCTACTACGATATGATTACCTGTAAGTGGTTTATCATAATTATCTTTACTGTTGATACCTTCACGGATTTTTGTGCAAAGATTTTCAGCATAAAGGGAAACTAAATCAAATTTTTCTACATTACTAATATCCACTGTTTGTTCAGTCAATTCGCAAGCGATTTTGAGCATATCAGTGAGGTCTTTCTTTTCCATACCGCCATTTTCTGGTTCAAAGAATTTAATACCATTGCGATTAAATGGAAGATGGCTTGCAGTAATCATCATAGAACCATCATATTTTGTTTCTTCATATACTAAAGACATAAACATTGCTGGAGTTGTAGCCATAGAGCAATCAACAGCTGTTGCTCCTTGAGCTACAATTGCCATTAAAGCTTGTTGTTTTAACATTGGTGCAGAAATACGAGAATCATGACCTACTGCAATTTTTAATTCACTTGCTTTTTTGCCACTTTTTTTGCTGAGCCATAAAACGAAAGCTTGCACAATGCGATTAGCATATTCTGGTGTCAAAGTAACAGGTTCATCAGCTACACCTTCAACTGCTACACCTCTGACATCACTGCCATTTTGTAATTTTAAAATTGGATCCATAAAATCTACCCCTTTTTCTCTTAATCTATACTAAATATCTTTACGATATGTAGCTCTTTATCACTGTTAAAAATTCCTCACCATATTTTTGTAATTTAAATTCACCTACACCGCGAATATTTTTCATCAATTCTAAATCAGTTGGTTTATCTGTTGCCATCTGTGTAAGTGTAGCATCAGAAAAAATCATATACGGTGGTAATTTTTCTTTTGTCGCTAATTCTTTACGCAAACTGCGCAAAGCTTCAAATAATTCACCTTTAGCCTTGGCTTTTTTTACAATTACCATCTTTTGCCAAACCTTTTTTTGACCGCGAAGCACTTGCCATGATAATTCATTTAAAGTAACCACTGGATATTGGCTTTCTGTGATATCTAAATATTGCATAGCACTAAGTCTTAAAATTAAATCACTGATATCTTTTAGCTTTCGCTCTTTCATCAAACCATACGTAGATAAACGCTCAAAATTAAATTGTTTTACCTTCGCACTTTTTGAACCTTTCAAGACTTCTGCTATCATTTTCACGCCGAAACGTTCATGCATACGATAGACACACGATAAAACCTTTTGTGCGTCAATTGTAATATCTATCAATTCACCTTCTAATTTGCAATTACTACAATTATCACAATGTTCTTCCACATCAAATTCACCAAAATAATGCAAAATAAATGCTCTTAGACATTGCGGTGTATGACAATAATCCACCATTGACTGCAATCTTTTATATTCTAATTGTTGGCGAATTTCACTTTCTGTAGATTTACTTATCAAAAACTTTTGAAGCTGTGTATCTTGCGGACTATACAGTAAAATACAATTACCTGAAAGCCCGTCGCGACCTGCTCTACCTGCTTCTTGATAATACGCTTCCATATTTTTTGGCATATTATAATGAATAACATAGCGCACATTTGGCTTATCTATGCCCATACCAAAAGCATTTGTCGCCACCATAACAGAAAGATTATCATAGAGAAAATCTTCTTGCATTTGATTTCTTTCCTCATCTGTCATACCGGCATGGTATCTACCTGCTTTAATACCCTTTATTTCCAATAAAACTTGTAAAGCATCTACATCTTTTCTAGTACCCACATAGATAATTCCAGCTTCATCTTGATGTTTTTTTACATAATCTATGACAAATTTATCTTTTACTTCTCCTCTTAATACGGAAAAATATAAATTTGGTCTATCAAAACCAGTTACAAATACATTAGGTTGTTTAAGCCCTAATAAATTTATAATATCTGTTTTTACCTCTGATGTAGCTGTTGCTGTAAAAGCACTAATAATCGGCTTAATACGCAATGAATTAGTAAAATTTAAGATATTGCGATAACTAGGACGAAAATCATGTCCCCATTGTGATAAACAATGAGCTTCATCAACTGCTACCATACTAATATTTAAATTTTTAAAACTATCTGGTAAATATTCAGATGTCAATCGCTCTGGTGCTATATAAATAATTTTATAAAAACCAGCAGATATATCTTGTAAATCCTTATATAATTGAGCCTTACTGACAGAACTATTAATATATACTGCCGCTATCCCTAGCTGGCGCAAACTATCAACTTGGTCTTTCATCAAAGAAATAAGTGGCGATATAACAAGTGTTACCCCTTCAAATAATAATGCAGGGATTTGAAAACAAATAGATTTTCCCGCACCTGTAGGCATAATCGCCACTGTATTATTTCTATTTAATAAACTTTCAACTACTTTTTTCTGCCCTGGTCGAAAGTCTTCATATCCATAAAATTTTTGTAGTATTTGTCTTGCTTTATTCAGCATCATAATATTTCAATAAGGCTTGAGTGCCATTATTTTCATAACCTTCTTTGGCTAATTTTTCATATAGAGATTTTGCCAATTTCAATCCTGGTAAATCTAAATTCATTTCATCAGCTGACTCTATAGCTATTTTCATATCTTTAATAAAATGTTTAATGAAAAATCCTGGTGCAAAATCACCTTTTAACATTCTTGGTGCTAAATTGCTAATCGACCACGAACCTGCTGCACCTGTAGAGATTACATCTAATAAATCCTGAGGATTTAATCCACATTTTTTTGCATAAGCAACAGCTTCACAAACACCCATCATATTAGAAGCAATAGCTATTTGATTGCTCATTTTTGCATATTGACCAGAACCAGCTTTGCCAAAATAGAAAATAGTTTTTCCCATAGCTTCAAAAATCGGCAAAACTTCTTCATAAACTTCTTTATCGCCACCGACCATAATGGCAAGTGTACCATTTTTTGCACCTACATCTCCACCAGATACAGGTGCATCTAAAGATTTTATTTCATATTTTTGAGCTTCTTGATAAATTTCTTGAGCCAGTTTTGGACTAGAAGTAGTCATATCTATAATTATGCTTTGTGGTTTCAAATTTTTAATTACACCATTTTCACCTAAATAGATTTCTGCTACATCTTGAGGATAACCCACCATAGAGATGATTATATCTACATTTTGAGCTAAGGCCTTGGCACTATCAAACCATTTTGCACCTTTAGTTAATAAACTTTCAGCTTTTTGCTTTGTACGCGTATAAACCATGACTTCATATCCAGCTTTTAAGAGATTATCTGCCATGGATTTTCCCATTACACCAATGCCAATAAAACCAATTTTTAGTTTTTGCATATATTTCACCACTTTCTTTTACCTGAAACTTATTACAACATAAATTTATAATATAAAGCAGCTACACAAATCGTATAACTTATAAAATATTCCCATGAACTGCCCACACGAAATAATTTTATACCTATTTTTCGCTTTCGCCAGATAAGTGGCACCTTGCCACAAATTCCATCTTCAATAATATGAAGTAAAGCACCTACACAGACAAATATCGGAATTTGTGCTATTTCCCAAAATAAATCTTTTAATACACCAACTTCATGTAAATAAAATAAAATAGCGATTATCGCTAAATAAGGCACTGTCCAATGTGTATTTTGGCGATGTTTTGAACGCCATTTCCAATAAGCTTTACTTTCTTTTGGTGGTTTACCTTCCAATCTATCTGGCAATACACTGCCCAAAAAACTATATGCTGCATATAAAAAATTTCCTGTTCCTGCAAATACAACTACAGTCGTTACTAATTTATGATTAGCCCACTTCACAAAAATTCTCCTTAAAATTATTATCTATGCCATAAAGGATAATCTCTATGTAAAATAAATCTATTATAGACTATAGCAATAAAAACTAATAAACAAATTCCTGGTATTACATCAAATAAAAAATAATTGATAATACCTTGTTCATTCGCTTTTAATAATATAATCGGCATAGCAGCAGATGGTGGGTGAATTGCTTTAAACCACGATTTCACTAACATGGCTATAGCTACACCTAAAGCATAAACAATCCAATCATGCCCTAAAATATAAGCCATTAAAATACCTACAATACTTGTAATAATATAGCCTAAGATAATATTTCTCGGCTGAGCATATTCACTGTCATATAACAAAAAAGCGATTATACTTGTCGCTCCAAATGGTGCTAGTAATAAATTATTATCAATAGATTTAGATACTAAAGCTACAATACCAATGCCGAAAAAAATACCAATAGCTGATAGTATTTCATCTTTTTTCATAAAATTGAAATCCTTTATATTTTTTCCTTAAATCTAATTGCAATTATATCAAAAAATAACATTAATTTATAGCATACTATTGAAAAACTATTACGGTTTGAGAAAAAAGATAAATGCCATTATAATATATTTTAAAGAAAACGAACCGCATTCATTTTTATAAAATATAAATAAACAGGTGATTATTTTGGAACATACACTTAGTAAACGTGAAGCAAAAAAAATAAAATCAAAAAAAACCATCATTCAATCCGCTATCGTATTATTCGCTCAAAAAGGTTTGAAAGATACTTCTATTGCTGATATCATGCAAAAAGCTAATTTAGGTATTGGCACATTTTATAATTATTTTCAATCTAAAGATGATTTACTTCGTAGTCTGCTCATTCAATTAGCTATGGATATTCGTCAACATTATCTTGAATCTATAAATAAAGAAAAAACTCAAGCTCAAGTATTAGAAGGACTTGTTTTATATACTGCTAATCTACTAGACCAAAATCGTTTTATTTTGCCATTATTTATGCGCGCTGTAGATAGAAGTGCATTAACTATACAGCCACATGTTTCGATAAAAAAACCACTTCCATTCAAAGATATTTTTGATGAAATTATCAAAACTGGTCAAGATAATGGCGAATTTCGCAGTGATATTCCAGCTGAAATTATCACAGAAATGTTTCATTCTCTATTTCAATCTGCTTCTTTTAGTAGCCTACCACTTAAATATCAAGAAAACATTCGCTATAAATTAAATTTAGTGCTTTCAGGTATTATTTTAAAATAAAATTTGTACGTATACAAAAAACAAATAAACATTTTAAAAGATATTTTGTGCGTATTTTTTCTAAAAGCTACAGTATAGTTGTAAATTCACTCCAAAAAGAGTATAATTTCGTTATGTTATTTTTATATAATATACAAATATATCTTTAGGAGGTCTTTTATAATGACAGCAAAAATGATCATTAATAAGCTCGGTACGCTTATTCTCATTGCCATGATTTTAGGCATTGCTGTTGGTTTGGCTTTAGGTGAAACAGCACAAATCTTTGCGCCAATCGGCGACTTATTTATGCAATTAATCAAAATGGTCGTAGTACCTATGGTTTTATTCTCATTAATTGGTGGTGCGGCTTCACTAGGAAATTCTAGTTCTGCTGGGAAAATCGGTCTTTTAACATTTATTTATTATACAATTACTACTATCATTGCTACTGTTATAGGTCTTATTTTCAGTGTAGTATTTAAACCAGGTGAAGGAATTAGTTTAGCTAGTTTAGGAGTTCAAGCTTCTAGTGAATATGCTGATAAGGGAGGTATTCCTGGATTTTGGGAAACTTTAATCGGTTTTGTTCCTGCAAATCCTTTTGAAGCTCTCGTTTCTGGTAATATTTTACAAATCATTGTATTTAGCTTATTTATCGGTTTTGCTATCGCTAACTTAAGCGGTGAAAAGAAAGAATTCTTACTTAAATTCTTCAATTATATGACTGAAGTTACTGTAAATATTATGACTGCTATTATGTGTATTGCACCTCTTGGTGTTTTTGGCTTAATGGCAGGCTCTATCGGTAAATTTGGTTCAGAAATTCTAGTAAAACTAGCTTATCTTGTAGTATTATATATTATCGTTCTCCTCATCGTTAATTATGGTGTTATTGGCGGTAGTGTTGCTATGTTCTCTAAATGTACTACATTTAAACAATTCTTTAAATCTATGTACAAAGTTCAATTATTCGCTTTCACTACTGCATCTTCCATGGCTACATTACCACTTAATATGAAAACAACTATTGAAGAATTGCATGTTTCTAAAGAAACTACTTCTTTTGCACTTCCTCTCGGTGCCACTATCAATATGAATGGTAATGCTGCTTATTATGCTATGGCTGCTATCTTCTTTGCTCAAATGTTTGGTATTGAACTCACTATTACACAATATATAGCAATTATCTTCACTTCTACAGTTGGTGCTGTAGGTCAAGCAGGTGTTCCTGGCCCTACACTTTTAGTAGTAGCCGTTCTCATGTCTGCTAATATTCCAATCGAAGCACTTCCAATTTTATTCGGTGTTGACCGTATTTTCGATATGCTTCGTACTGCTGTAAATATCACAGGCGATGCTGCTTGTGCAACTATCGTTGATAGATTTAGAGAATAATAATTAAACTGTTCATTTCTTTGATGACAAAGAAACGAACCAAAGAAATCACCGCAGATAAAAT